>Ga0180433_10006735_pt1 | contig 14939 bp, 12 predicted proteins | sample SS_ome_8_FD_132980 | JGI IMG/M metagenome (GOLD analysis project Ga0180433, IMG submission 132980) | Hypersaline lake sediment archaeal communities from the Salton Sea, California, USA - SS_1_D_1 metaG | ecosystem: Environmental > Aquatic > Non-marine Saline and Alkaline > Hypersaline >... | reverse complement strand
CGAACGGTTCGATATCTCGGATCCCGACATATGTTGCTCCCGGGTACTCAATCGCTTTAATGTCATAACCCGATATGATTTTCATTTCATTTTCGCATACTCCTTTCAGGAGTTCCAATCCCCGTTCGAAGTCGGGACCGACCATGGAATCGATATTCATGAACAGCATCACTACGTTCCACGGGAACGGATCCACCCCCTCGAATCCCCAGACAACGGTGGTTCCGTCCATGGAAGGGATCAGGCGAGTGTAGCCGTTCGACTGACTCTCCCAAGGCTCCTTGAAGTATAGTTGATACGTAAACTCCTCGTTTTCTCTGATTCCCGAGGCAATCATTTCCCCACTACCGGTTATGTCTGGATCACCCCGCCATCTGTACACGGAGTTCGGTTTTCCATCCTCTCCCTCGACAGTGACCTCCATCGTTGAATCGCGTTCCGCCCACGGTGACCACTCATGCCAATTTTTCCAGTATTTTACATGCTGAAAAACGAGTTCGGGTGGCGCATCGATGGTTATCTCACGTTCGACAAGGTAATCTCCCGGCACAACGATGCCCAGAATGAGAAACACAATAACAAGCACGAGCAATACCAGGCCGACAATTTTCACTACTTTCACGAATTCCCCCTTCCTGATACGGAATCAGATATCATTTTCAAAGCATGCAACACGGATGAATTGCAGCTGTCATACGCTGTTTTCGTCTGTTCAACGCTGCTTTAATCCTCCTGAAACCTAATACTCTGTTCGATTCACGGTCAACGGTTTTTCATGTCCTTAACTCCAATATTTCAATGAATTGTATTGACTTGATTCCATGTAGAGACGAACATTTTAGAATTCGGCGCGTACGACTGTTTGTATGGTGTTGCATTCGTACTCCGTATACGATTTAACAAGTTTTGTTCAATACGTCTGACTAAAGGAGGTTAGTATGGGAACCAAGGGACGCGAAATAGTCGGCATGGATGTCGACAGGGTGATAGAACTTCTCAATAAGGCATTTGCGGACGAATGGCTCGCATATTACCAGTATTGGCTTGGCGCAAAGGTCGTCGCGGGTCCCATGAAGGATGCGGTTATCGCTGAACTCATGCAACATGCCACAGACGAGTTACGGCATGCTGATATGGTCAGTAACCGGATCATTCAACTCGGGGGAACACCCCTCACCACGCCGAAACTCTGGTTTGAATGGACCAACTGCGGATACGATCCACCCGAGGATCCGTTTGTGAAGAAGATTCTGGAACAGAACATAAGCGGCGAACAGTGTGCGATCAGTGTCTACAACAGCATTATTGCGGAAGTCGGTCTAAAGGATCCGGTAACGTACAATGTTGCTGTTCAGATTCTCGAGGATGAAGTTGAACACGAAGAAGATCTTCAGTCGCTGCTTGAAGATCTGGGTGCTATCCTGAAATAGATGTCGGTAGTGCCGGGGAATCGGTATTCTCCGGCACTTTGTATACTTCTATGACTGGAGAAGCATCGATCAATCGAAGCGGCTTTTATACGCTTCATTTCGTCATACTCTTGTTTACACCGCTTCTCATACTGTGTTCGGAGCCCGGCCAAACGACGAGAATTCAGCGGCACGAAACAGGATACGCCTCATACTATGCGAGATCCCTCCATGGTAATCCCACGGCAAGCGGCGAGACCTACAATGAAAACGAATTCACGGCAGCACACAGAACGTTTTCATTTGGAGAGAAGATTCAGGTTACAAATCTCGAGAACGGCAGATCAGTAGTGGTTCGAATCAATGATCGGGGTCCATTTGTGAAGAATCGGATTATAGATCTGTCATACGCTGCCGCGCGGGAGATCGGAATGATCAAATCAGGGATTGTCCGGGTATCGCTGGAAAGAATTCAATAGTCGTTCTGCAACCGTGAAATGAGTCGCTGAATATTGAGATCCATGATATTCATGGCCACCGCCGGGGAACTTCTGTCCAGATCTTCAATATTCCAGTATTCCATGCGATCCGTCCATTCGGGAAACCGCTGACTAATCAATAACCGATGCTCGCGTTCGTTAAGTGCAATGATGCGATCGGCATTCTGAAGATCATCATATTTCAGCTCCCGCGGTCCGTCGGGTTCACCGGGAAGCTGATATCCCCTCTCTTCCAGCCCCAATACTACCGCCCATGATACCGGTCCCACATTATTAATACCGAGATCAACCGCGATCCCCCGCGAAACAGCATTCCATGGAACACCACGATCTCGTGTATATATGTTAAAAAGTATCTCCGCGAATCTGCTTCGATAATAATTTCCCGTACAGAGAAACAACACGTTCTGTTCGTTGCGTTCTTCCTGCTTCATACACTCAATCCATTCTCCTGGCAGTCAATCGGGAAAGAACCGTTGACGCATCGCACGGGATTGCGGTAGATTACCGCTGTGTACAAGTATACGGCGATATGCCCTTTGAGTGTCCGATGAATTGTAATTGCCTGAATTGATGGGATTAACAACCGTGATTCTCCATGTAGCATAAACGAAGTCCGAAAATTGGAAATTTCGGGCCTCAATCGCCGGAATTGGCATAGTATATTGACGTTTGTTCTTCAAGATATAAACGGAATTGCGGGCAGAGTCGAGAGCCGAAAGCGAATAAAAAGAAGAATGCCAATGAAAACAGTAGGGGATATTGTGAAAGACCGGGACGAAATAATGTTCAACAAGACCAAAGCGTTGACGATGCGGTTACACTGATGGTCGACCGTGATTTCTGTGCATAAATGAGGCTAAAAGACATCCTGCCCTGTTTTATTCTTACATGGACTCACCAATCTCGACTCCGTTTCATTTTCCCCTATCTCCTGGTTCCAAACTTTCATTTCCGCCGGTGATGTAACGAACGTGTATCATGATCTGCTATCCTTTATCACGTCTGCCACTTGAATTTTTCCAAAGGAGTCTATTCGAAAGAGAGGAAAAATATGAGATACAAAGTTCACAGATTCGAACTGAGAATGGATAAGGATCAGGAAAAGCTTGAAGAATTCTTGAATAATCTCACAGGAGAGCTTGTTTCTATCATTCCGAATGTAAAACCAACGTTTCAAGGAATGGGAGCGACGGCAAAAGTTGATTTTCTCTTCATTGTTGAGAAAATTTGATTTGTATAAAAACTGATCCACTGATTCTCGATACAGCACTTCTTCTGCCGCTGAAACAATTTCTATTGCGTTTGCCGGGTACCAGATATCGTATTGGGGAAATCGCTGAATACCCATCGTATTATTCTCACCTGTTTCATTCGTTCTACATACCTTGATTGAGCGATTGTGTTGGTAACGATTTGTCCCGGCGACATGTCACGGCGCAGCCGTGACGAAGCCGGAGTAGATGAGAATCACTCTTTTTGGTACCTATTACGAAGTAACAAGGAGATTCGTGAAAAGCGAGAATAATCATAGACTTACGACTAGTATCAGACTATGTATATTCGGCTCATAGATACATCGGTTATTTCCCGATATCATTCATTCCGACTATTAACGATCATGATTGGAGGATTCATGATAGTGCTTCGGAATGCGCATGTTGTAGACGTTGCACTGGGAACGACGAGTGCCCCGATTGATATCCTGATCGAGGGTCAGAGAATCATGTCCATACGCGACGCGATTAGCAATGCGATCGGTGATCAGGACCGTGACTGTTCCGGGAAATATCTTATTCCGGGGCTCTTCGACTGTCACACGCATATCGCGTTCTTAACAACTCCGGAAGAAAACAATCTCGCGACCGCGCTGCGTGAATTCGTCGATCGGGGCGTGTTGTATGTCAGAGATGTAGGGGGACCAATCGATGTCCTGAACGATTTGCATCGTCGAATTTCCGAGAAAAAGTTGAATGGTCCACGGATATTTTACACCGGACCAATGTTAGAGAGCAGCCCGCTATACTGGGAGCGTTTCAACGAACAGCTTACCGATTTCACGGTCGCAGTTGATACTGAAGAGGATATACGCTGCCTGCTTCCCGCCCTCGCGGAACATGGCGCTTGCATGGTGAAAACATTTAATAACATACCTCTTACGCTGTACCGCCGCCTTCTTGATGTCGCCCGTCAGTATTCTCTGAGGGTCGTACACGATCCGGGCAGCCCATTGTTCAACTGGGTACCTATAGACAAAGCGATAGAACTCGGCGTAACAAGCATTGAACACGCCAAGGCTCCGTGGCCCTTCGTTCTTGAAGATCGCCTGCGAAAGAGGCACAATGCCATGATCGAAAGCGACGCAGGTCCCGAGGACCGAACCAAGGTTATGATGGATGTGGCAAACGCGGGCAGAGACGGCATATCTCATGAGCGGCTGGAAACTCTGGCGGCCATGATGCGGGAGAATGAGGTTTTTCTGTGCCCCACGCTCAACGTGTTTAATGAGTGGAAAAAAAGCGAGAGTAAGGAGGAGAAATCTGAACCGAATCCCGAGGAGCATGTTCGCAAGAGAATGAAGGCAGCCATGGAAGATGTGAGTTATTACTTCGTCGGCGCACTCTCGAGATACGGCGTACGCATGTTCCTGGGCACGGATGGTTTCAGCGCACACGCAAACACAGAAGAAATGAAAAACATGAGGAAGGCCGGCGTCTCTGCAATTGAGATCCTGAGGGCGGCAACTCTGAATCCCGCTGAGTGGTTGGGAGTCGACGATCAGATTGGCTCCATAGAACCGGGTAAGACAGCCGATATCGTAATCCTGGATGCCGATCCTCTGCATGACATACAGAATGTTGAAGCCGTATCCGCGGTTATTCAAGGTGGCCGATTTGTAGGTGATCAGAACGCTTAGCTCAAAATCTCTCCCGTATTGTCAGGCAATTTCGAAACCACGTACTAGAATTGCAGTCGATGCGACATAAAGAATGAAACACATAGCAGATATCATATCTATTCTTATTCTGGGTCTTGTAGCAAGGAGTTGCGAACCGACTCCCGAGCAACTGGCGTTCCACTGGGCGCCTATCCACTATCAGGATATAAATCAGAAAGAAGCTCAAGGGAAAAAGGATTTCATCACGCGTGTTGATCGAAACGGTCAATGGGATGTATCTCTGAATTGGAATAATTTCGGGAGTTACCCATTGGAAGCATGGGTGTACTACTCCGTGATATCCTCACGCTCCCATCATTACATCACATACGCGTTTTACCATCCGCTGGATTGGGATTCAGGCGAAGACAAAAACGATTTTGAAGGAGCATTATTCATAATCAGGAAAGATGGTTCAATGTGGGGAACGCTTGAGGCTGTTGTAACGAACTGGCACAATCGTTTTCACACGTACTTCCCGTCCGATACACCATTAATCGCGGGATGTACCATTGAAGAGCAGGATAAATGCTGGATTCAATGGGAAGACGGTCGAGTAAAGACATCACAGGAGTGGGGCGGACACGGATTCGGTTGTTACCCGGCGTATATCAGGAAACACAATGATGCGGTTATCTACATTCCCAGCAAAACTCTGGCCGCGGTTCCCCCGATAATCCCGTATCGAATACAAACCGCGGTTCCCTATCGATTGGAAGACATACACGCTGACGGTGGACTCTGGGATAATCGCTACAATGACAAGGTATTCAATCCGAGAAGAAACTGGCTGGAGATGATCGGCGGCCACGCGAATGCACCGTGGGCATGGGATTCCGACAATGACGGCGGTTTTTGTTTACGAGGTATCTGGACCCATGACCCGGCGCTTCTTGCGCAGTATTATTTCAGACTCAAGGGCTCTGCCGTTGAATCATGGGAGTATTTCAATCGCGATTATACCAGAAACCGGTATCGCGAGGACATGGAAATCCTGGCCCAGGAAAATGCGAAACAGTTGTATTCCCATCAACACATGTCGCTGGACTATTGGATTCATAATTCCGGAGGATCCTGCCCCGAAACTGATAGACAATATCCATGTGATTAATCCGCCATACTCCCGGTCGCGAATGTCTTCGCGTTAGAGAATGATCACTCCAGGAAGAATTCTATCACCTTTCTGGTAAACAGCTCCGGTTCATCCGCAAACATCATGTGATTACTGTTCTCGAGAATGATATACTGCTTCTCTCCACCGTAGTTTGTAAAACCAGCTTCCAGGATACTGAAAGGAACCATGATGTCTTTCGCTCCCGCGATCAACAACATCGGTGTTTTGATGTTTTTCACGTCGTCAACGAGATCAATTGTACTCAACTCGGTCCACATCATACCCGCAACATCCATAAACTTCTTCTGCCATCCCACGTCGAATTCGTGAATTCCGGTAATAGACATAACCTCAGACATGTTCAGGTTTTTGGATAAACCTTCGTTCCGCGCGTCAAGGATACTCATCGCTACCATGCGCCACACCATTCCACCCTGAAGCGTCTCGTAGGGAGGAGGACCCACATTCTCCAACTGCGTCACGGCGACCTGATTTTCTGATTCAATCGCCAATTTCATGACGGTTTCGTATCCGTTTATCTCGATAGATGTCGTCGAGAATGCACCTCCCGCGGATACGAGTTTCGCGATATTCTCGTCGTGCTCAAGCAGGTAGAGGTACCCTAACGCACCACCGAATGAGTGCCCGATCAGGAAGATGGCATCCTGGTTGAATTCATCTTTGAGGTATTCGACAACAGTATCAACATCCTTAATAAACTGCCCGATTGTAAGAGTATTGAGTGGTGCCTCCGGAGACATGCATGTGTGACGTTGATGCAGATATGCGACGACAAAATGCTTCTCAAGCAGAGGACCCGCATACGCCTGAAACAAGAGAGGGCCGTTCATTTCACCGGGGCCGCCATGGAGGTAGAGTATTACCGGGTTACTCCTGTCGACTCCCCGTACTCGGAGATATAATTCGGCTTTCACGGTTGGAACCATGAACTTCGTATCAATTAATTCATCGGCGCGTACAACAGCTGATATCATAGTACTCATCACGATCATCACCGCGATGGTACTGAATGTCCTACTCACGATACGCCTCCTTCGTCTCTACTCTTCGATGTGAAGCGTGCAACACTCACTATATCGTAGCAATATACATACAGACGTATATATGTGGCCTGTAACGTAATTCATGGCAACGCGATGCTCTACTCCCCTATCGATGCATATCCTCCCAAGATCTCGTTTATTTTTCCGTAGTATTCTCATGAGCGTTCGAATCTTCAACGTACAGACGATATGGAAATATCACAGGACGCTCTCAATTGCCTCGGGTATGATCGAGTTTATAACTAATACGTGATTGTCAGAAGTTAGAATTCTATCAGGCTAGTATATTGTATGGTCCGGAATCAGGGCAGATAAAGGAATTTCAAAATGATCCATGAGCTAAAAGATGCAGACCGCAGGATTATCTCATTGGATTGCATATTTCCGGAAGCCCTCGCTGTTGTTGAGGGCAATAATCCGGGTTGGATATTCGTAGACGATCCACATACACCCCGGGCTGCATTGATATGGGCTCACGGTATTCAGGGTTTCTATGCGATCGGAAATGCTGATTGCGCAGTATTCAAAAAAGAGCTGGGTGTCTTTACGGACGAGGTGCTTCACCCTCGTCTCCTCAAATTGGGTCTGAATTGGCTGGAGATCAGTGGTAACGAAGCATGGAACACGGTCATCGAAAACGCCTTTGCAGAACGGAACCTACAATGCAGTCATCAATGGGTCTATACGCTTGAATCAAGACGATACAAAATAGTCACGCATACCACCAGTAAGGATGAATACCAGGTGTTACGTGTTGATCCCTACGCAACGGCTGATCTTTTTGTGAATAACAAGGAATTCCTTATTTCCAAATTAGTCCAGTTCTGGGGCGACGTTGATCCATTCTATGACACGGGCGTGGGTCATGTGCTCATTACGGGAGAAGAGATCGCCAGCCTCTGCATCTCCGGTTTCGTGGCTGGTAATGTTCACGCGATTGATATCGAAACAGGAGAACGGTATCGCAGAAAAGGATTCGCAGAGGCGGTGGCTCGGGCGTATATAGAAGAGTGTGCCAAGAAACAACTAAACCTTCATTGGGATTGTATGGCGAAAAACACCGCGTCCACGCGGTTAGCAGAGAAACTCGGATTCGTTAAAAGTCACGAGTATACCCTATATAGCTTCCCTATTGGATTATAATTATGCGTTACACATGCCGGGGACACGCAGTATCAATAAGGAATGATTATGTATGAAACGATCGATAATTTTCTGAGAGAGCGAAATTTTTCGGGGGTGGTATCTATCTACGAAGGACGAAATCAGAGCTATCTGAAGTCGTTCGGATACCGCGATATACCAAATGAGATTCCAATCAACGCAACAACCCGTTTCGGGATTGCATCCGGGACTAAAACGTTCACCGCGGTGGGTATGATGCGGTTGATTGAATCAGGACATGTTGCTCTCTCTACTTCTGTACGCGAGATAATGGGATATGACATAGAGTTTGTACACCCGGATGCAACCATCAGACAGCTGCTCAATCACACCTCGGGCACATACGACTACTACGATGAAGAACTGGTGGATGACTTCGATAATTACGAAGTGGAGATCCCGTGGTTCAAACTGGATACACCCGGAGACTATCTTCCCCTCTTCAAGTCAAAGGGAATGAAATTTCGACCTGGAACACGAGCATCGTATTCAAATGGCGGCTATGTGTTTCTCGGGATACTGATAGAAAAAATCTCCGGATTGAAATATCGTGACTTCATGCAACAAGCTGTATTCGAACCCGCGGGCATGAAATCCACGGGGTTCTACGCGTTCAATGATCTCCCGAAGAATACCGCGTGGGGCTATATGTCGGTCGGTGATTCTCTGGTTTCGAATATCTACAAGCTGCCCATACGGGGGGGTGGGGATGGTGGTTTGTATACGAACTCCGAAGACATGAACACATTCTGGATACATCTTTTTGATAACAGCCTTGTATCCGCAAAATCACTGAATGATATGACAAACGAAGAAGTCGAACTATTCAGAGGCCAGAAATACGGACTGGGATTGTACATCGATGATTTCGAAAACCACACATCTTATTCGGCACGTGGCAGTGACTGCGGCGTCGGTTTTTATTCATCTTTCGTTCCTGACCTGAATCTGAACATCAACGTTTTTTCGAATATGACTGACGGCGAACGAGGAGTGATTGCCTTCCTCGAAAACGAGCTGCTTAAGGGAGAAAGGATTGCTGATGGGTAATAACGATATTCAGCTGACTGACGAATCCATCTATCCGGATGAAACCACACTGAGGGCGATACTGGAAGAATCCTATGACGCGTACAAGGAATTGCTGAATCTCTTCAGTCAAAATGAGATGACACACGAATGGAGATACTATAAGGACGGAAAAGCGTGGCTATGCAAAGTCCTGAAAAAGAAGAAGACGATCGTATGGATGTCCGCCTGGAAGGGGTATATAAAAGCGGCGATCTATATACCGACAAGACTCATGGATACGGTTTATGCCCTCGACATCTCTGATGAAACAAAAAAGAGGATCAGGCAAACCACGGATGTGGGCAAATCAAAACCATGTATATTTGAAATACGCAACGGGGAAGTTCCGGTGGATCTGAATAAAGTCATGCAGTTCAAAATGAAAGCGAAGTGAAGCCTCCAATAAGCAAACGTGTGGGTTTGGCCCAGCACCTCATATATTAAGTACCGTGGCTTGGTCGCGCACCCAATGTCTTCTGTGCGGGGTTCCTTCCTATGAGGTCAAACCACGGCGAAGCCTGCAAATCGCAGTAGTTTCTACACTTAAAAAATGGGCCATCGGGTCGGGGCGAAGACGGGAGAATACAATGAAGTTTACAGAGAATGAAGAAAAGCTGTTGGCTACGATTTTCGCTCTCAGTCAGAGAGTAGACAAAGTAACATTCAATGTACTTGAGAATGCTTTTGATGGAGATCCCGAGGAAAACGAAGACTGGAAATCCGCTATTGAAAGCCTGATAAACAAGGGAGTTCTATTTGATGAAGATGGAGGTTATGTTGTATCAGAGGAGGGTAAACCCGTAGCGGCAAAGATACTTAACCAACAAAGAGAAAAGGGATTTAGCGAGTGTCTCGTCAAGAATGAGTCCAGTGAAGTCTACGGTACATTTTGTGAGCGACTCTACGGTAAAAACCTCTCCCAGTTTAACATGACACCCATGTATCAATTGGATTACCTCTTGAAAATACTACGGATAGATGGCGGCAGTCGTATTCTTGATCTGGGATGCGGTATAGGCAGGATAACCGAATATATATGTGAGACTACACACGCCGAGGTAACCGGTTTGGACTTTGCCGCGGGAGCTATTCAGCGAGCCCGGGAGCGAAATACAGGAAATCGAAAACTGCACTATATCGTTGGAGATATGGATAATTTACAATTGGAAGCAAACAGTTTTGATGTGATTATCGCCATTGATACCGTCTACTTTGTTGAAGATCTCAAGACGTTGATCGGGAAACTGAAGGAGATCGTAAAAAGCGGCGGGCAAATGGGGATATTTTACGATGAAATGGTAAAACCTGACGAGGACAAGAATATCCTCGAAGCAGATCATACACGGTTGGCCACGGTTCTGAAAGACCATGGATTACCCTATGACGTCTTTGATTATACTGAAGAAGAGAAGGCATTTTGGATAAAAGAGATGGATATAGCCGAAGAGATGAAAACCGAGTTCGAGGCAGCGGGAGAATTGGAAACGTACAAATCCCGAGTGGAAGAATCTCAAGGAATACTGAAATGTATCAATGAAGATCGATTGAGCCGACATTTGTACGTGGTGAGCGTGGACAAATAACGCTACCGGATGGTTATGGCTCATATTATTCTCGAAAGGGTTGAAATGAGCAAAGTCGAGAGTTTCATCTTGATGAAAACCGAACGAAAAGATGACATTCTCTGTCGGATACATAGCCCGCATTTCTCACGAGGTTTTGCCGCGAAAGCACGAAGATGCGTGTGATATCGAGGCATACAATCCCTTCGACCTTTCAACGTTGCTCAAGGACTAGGTCCCCTGCGACCTCGCTCAGGGACTTTGTTGCGCTCAGAGCAGGCGAAGCCCTCTTTATCTTCCTTCCTCCTTTCGAAAAGGAGGATTGAGGAGGATTTCATATTTTCCGAAACTGATAGACGAAGTCCTTGAGATGACCGAAAGGCTGACAGCTGATAGCTATTAGGAGTGACAACTGACAGCGATCTGCATATCGAGCGATTCGATGTATAGATCATTAACGACGACAGCGCATTGAGTTCCGTGGTTGCAGCAGAAAGTTGGCGAGATATACGGGCTAAGGTCATAGCGGATTAAGCGGCCTTTGACCGAGAATCCGATAGATCCGGACTTGTGGAATTGGACTATTATACCTGATTGGTTTCGTAATTCAGCAATGAGGTATATTCCGTCGTGTGTTATCCACTTTTGCAGAAAAACGTAGGTTTACGCATGGGGCTACGTATAATTAACCGATATAATTTTGAAGGGAAATCAAGGTTTTGAAAAACAAATTTATACTATATTTTATATTATTATTGATCTCATCAAATAGTTATTCGGAAAACACCGGCATAATTACCGGCAGAGTAATTGATATTCGGACCAAGAAACCATTAATCGGTACGAATGTTATTGTCTTGGACAGTAATCGTGGCGCGTCAACCGATATAAACGGGAACTATAAAATAGCGGATCTTCCCGTGGGTACATATCGATTACGTTTTGATTTTATCGGATACGAATCCCTTCTAAAAACCGATATTGTCGTCATCTCGGCGAACCCTGTGAATGTCAATGCGGAATTGACCGAAACGATTATTCAAGGCCAGGAAATAAACATTACCGCAGGCTATTTTATTCAGGAGGTAAAAGGACAGCCCAGTACAATAGGATTATCCAACGAAGAGATTCGTCGTTTTCCCGGTGGATTTGAAGACGTGGTGAGAACGGTGTCAACACTACCGGGTGTAGCGATAAATGCCTCCGGGGGAAGGAATGACCTCCTGGTCCGAGGAGGAGGTCCATCTGAAAACCTGTACATTATCAATAATCTCGAGGTGCCGAATATCAACCACTTCGGTTCTCAGGGAAACAGCAGCGGTAGCCTGAGTTTCGTCAATCTGGATTTTGTGCAGGATGTATCATTTTCCACGGGGGGATTTGGCGCTCAATATGGCGATAAGATGTCTTCGGTTCTCTCATTGAACATGTCAAACAAGATTCCGGATACCTTCGAAAGCAAATGGACCGTATCGGCAACACAATACGGCCTTGGACTAGAAATTCCGCTTAAGAACAAAGGAAATCTGATAGTATCAGCGCGCAAGAGCTATCTTGATCTCATCTTTAAAGCAGCCGGTTTGCCATTTGTACCTGTTTATACTGATTTTAATATCATTATGAATTATGAATTAACACAAAACGACAAATTATTCCTATTAGGTTTATCAGCTATAAATAACGTAGATCGTGATCAAAGTTCACTGGAGAATCGTGTTAAAAACGCCGGATTACTCGATAATTCGCAATACCAGGGTATTTCAGGATTCAATTACAGACGCTTGTTGAACAGTGGCTATATGGATTTAACACTGGGAAGTAATCTCTTCCGCTATCGGTTCAGTCAGATTGATGAAAACGAGGAAGAGTATTTTAAAAGTGATGCCGATGAATGGGAGCACAGCCTGAAAATCCAACATTATTGGATTGCCTCGAAACGGATTGGCATGCGTAACGGCGTTTCAGCGAAACTTATAAGAAACGATAATACAACAGTCTTTGCCGATACTATTTACGATCGCAGCGGTAATCGAGTATCGATCAGTGATATCGGTGTTGATCCACTGATTGAAACGAATAGCACGGCCACGAAATATGCTGCATTCACTGAATTCGATTGGCTGATTCATCCGCGAGTGAATATAAATGCCGGGGTACGCGCCGATCATTATCAATTCCTCGATGACAAGCTGTACATCGCCCCACGTTTATCCATGAAACTAGAAGCAACAGATAGAGTATCGCTGCGTGCAAGCGGTGGTATCTATTATCAATCGCCATCGTATGTCTGGGTAACGAATTCATTTAACAGACAACTGAAAGCGCTCAAAAACAGAATGGGAATTATCGGCCTGGATTATTTATACCGCATGGATCTACGAATTTCCCTGGAAGGGTATTATAAAAAGTATAGCCAGCTACCGAGTGGAATCGTACCGGGTATAACCGACTATATCGTCCTTAGCAACACCGGCACGGGATTCGGTGGGCGTGAAGACGATTTTCAATCGTTCGGGTATTTTGATCTCACATCAACAGCATCGGGGGAATCATATGGAGCGGAACTATTGATTCAGAAAAAATTCTCTGATATCCCGCTCTATGGATTAATGAGTGGATCTTACGGTAAAAGCAAAGTGACCGCCAATAATGGGATCACGTATCCGGGACAATATGATCAGCGATTCATATTCAACCTGACCGGTGGATACATTTTCAACTCAAAATGGGAAATATCCGGCAAATTCAGATACTTTACCGGTGTACCTTTTTCAACGATTTACCGACCCAGCGAAAATCCGGTTAATCCCGGATCAATTCAGAACCTGCCCGACCAATATCTTGCATCCAGGACACCTGACGGACATCATCTGGATCTTCGAGTTGACCGTTACTTCAATTTCAGTAAATGGACACTCATTGTGTATGTAGACATCCAAAACGTATACGATTTTAACATCCCCCAGCGCCCGACGTATGATTTCTGGCAGGATGAAATTACCAGCAGCAGTTCCATCGGAATCTTACCGTCAATTGGCATCAGTGCGGAATTCTAAGGATCATTTGGTGCTGTCATGCATCTACATGGAATAATATGGAACGCTACGTAGAACAACTCATCGAAGATATTTTTCATGCAGCGGAGAATGTTCGATGGCCGTGGCGTCCCGAAGAGCTGGGACTGGAGGATTGGATATCCGATGACGAAGAAGAGGCAACGGCTCCGCGAATACCTTTGGAAGAATGGACCGGTATCCGAAAGATCCAACTCACCCCGGACGAACGTCTCTCCGTCACTCAATTACACAGGATTCTTGAAGCATTGAAACGTATGCTGGACGCATACAACTGGTCATTCGTTCTGCAGATCGCGGTCCCGGAACGGATTCAATATAGAACCATCCGGGAAAACTTCGATCAGGTTGCAAAGAAAAAACAATGGCATATGGGATTTTTCGAATTATGCGCCCCCGGTACATCTCACGGAATGTGTGCTCTGGGCGAATTCTGTCACTGCAGTCTTTTTGAAGAATTATTCAAAAATTTCTCAGATGAGGAGTTGAGTCCCGTGGAGGAAAGAAGACGTCACCTGGAGATTGAAATAGTACATCTGAAAAAGAAGCATGGCAGGGAATGGGAGAAATATTACCCGTATCATCTCGATCCGGAATTTGATGACGAATTCGGAAATCCTTATGATTACGGGTTCGGAGAGATGGACGAACAAGACCGTTGGTAGCTGTTGTACCTCAAGTCAGATTACAAAAAGCACACTGATTTTCGCCCACACGGGTATGAAATGCGCCGAGTTCCTTTATGATGGGTCATTCAAGGTATAGTGCTCCTTCTCAAAAATACGGTGACGTATCGAGAGTATGAGTCGTATGGTCGGGGTGACACGAAAAGGAGTGCGAAAACAATTCGGCATTTTCCAAGAGAAGCGATATTTTTGGCTTGAAAAACAGCCCATATGCGTCATACTGGGAATACCTACTTTTCTTTGTGCCGTCTTTACGCCGGTATCAACGCACTATCAAGTTATCTTTTTTTCCTGTCTGCACTAGTGTCAAGTCAAGCTTGTAATGTCGTAAAGAAAGTGTTATAATTGTTTCTGTTG
>Ga0180433_10006734_pt1 | contig 14940 bp, 8 predicted proteins | sample SS_ome_8_FD_132980 | JGI IMG/M metagenome (GOLD analysis project Ga0180433, IMG submission 132980) | Hypersaline lake sediment archaeal communities from the Salton Sea, California, USA - SS_1_D_1 metaG | ecosystem: Environmental > Aquatic > Non-marine Saline and Alkaline > Hypersaline > Sediment... | reverse complement strand
CTGGTTGAACTGTTTTGAAGCTCCCATACTGCCATAGGGGATATAGGTTTCGTTAAGCTTTTTATTGAGCTCTGTAATGTCTTTGTCAAAAGGAGTGTCAATATAAACAGTCTTACGGTTATGTTCTATACTCATATAACTGCCGTTGGCAATATCAGCCCCGTCTTTCCAGTACGTTCTGACTCCCTCATCAAAATCACCACAAAATATTGTATTGACAAATATATTATAAAGTCCGGCCTTTTTACATGCCTCTCTGTAATCAACATTGCCTTGTGTGAAAGGCTCATTCCCGGCAATAAAGATAACCTGCAGATCATTGCCGTCCTCATTCCAGTCGAGCTGATCCAGGGCAGTCTGTATAACATGACCGCAAAATTCGCTTCCACCGCAAGTCCTGAGGGCAAACAGGTCCTGGGATATTTTATCCAGATCATTGGTAAGTGGTGTCACTAACCTGATATAACCTTCCCTGTTGTTAAGATTATCATTCCCGTATTCATACAATGCGATCTCTATATCCGGTTTGATATTATCGCATTTTGCCTTTGCCATTTCATTTACAATATTCCATAACTGGGATTTTGCCTGGTCAATAAGCCCGTCCATACTGTTGCTTGTGTCAAGCAGGATGGCAAGCTTTATTTTTTTTGCCTTTGGTGGCGCCGGCTTTAAAGGGGTGGCATCACTATTACTCAGGTTTGTGATAGACAATGTCAAAACAATGATCAATAATAATACACGTGAAAAAATCTTTTGATAAAAAATATTTGTTTCCATGATTAAAAAAATTAAGTTAACATATTGATTTTTATTTAAATATACGTATTATATATGTCCCCTGATACCTGCAATTAGTGTACGGGACATTTCGCTTGGTAAAATGGTATATATTATGAGTAAAAGAGTATGAAGATATGTCGAAAATGCCTGAAAAACAGGTGTCTCGCGTAAGCCGGATTTTACTTTTTTAATTTTCCTCCGTATATTTACATACGGAATAGGGGTATAGGGGTATAGGGGTATAGGGGTATAGGGATATAGGGGGATAAGGGGATAAGGGTATAGGGGTATAAGGGTATAAGGGTATAAGGGTATAAGGGTATAAGGGGATAAGGGTATAAGGGGATAGGAATTTGATTTGTTAAGTGGATGTGCAGTAAGATCATATATATAATATTAGTAATTCTGTGTTGTGCAATAAGCGTTTTTGGGCAGGAGGTTGAATCTATGGATTACCGCAGTATAAATACTAAGGACAAGGTATTTGATATTATTAAGAAAGCTGAACAGGTAAAAAAAGATGATCCTGCAAAAGCCCTTGATTATATTGAACAGGCTTTGTCTTACAGTATTGATAACAAAAGCAGGAGTGGAGAGGCATATTGTTACAGGTCGCTGGGAGCGATAAATTATGATCTTGAACAATATTCATTATCTGTTGAATATTTTGAGAAAGCAATTCATATTTTTAAAGATCTGGGGGATAAGGAAGGATTGGCACGTTCATATAATGATATAGGACTGTGCTATGAAGCGCTTGGAAATTATCCGAAGAGCCTGGAGTATTATAACTTGTATCTGAGGGAGGCGGAATCTGTAAAGCATGAAGACCGGATAATTGAAGCTAAGGATAATATTGCAAGGGTGAATTTGAAAATGGAGAAATACGACGAGTCTCTAAAGGATTACCAGTATATATTATCACAGGAACAGGCGCGAAATAATCCGCATGGTGAGATCAAGGCTAATGAGAATATAGCCAATGTTCTTTTTAAACAGAAAAAGAATGAGGATGCTCTTGAGTATTACCAATCGTCACAATCTGTAGCACAGGAGCTTGCAGACAGTGCATCCATAACCAGGTCGTTATATAATATCAGTAATGTTTACAGGGCGAACAAGGATTATGATAAAGAGCTTGAGGTAAGACAGCAATCGCTTGAGCTTAACAAAGCCACAAAGAATTTACCTGCGCAGACAGAGGACAATTTTGAGATCGCCAATGTGTTGCTTGAACAGGACAATGCTTCTGAAGCCATACCTTACCTGGAAAAAACCATTGACCTTACAGAACAGACAGGTGACCTCGAGAACAAAAGTAAGGCAGTAAAACAGCTTTCCAAAGCATACCAGGTATCAGGTGAAAAAGAAAAAGCTATAGAAACATACAAAGAGTATGTTGCAATAAAAGAAACTCTTCTTACTAAAAAGGAAAATGAGTTAATGGCAAGGGTTGAGATGCAGAATGAGATCAACAGAAAACAGCAAAGGATAGAAAACCTGGAATTAAATAAACAGGCAAAGGAAAGCGAGATTAAAGTATTGAAACAAAAAGAGTTATTAAAGGAGCAGGGAATGAGGACACAGCAAATTATAATATATTCTTTACTTGGGTTTGTTATAATTTTATCCGTGACTTCATATCTTATACTTCGCAGTTCGAGACAGAAAAGGATCGCTAACCAGTTGCTTGCCCTGAAGTCGTTACGCAGTCAGATGAATCCTCATTTCATTTTTAATGCATTGAATTCTGTAAACAGTTTTATTTCAAAAAGCGATGAAAGATCGGCAAATAAATATCTGGCGGATTTTTCAAGGCTTATGCGAACAGTGATGGAAAGCTCACAGAAAGACTTCATTCTGCTGTCGGGAGAAGTACAGATCCTTGATCTTTATCTTAATCTTGAGCATTTTCGGTTTAAAGATAAGTTTGATTATGAGTTTATTGTTGATGAATCCATCGATACCGATTCTTTTGAAGTGCCTCCCATGCTGATACAGCCGTATATAGAGAATGCCATCTGGCACGGACTAAGGTATAAGGAGGAAAAGGGGAACCTTATGGTCAGGATCAGCAGCAGGAACGGAATGCTGGAAGTGATCGTTGAAGATGATGGAATAGGGCGCAGGAGATCTTTTGAGTTAAAGACCAAACACCAAAAAGAGAAAGAGTCAACAGCATTGAAAAATATTGAGAACAGGCTGAAGATACTCAATGATACATATAAAGTCAGTATCTCTGTCTCAATAGATGATAAAGATAAAGAGTCCGGGTCAGGAACGGTAGTGAGGATGGTTATACCCAATTGTATTACTAATTAGATAATTTGGGAATTTGTTAATTTGAAAATTGTAAATACATGCCTGAAATACTTAAAGCTGTTATAGTTGAGGATGAAAAGGCGAGCAGAGAAACACTTGCCAATTATATTACAAAATACTGTCCTGATGTAAGGATCCTGGCTATGGCTGATTCGGTCAGTTCCGGACTGGAAGTTATAAAACAGCATTCACCTGATATTGTTTTTCTTGATGTGGAAATGCCTTATGGTAATGCATTTGATCTGCTTGAGCAGGTGGAAGAGATCACTTTTGAAACAGTATTTGTGACAGCATACAGTGATTATGCTGTTAAAGCACTTAATTTCAGCGCCTCCTATTATATTTTAAAACCAATAGATATTAATGAACTGATAGCTGCAGTTGAAAAAATAAAAACTGAGAGGGAAAAGGATCATCATACTCTTCATGCCAGGATATTGCTTGAGAATATTAAATCAGTAAACAAGCAGTTGCATAAGATCGTGCTTCCGCTTCTGAATGGGTTTGAAGTAGTACAGATCAAAGATATAATACGATGTCAGGCGAATGATAACTTTACAAATTTTTACCTTATTGACGGATCAAAGCAGGTGATATGCCGTACTCTCAAGTTTTATGAGAATATGCTGACTGATTTTGATTTTGTAAGGATCCATAAGTCCCACATGGTGAATATACAGCATATTCGTAAGTATATAAAGGGAAAGGGAGGGCAGGTGGTGATGTCGGATGATACTATGGTAGATGTTTCTGCTAACAGGAAACAGGAATTACTCGAAAGGTTCAGATAAAAAAATGCCGCCCTGTATCCGGGCAGCATCCTTAATAACTAACAGCTAATAGCTAATAGCCAATAGCCAATCACTTCGCCATCAGTTCCGCTGTTTCAACCAGCTTAATGAATTCAGACTTGTAACCATCAGCATCACTACCTTTGGATTCTTTTGCCAGTGCAAGTACATGGCTGTACGTCGAACCTGCTTTATGTTCTGAGTCCCTTAGCAACATACCGAATTCTGCAACTGCTGATGCGAATTTAAAATTATCTGACAACTTAGAGCTTTTCATATCACCTTCCTTTATTCTTTCGACAATAAGATTACTTATATCTTCATCAGGCTTTTTATATCTGAGCTTTACCGTCATCAGGTTATTGCTTTTTACCAGGCTGGCTTTCTGGTATTCAAGCGGGTCAACATCATTTACCTCTTCTTCTGAATCAGCCAGTATGATCTCATAAAGTGCAGTTACCGAATGTCCTGAGCCTATTTCACCGGCATCTTTTTTGTCATCATTGAAGTCTTCTTTATTAAGAAGCCTGTTCTCATAGCCTATCAGCCTGTATGCCTTGATCTTTGAAGGATTAAACTCTATCTGGATCTTAACATCTTTTGCAATAGTATATAGTGTGCCCCACAGCTCTTTTCCAAACACTTTTTTTGCTTCAAGGATATTGTCAATATATGCATAGTTGCCATTACCGGCATTTGATATCTGCTCCATTTTAGAGTCTTTGTAATTTCCCATTCCAAAGCCAAGTATTGAAAGAAAAACACCGTCATCCCTTTTTTCTTCTATAAGACGTACCATCTCGGCATTACTGCTTGCACCGATATTAAAATCACCATCTGTGGCAAGAATAACCCTGTTGTTACCATCTTTGATGAAATTCTCTTTGGCTATCTTATAAGCAAGCTTTATTCCTGCTCCCCCTGCTGTTGATCCACCTGACTGCAGCCTGTCAAGAGCCTCAATGATCTTTGTCTTTTGTGTCCCGGGTGTGGATTCCAGAACGCAACCTGCAGCACCTGCATAAACAACTATAGCTACCCTGTCTTCAGGTCTGAGATTTTCAACAAGGATCTTAAATGCCTGCTTTAACAGCGGAAGCTTATTCGGGGATCCCATTGATCCGGAAACGTCAATAAGGAATACCAGGTTGCCGGCCGGGATCTTTTCAGTACTGATATCTTCACCCTGAAGACCGATAAGTGCCAACTGATGGTTTTTGTCCCACGGGCATTCACCCATTTCCATTGTTACTGAAAAAGGATGACCATTCGTTGGTTGAGGATAGCTGTATTCAAAGTAATTGATCATCTCCTCGATCCGTACTGCATCTTTGATAGGCTTCTGATTATTATTAAGGAACCTTCTTACATTAGCATACGCTGCACGATCAACATCAATGGAGAATGTTGACAAGGGATTATGCATCACATCCTTGAACATATTCTCATTAATAACATCATACGATTCAGTATTAAAAGGCACCTGGTATGCATCATAGCTGCTGCTGAATGTTCCCCCTGCTATACATGCCGCTGTCTTGGAATATTTTTTTGTCCCGACAGCCCTGTATTCCTTTGCCTTGCACTCGTCCCTTAACACAATCTCTTCCTCTGCTTCCAAAACTTCAATAGTTATACATTTAATGCTCAAATTGACAGTTGTAGTCTTATTTGCATTAACAATCACATTGTTTTTTACAATACTTTTGTAATTGTTGTGCTCGACTTTCAGGGAATATGTGCCGGGATCAACCGATTTAAGCTCGAAATTCCCCTGTTTATCTGTATAAGCTTTCGTTATATAAAGCTTTTCTTTAAGCAAGACGATCTTGGCTGAATTTACAGGATCGCTTGTTTCTTTATCCGTAACAGTACCTTTAATACTTCCTTTCTGTGCAAAAGATATATTTATTGTACTGATCAGAGCTACTAAGATAATTGCTAATGTTTTCATGGTTTTGTATTTTTTAGTTAACAATTTAATTTTGCTTTTCACTACCATGATACACCCAATGATCATTTTCCATAATTTTATTTATGATATTTTTCAGTAATTCTGTAACAGGCATATAATCAGGCCGTAATTGTATAATGATCATTGGAAATCCCAACATCAAACTTGAAAAATCAAGGAAGTAAAGTATGATAATATGATTATGGGAAATAGACTTTTAAGCTTATTTTGAAGTTTGAAGTTTGGATTTTGATGTTTTTGAAGTAATATTGTTAAGTAAAGTCAGATCAGATATGGACTCTAAACCATCAAACACCGGTACTCACAGATTCATTGAAGGGGAGAGTTATCCGTTCAGGGTTATTAATATTATATCATTACCTGAAACAGATGAGGAGTATTATGTGCTGGAAGCTTTTTCAGGCAAACGCATATTGCTGAAAGCATTGTACTACAGGCATTATAATCTTAAGTCCGGACAGGAATTGTTATGCCGGATTGACAGGGTCAATTGTAACGGTAAAATTTACATAGAACCCCGGCATCCGTATTACAGGGCAGGAGAATTATATGAATTTGATTTTATAAGGGAAGATATAATTTATACACCATCAGGTGATAAAAAGAATGTGATCGTGGTAAAGGATATTTATAACAATGAAATTAATTGTATATGCAGGGATAAATTTTTTCAAACATCAGAGTCCGGTAAAGTGAGATGCCGGATTGAGCAGATAAAGAAAGGCAGGTTATTATTGGTGCATCCTGAAATAAGCAGTGAAAATGAATTACTGAATGAAGGTATGACATATCGTTTTAAAATAGTTGATACGGATGTGATGATAGATGGCGAAGAATATCATATCCTGTCAGGACCTTTTAATGAGCTGCATATTATCCGCAAAGAAAATTATGAAGAGTACGGGCTTGAAAAAGGGCAATTTATAAATTGTATTGTTGATAAGGTCGGATCACAGGGTAAATATTTAATTGAGCCGGAGCATCCTTATTATAAAAGAGATGGTATATATGATTTTGTTTATTTAAGAAAGGATGCCCTTGAAACAACTTATGGAGAGAAAGAGGAGGTACTGGTCGTCCAGGATATATATTGTAAAGAAAATTATGTTTTTTTTCAGCAAGAGGATATGCCTGGTATTTCAGCCGGATCAACTCTGAAGTGCAGGGTTGACAGACTTAGGAGAGGAAGGTTGCATTTATCATTACATGATGCTCTAAGGAAAAAGTAAAAATAATTATTTAGGATAAAAATTATTAAAAATAAAATAATACAAAATTATTTATATTTAATCTAAAAATATCCTATATTCGTTTTTGTTAAAATTAATCACTTAAATATTATTTTATCAATGGCAGAAGAAAATAATAAACCTACATCCGAAGAATTAAAAAGACAGATAGAAGAACGCCTTGCAAAATTAAGAGGAGAGCAGGTTGATGATAAAAAAGAAGAACCTGTTCAGGAGGAATCTGAAAAGTCTCAGACAGAAGAGCCTGTTTCAGAAGATGTTGAAAAAGCACAGACAGAAGAAGCTGAAGAGCAACCTGTGACAGAGGAAACTGAAGATACTCCTGTTGAAGAAAAACCTGAAGAGGAACCTGTGGCAGAGGAAACTGAAGATACTCCTGTTGAAGAAAAACCTGAAGAGGAACCTGTGGCAGAGGAAACTGAAGATGCTCCTGTTGAAGAAAAACCTGGAGAGGAACCTGTGGCAGAGGAAACTGAAGATACTCCTGTTGAAGAAAAACCTGAAGAGGAACCTGTGACAGAGGAAACTGAAGATACTCCTGTTGAAGAAAAACCTGGAGAGGAACCTGTGGAAAAAGAACCTGTTATTGTGCCTGAAGCAGATGTGCCGGTACCGCCACCTGCCGACATACAGCAAATTACTCCTAAAAAAAGATCACCCTTATATTTGATAATTATAGTTATTCTGGTACTTGGTGCCGTAGCACTTGGATACCTGTATTATACAAATATGACATTAGTTGACGACCTGAAAACTGAAAATAAGGAACTGAAGAGTGATAAAGAGTCTCTTACGGATAAATATAATGAGCTTAAAGCTGATAAGGAAAAAATTGAAGCTGAGTTCAAAAAGAAGAATGATGCTATTGCTGATTCACTGAAAGCACAAAAAGAAGTGATTGATTATGTTTTCAGTATTAAAAAAGCAGCGCCTACATACAGGAAATATTATCTGTTCCACATGGATTCAATAAAAACACTGGAAGAAAAAGTTAAGTAGAAATACCCTTAACCACTTCAGTTATCCGGTTGTACGTATTACGGCTTACCGGGGTAAGTGGCAGTCTCAGGTTATTTTGCACAAGATCCATAGCGCTCATCACTGCCTTGATCCCTGCCGGATTGCCTTCGATAAACAACAGGCTTATAAGTTCCGCCATTCCTAGGTGTAACAGGGATGCTTTCTCATAGTTTCCTTCCAGAGCGTTGTTAACAAGTTCTGAGACCTGACAGGGAAATGCATTGGCAAGTACTGATATCACTCCTGCACCCCCTATGGATATCAAAGGTAATGTAAGAGAATCATCTCCTGATATTACAAGGAAATCCTCAGGCTTATCTTTAATTATATATGTCATCTGCTCAATATTGCCGGATGCCTCTTTCACTGCAACAATATTTTTTATTTCGGATGCAAGTTTTAAAGTTGTATCAGCAGATATATTAACACCTGTTCTCCCTGGTACATTATATATTATCACCGGAACCGGACATGCGCCTGCAATAGTTTTAAAGTGTTGATATAAACCTTTTTGAGTGGGTTTGTTATAATAAGGAGCAACACTGAGTATGCCGTCAATATTATCGAAATCCGTTTCCTTAATATTATTTATTATATCCTGGGTATTGTTGCCTCCGATACCTGCTATGACAGGAACCCTGTTATTATTAATCTCAGTAACAAAGCTGATCACTGCATTTTTTTCGTCTTTGGACAGGGTGACAGATTCTCCTGTAGTGCCCAATACTACCAGGTAATTAACTTTGTTTGAGATCAGGAAATTTACAAGGTTCTCAAGAGCACCGAAATCAATTGTGCTGTCTTTTCTGAAAGGCGTTATTATTGCAACTCCTGTACCTTTGAATTTTGTAGCAGACATTTAGATGTTGTTTATAGTTGATAAATAATGTTTTAGATGTTTAATAAAAGATGAAAGCTCATTGTTTTTTCTTATATCTATCATCAGATCATAATAACTATCACCCTCAATAAATCTTCCTGACTTGAACCGGGCTTTTGAAAGACCGACTATATATTGTATAGGGAAAAAGTTCTCAAGGCTCAGGTCTATTAATATGTCTGTCTCCCTGTTAATGAATTTTTCTGTTACAGGATTGTTTGGCTTACCATACCAGTTAAGGTTCTTTCTTGAGAAAAAATCAAAACCTGACCTGTCCGAATAATAGTTCAGTATTTCTTTACTATCAACAAATCCCAGCGCAAAAACATCAGCCTGCTTTTTTGAAATATATTCAGCTAATTCTTTTGCAGCATCAAACGAACTCTGTTTTGTGGCATTAAAAATGATGCCTACACTCTTTGCTGTATCCAAATTGTAAACCTGTTTGTGGCGACTGACCTTCATAATTCTTTTATTCAGAATATAATAGCCCAGCTTTGTCCTTATACCAACGCAAAACTTCATCAGTGTTTACAAAAATAAAATACCATATTAGTTTAATATTACAATAATACTAAAAAATGTATTTATCTGAAAAGAGAGTTGCCCAATATGTAATACATACTAAATTCTATTGTTATATATATTTTTATTTTACATTGAAAATGTTTATTTTTACATTAGATAATATTACAGTATTATTTATGTTTGAGCAACCAACTAACTACTCCCGATGATTACTTTGCTCAAATACAGGGTTTTGGCACATAATCATTAATTTGCATTTTTTTGATGACAAAACATTTGTTAATAAATATTTCCCCCACAAGGAAAATGAGATATAATTATGATCAGTTTCAATAATACTAAAATAATAATATTATGAAAGCACTTATTGTAAAATCACATGTACTTATTGTATTGGTTTGTCTGTCTTTTGCATCATTCTCACAGATATTCAGTGAGAGTTTTGAGAATGACGGTAATATTCCTGCCGGATGGACTCAGGATCAAATCCAGGGTAATGAGGACTGGATTTTTGTAACAGAGGGTACACAGCACAGTATAGTAGCCCACACAGGGACATATTTTGCAGAATTTCACGGGCAGAACGGTACCACTATGCTTATCACTCCATCTATTGATCTGAGTAGCGCTGTGACGCCGATCCTGAGATTTTGGTATGCAACGCCTGATTACCAGGGGAGTCAGTATCATCAGGACGAACTTACTGTGTATTACAGGACATCTGCAGGCGGGCAGTGGAATGAGATGATAGTTCTGGATACTGATGTAGAGGAATGGACACAGATATCATTACCTCTGACTGATCTTACGGATGATTATTATATAGCTTTTGAGGGCTGGCTTGACTGGGCTTATGGAATACAGCTTGACGATGTTACTATTGAAGAAGCAAGTACAGAAACCGATTTTCTTACCTTTAGTTTTGCTGAACAGACCGGACCTGCAGTTATTGATGATGTGAATCATACTGTTGATATTGTGGTTGTAACAGGGACGGATGTGTCACAGCTTATTGCAGATTTCACCTTGTCTGTAGGTGCCTGGGCGGAAATAGGCGGAACACCTCAGGAAAGCGGAGTAACAGAGAATGATTTCACAGACCCGGTAACATATACGATCTTTGCTGAAGATGAAGCAAAGACGACGCAGGACTGGACAGTCACTGTTACAACAGGTCCTGCTCCTGCAGGATCAACATGTGACGATCCTATTGTTTTAAGCGATTTTCCGGATCAGGATGTTGTGGACCTCCCGGGATCAACTGACATCTATGGAAATGACTACCTGACCTGTGATTGCGGGGATATGTATATTGGAGGTAATGATATAGTTTATGAATTCACCCTAACGGAAAATGGTTATTTAAGCGGTTCTGTAGGCGGTAGCTCCGACTATCCGTATATTATGGTCGTGGATGCATGTCCCGGCGACGGTGAGTCATGTATTGCTTTTGCAGGAACCGGGACAGGAGGCAACGGCGGATCATTTTCCGATGAGCCGATAGGTCCGGGTACTTATTTTGTTGTCATATCAAACGGCGACTGGGTAGGCTATCCTCTTTCCGGATTTATTCTTAATCTTAGCTTCAGAAGCAGTGAAACGGATATTTTATCCTATAGCTTTGCAGAGCAGACAGGACCTGGTGTAATTGATGATGTAAATCACACAGTTGATATAGAAGTGGCATTGGGAAGCGATGAGACAAATCTTGTTGCAACATTTACATTGTCTGACGGAGCCACAGCAGAAATTGGTGGGACACCACAGGAAAGCGGCGTTACAGCCAATGATTTTACAAACCCCGTAACATATACGGTAACAGCAGAAGATGGCTTTACTGACCAGGACTGGATAATAACAGTTACAGAAGAACCAAATACTGAAACAGATATCCTGGCATATAGTTTCCCTGAGCAAACAGGACCGGCTGCTATTGATGATGTAAATCATACTGTTGATATTGAAGTGGCGATGGGCACAGATGTGTCACAGCTTATTGCAGATTTTACTCTTTCCGAAGGAGCTGACGCTGATATTGGCGGAACACCTCAACAAAGCGGTGTGACAGAGAATGATTTTACAAACCCTGTTACATATACTGTTACATCAGAAGACGGACTTAACGTACAGGACTGGGTGGTTACTGTTACTATAGCTACGTCACAAAGCAGCGAGAATGATATTCTGGCATACAGCTTTGCTGAACAGACAGGTCCTGCAACAATCGATGATGTGAACCACACTGTTGATATCGAAGTGGTTAACGGAACGGATGTGTCAGCATTGATCGCAACATTTGAGCTGTCCGCCCTGGCATCAGCAGAGATAGGCGGAACGCCACAGGAAAGCGGTATTACTGAAAATGATTTTTCCAGCGCGGTAACATACACCGTATATGCAGAAGACGGTACGCCACAGGACTGGGTGGTTACTGTTACAATCGCTCCTCCTCCTACAGGATCAACATGCGATGATCCTATCCTGCTGAGCGATTTTCCTGAACAGGATGTTATTGACCTTGCAGGTACAACATTGGGATATGGTGATGATTACAATACATGCGATTGCGGGGATGGATATGTTGGAAATGAAGATATTGTATATCAGTTCACATTGCCTTACGCAGGATATATCAGCGGTTCGATCGAAGACGATATAGACAATTATCCTTATATAAATATTGTTGATGCCTGTCCCGGAGATGGTGAGACATGTATAGTCACAGCAGGGAGCGGTACAGGGGGTACAGGAGGATCATTTTCCAATGTACAGATAGATGCCGGTACTTATTTTGTTGTTATAGGGAACTGGCCTAACGAAGAACCGCCGTATGTTAATTTTATTATGAACCTCAGCTTTTTAAGCAGTGAAACAGATATTCTTTCGTATAGCTTCGCAGAGCAGACAGGACCGGCAGTGATTGATGATGTAAACCATACTGTTGATATTGAAGTAGCTTTGGGAACTGATGTGTCAGGACTGGTAGCTACCTTTACATTATCTGACGGAGCAACGGCAGACATCGGAGGTACTCCACAGGTCAGTGGTGTGACGGCAAATGATTTCACTAACCCTGTAACTTATACTGTAACTGCTGAAGACGGCAATACAACACAGGACTGGTTAGTAACAGTTACAGAAGAACTTAATAATGAAACAGATATTTTGTCATATAGCTTACCTGAACAAACAGGAGCGGCTACTATTGATGATGTGAACCATACCGTTGATATTGAAGTGGCATTCGGTACTGATCCTTCAGCCCTGGTTGCATCTTTCACATTATCAGAAGGAGCAACGGCAGATATTGGTGGCACACCACAGGAAAGCGGCGTTACAGCTAATGATCTCACTAATCCCGTAACATATACAATAACTGCCGAAGATGGTACAACCACTCAGGACTGGATCATTACAGTTACAGTGTCAACAACTGCAAGCGGAGAAAATGATATACTGACATACAGTTTTCCCGAGCAGACAGGTGCTGCAACAATAGATGATGTGAACCATACTGTTGATATTGAAGTGGCTTTCGGAACAGATCCGTCAGCCCTGGTTGCTACATTTACTATTTCGCCACTTGCTGATATAGATATCGGAGGCACACCACAGGAAAGCGGTGTTACAGTGAACGACTTCACAAACCCGGTAACATATACTGTGACTGCTGAAGACAACACCCCTCAGGACTGGATTGTTACTGTTACTGTTGAAACACCTCCTACAGGTTCGGTATGTGAAGACCCCATCATACTGTCTGACTTCCCGGACCAGGATGTTGTTGATCTGGCAGGAACGACCAATGGATATTACGATGATTATTCGACTTCGGACTGCGGCAATAATTTTGTTGCAGGCAATGATATTGTTTATCAGTTCACACTTCCAGAAGACGGCTATATCAGCGGCTCGATCGGAGGCAGTAATGATTATCCGTATATCAGTATATCTGACGGTTGTCCCGGAACAGGGGAGACATGTATTGTTTCTGCCGGTACAGGCACAGGCGGTACAGGCGGATCATTTACCAATGTGCCGATATCAGCAGGCACATATTTTGTGATAGTGTCCAACTGGGACGGGGCATCTCAGCCTTATGTTGACTTTATCATGAATCTCAGCCTTGCCGGTAGCGGAACAGATATCCTGACATACACCTTCCCTGAGCAAACAGGCCCTGCAGTGATAGATGATGTTAACCATACTGTTGACATAGAAGTCGGGTACGGAACAGATATGGGGAACCTGACAGCTACCTTTACTTTATCGGAGGGCGCTACTGCTGATATCGGAGGCACACCACAGGAAAGCGGTGTTACAGCTAATGACTTTACCAATCCTGTGACATATACCATTACTGCAGAGGATGGAATTAACACTCAGGACTGGGTAATAACGGTGACGGAATACGAGCTTAGCAATGAAACGGATATTCTCACATACAGCTTCCCTGAACAGACAGGGCCTGCAACAATTGATGATGTTAATCATACTGTTGATATAGAAGTTGCTTACGGTACTGATGTTACAGGGTTGATCGCTACTTTCACTTTATCAGACGGAGCTGATGCAACAGTAGGAGCCACACCCCAGGTAAGCGGTGTAACACCTAATGATTTTTCTGCACCCGTAGCTTACACGATCACTGCTGAGAACGGTACAGACAATCAGTTTTGGATCATTACAGTTACTGTTGCAACGCCTAATACTGAAACAGATATCCTTACTTATAGCTTTGCAGAGCAAACAGGCCCTGCAGTGATTGATGATGTGAACCATACCGTTGATATTGAAGTGGCAGCAGGAACAGGTTTGACAAACCTGACAGCAACATTTACTTTGTCAGATGGCGCTACTGCAGATATTGGAGGTACACCCCAGGTGAGCGGTGTAACAGCCAATGACTTTTCAAATCCTGTGACATATACAGTTACTGCAGAAGACGAAACAACAACGCAGGATTGGGTAGTAACAGTGACGATAGAACCAAATCACGAAACAGATATTCTGGCTTACAGTTTTGCAGAACAATACAGTCCCGCAGTGATTGATGATGTTAACCATACTGTTGATATAGAGGTTGATAATGGAACAGATCTGGCAAACCTGGTAGCTACATTCACATTATCAAATGGTGCGACTGCAGATATTGGAGGTACACCCCAGGTGAGCGGTGTAACAGCCAATGACTTCACTAATCCCGTGACATACACTGTAACTGCAGAAGACGGCACTACAACGCAGGACTGGGTCATTACCGTTACTGAGCATCAGCTTAATAATGAAACAGATATCCTTACATATAGTTTCCCTGAAGAAACAGGTCCTGCTGTTATTGATAATGGTGGTCATACGGTGACAATTGAAGTAGCTTATGGCACTGATGTT
>Ga0180433_10006732_pt1 | contig 14941 bp, 19 predicted proteins | sample SS_ome_8_FD_132980 | JGI IMG/M metagenome (GOLD analysis project Ga0180433, IMG submission 132980) | Hypersaline lake sediment archaeal communities from the Salton Sea, California, USA - SS_1_D_1 metaG | ecosystem: Environmental > Aquatic > Non-marine Saline and Alkaline > Hypersaline >... | reverse complement strand
CTTGCACTGTACGACACGCGCGCCTACACGGGCAAGTATTTGTTGACCGACCTAGAAAATACCTGTACGGATTTGCACTTGTTGATTTGCAGGTGTTTGTTTTTGTTGCAATTCAGCCGTCCTTGGTTATCGTGAGGGGCCATGGCTCGCGATGAACCTGAAGTGCAGGACCAAGACGAAGATCCAAACGAAGAAGTGGGCCGGGAAGGCATCAATGCTTCGACGGAGGATATCGATCAGCGTCGTGACGAAATCGACGATGAAGAGCGTGTCGAGGCGACACTCAGGGATGAAGTAGCCGAGCAGTTTCCGGTCGAGCCGATTGCGCTCGTCATGAGCGAAGAAGACGGAATGCCGGTACCGGCAGATGAGTCTGTTCAGCTCGCCTTGGCTCCTTCCTTCACTCGAGAAAACGTCATTTGCGTGGAGGATGACAGAAGCTATGTCGAGCTCTTTGCCGAGGAACTAACGCAGCGTGGTTGGAGTGAACTTGGCGACGAAGAAGACGTCGATGATGACGACGTTGGCCAGTGGGAGACTCCGACCGGGTGGGTCATCGAGCAGATGCGTCATCGGGACCGTTACGACGCTGAGGGCCTCGAGAGAACACGAAGGAAATTCGACCGGGACATGGTCCGGCAGAGGTGGGGTCAGACCATGGTTCAAGTCACCGGTGGATGGCTGCCCGTGAAGCCTGTGCGGGAGCGGTGCAAGTACTACAAGCGGCAGGTTTTTCTGAACGAGGACGTCTCACCCGGCGAATTCGGTGCGATGCAAATCTTGCGAAATTGCACCATGAGACGAAGTTTAGGCGGGGCCTTTTTGAGCTTGCGCGACGAGGCTGTCGTTGCTTGCGATTATCGCGACCCACCTTGCCTTGAGTCGGTGAAGAAGATTTTGGATGACAAGGATCAGTATCGGCTGGATAACGCAGACAAGGTTGAACAGGTTCCTCTCTTCAACTTGGAGTGAAACGCATGGCTGAATCGAAAACTGCACAAAACACAGCGCCGACCCCCGTCGGACAGCAGCCGACCGATGAGCTGCTGGGACTTTTCCATGATATCCGTGAGCACCGAGACAGACTGCGCCGGCTAGACGAGGCAAAGTTGTCGTTGCCGATGGTCAGGCAGGAGCTCGTCGATACGGTCATGAGTCTTCAGGAAGATGCGGTGGCATTCATTCTGACGGTGCGCAACTGGCAGGCTGAGACGATGATGGATCTCGTTGGCCGCATCGAGGAGCTCGAGGGGCTAGCCGACGACTTTGCTTCGGGCGGTCTCGATGAGGAGGAGCGGACGGTGTTGGTTCAGGCTCTGACTGGGGCCAATGAGTTGGTCGTAACAGTTCTGGGCAATTCGAAGCTGCCCAAGAATGTCCGAGACCTGTCGCAGTCTCTCAAAGAGCCGCTCGACAAGGCTTTGGGTATCATGAAGTCCTTGGAGGATACGGACGAGGAAAAGTTGGCAGACAAGGAAGAAAAGAGTGAGTGACGAAACGCCTGATAGCGTGGACGACGGTGAACTCAGTCCCGAGGCCAGAGAGCAATTTCGGCAAGAGGCTGAGACCTTCGAGATGCCAGAGAACGTAGTGCTAGAGCCCCTTCCGGGTATGGGAACGCCTGGCATCATTGGTTCGGTTGGACAGCCCAGCCGTTCGTCGTTGTCGTCGGAGTCTACTGGTCTTCGTACACTTGAAGATCTGTACGACAAGTTCCGTGATGTAGGTCGTGGTGACTGGAAGATACGTATCGAGCGTCTGAGCCCGGTGAACTTTGATGGTCGTCCTGTGGCGGGCTATCTGGGCGAGTACAACAAGCCTCTGTCAACAACCGAGTTCAAGGAAATCTTCGGAGGCGGCACATACACGGTCACGGCTCTGAAGCCTTCAGCTGAAGGAGGTCGTACGGCTTATCGGTCGGTGGGTAACGTCAAGATACGAATTGCGGGCTCTCCCACCATGGAAGGCGTCACGGATACCGAGGACAGGAACATGAGCAGACAAGACAACTTCTTTTCTCAAGCGTATCCGGGGTTTTTGCCGCAGGTGGAGCTCGAGAAGGTCAAGCAACAGGGCGAAGAGCGCAAAGCTTTGTGGGCCGAGCAGCGGCGCATGAAGGAAGAGATTGACCGCGAGCGCCGGGCGGCGATGGAAGCGCAGGTTACGGCTCCGATGAACGTCGTCGACCGTGTGCAGCAGTACCACAAGGAGTCCTCGGTTTTCTGGCAGCAGGAGGTCGACCGGTTGCGTGCCGAGGCCAGGAGCCGAGACGAGGAGCTTTCGCGAACGAGAGAAGAACTAGTCAAGGCCCGAAGTGATGCAGCTGAAGCCGTGCGAACTGTGGAAACGGCGGCTATCCGTGAGCTCAAGGAGCGACACCAGGAAGAGCGACAGCGACAGGCCGACGAGAAGAACGAGGCCGTCAACCGGCTCAACGAACAGCACATGCGAGAGCTTGCCAGCATTCGTGACCGACATGCTGAAGAGCGTCGAAACTACGAGTCGATTCAGTCCATCGAGCGGGAGAAGATGCGCGACGAGATGGCGCGCATTCGTGAGGAGTCTCGGCAGCGTATCGACGACATCGAGCGTGCAAAAGAGGCGGAGATCTCTCGCATCCGAGAGGACTACCAGTCTCGCAACGAAGACTCGAAACGATTTGCGGACAGCGAGGTCAAGCGCCTGCAGGAGATGTTCGATGCTCAGATCACGATGATTCGAGAGTCAGAGCGCATGCAGGCGTCGATGGCCAAGGAGACTGCAGAGGGAAGGATCGATCTCATCCAAACCGAACTCGCTCGCATCCGTGAAGAGGCGGAGAGAAAGCGGGAAGAGGCCGAGCAGCTGCGAACCAAGCTGTTCAAGCCTCCGGTCGAGGCCATGCGTGAGGCTCGGGAACTGGCAGGAGAGTTTGGGGGCATGGTCGACGCCTCGCAAGTCCAGGCCAACAAGGACGAGACTACGGCAGACAAGCTGTTCGGTCTTGCCAAGGGCGTTGTGGAAAATGCGCCGCAAGTCATAGAGCGGATAGCCCAGGGTCGTCAGCAGCAGCTCGAGCATCAGCAGAACATGGCGATGCACCAGGCGAGACTCCAACAGATGGCAGTCGAAAGGCAGCGCCAAGCTCTCCCGCCGGCTCAGCGCCCGGCGCAGCTTGCTAGGCCAGCCACGCCAGCTAGTGTCGGAGGACGGACCGTGCCGGGCTTTAGCGGTAGGTCTGGCTACACGACGCCTCTGGGGGCTGGAGACGCCGAGGAGTCTTCCGGCTCTGCTGTACCGCTTGGAGCAGGTAGTATCGATGCCCCGGAGGGCGTGGATGTGCCGATGAGTGCTCAGCCTGGACCGATGCCTGAGCCCCAGCAACATGCGGTTCCTGAGCAAGGAATGACCAATATTCCACAAGAAGCCATTGGGGAGTTCATGCAGAATCTCGAGCAGGCTATTCGGACGAGGGCGATTGACCCGGCCGGGTTCGCCGAGGCCTTTATCGAGCGTGTAGGGGTGGACATAACACGGCAGCTTCTAAGCACTTACACTCCATCGGATATAGTCGAGGCCGTTCGTCAGTCGCCGGGAGGAGATAGTGCCGCAATTGTGACTCGAGATGGTCAGAAATACATGAATGCGCTGTGGCAGCATGCCGGTCAACTCGTAGGAGTGGTTCCGGGCGTCACACAGCCGTCGCCTCATTCGGTCGGCCAGACGATTGAAACACAGGCTGAGCAACTCGACGATATCGAGGAGCCTGACGAAGACGGCGAGTCGGAAGACGAAGAATAAAGGGGCGTCGCCGTCAAATAATGCTGGTCTGTCGCTTGTGTAGCTCTGGTCTATCCGGTAGTCTACGAGCGACGTGCGGAGAAGGCTAGAGCACAGTCGACGGATTCGTACGCCTATGATCCGGACACTTTCGAGCCCTCCGCCTGCAGCGCCAGCGTCGTTTCAGCCTCGTGCTCCCTTTTCGGGTGGCGTGATGGGTAAGATGCCCTCGACAAAGATGTCGGGATTTCAAGGCGCCAAGGACACTCTGCGCACCATGGCTGATATGGCCCTCGGCGACCGCGGTGAGCGTAGCATGCTCGTGCGACACTTTACGACGCAGGTGCTTCGTGATGTGTGGCCAAAGGACTACCTTGGCGAAATCATTGCCGTTCGCAATGTGTTCGTTCAGCCATCTCCGTGGCGTAAATGTCCAGCGTGTGAAAAGCTACATGACCGGGCAGCACAGAATTGTCCTCTCACGGGCGCGACTCTTCCTCCCTCGGCTATGACGCCTCTCGTGCGATACACTAACGATGCCAGGCACGTCGAGATCGTCAAAGATCCAGAACGGCTCGTTGAGGAGATTTTCGAGCACGGCACCACGGCCGCCGATTGCGATGAGTATGTAGTCTTGGCGGCGACGATGCTCCTTCAGATTGGTCGCGAGGTGGAGCTCGTGGCGCTGGGCTTCGCGCCGCAGCATCTAACTCATGTAGGACTTCGGGCTCGAGAGCCGAAATCGAATCGTTGGATTTGGATGGATGGGGTTGCAGGGCCACGAGAAGAGGAAGCGGCTTCGAAAGCTAAGGAAATTTTGGTTTGGAGTCTGGACTAGACGGAGAAACATCATGCAGGGAATGGCAACACGACGAGGCGGGACGTTCTCGGGCAACTCGATCACGGGGAGCACGGAGTCAGAGTACTGGGGAGAGCGCATCACCGATGTGCCGAAGAACGAGTCCTTCGAGCGCGTCCCCTTCAACATTGGGCAGCGCACGTTGGTGTCTTTCCAGTCTACGATGCCGACGTTTCAGCCGCGGAAGATCCAGCCGGCTCAGTCGATGAAGCGTGCCGTGGCGCCGACGACACCAGCTGTCCCGGCAGTCGAGCCTCAGTTGCCCGAGGCGATGGCTCAGGTATTTGTGCAGCAAAGAGCGGCTCACGCCGTGATGCCACCACATCTTCGTCGGCTAGCAGCTCGAGCTAGGGTCCCGGGGGCTATGATGCCAGTCCGTAGGGCCGCTCCAAGGCCGGTTGCTCCACCGACGTTGCCTTACGCGCCTCAGGCACGCCTTGTGCAGATGCTTCCCCCCGAGGGGAGGATTGGGCAATCTGCCGTGCCGATCGTTCCGGTCGGACAGCAGGGGGACGCTTCCGCTGGCAGCTTGGCACCTCAGTGTGCCCCGGCCAAAATGCGGGTGGGACCTGCGGGCACCTCTCGTGGGGGAGTGTTCGACGGCGAGACTCCCTTTGGTCCCATGGAGTGGTTCGACGAGCCCCCCAAGGCTGACGTTCCGTTTTCGATGCAGTCGTTGATGGTCCCCCAGGGAACGACCAAATTCAAGCTGCTGCCCGAAAATGTCAGACGAGCAGATATGGCCTTCACTTCTCTCGAGCCCAAGATGTCGACCAAGATTCAGGGTGGACTGACTGGTTTTGGTTGCGGTCCTGACGGTCTCGGCGTTTCCGTCGGAAGTACTCGAGAAACATGTCCTACTGCAGCAGAGGCCAATCGGTCTGGATTTGCGAAATGCACCAAAATGTATTGCGACTCCCATGGCTTCCGAGGTGGAGTCGATGCCGTTAAGGTCGACCTTGTCAATTGGTGGTTGAGGGATCGTGGTTGCGAGGTCATCCCAGGACCACCCGGAAATTACATCTCTGGTTCTGTATGTACCTGTTCACCAAAGACCGGACGCCTCATGAGGAGCAGACGCGCTGCCTTTCCGATGATTAGGCGGCGTTGGGGTCGATAATGGCTCCCGTTAATCCCTACTTCCCTGGCATGCAGCCTTTCACGGGCCACCTGTACGCGCCGTCGCCGGTGACGCCTGCGCTGGCTAAGACGGGACAGGTGAGCCCTCATGTGCAGCGCAGGCTAGCACCGTACTACGGCCGATACCTTTCGGGTCTCGGCCAGGAGGAAAGCATGGAAAAGAGGACTCCACCGTCTGCTCCCATGGAAAAGAAGAACTTGCCAGCTGGTCTCATCGAGGACGACGAGGAGGTGTTCTACGAGGACGTCGACCGTGTTTACGCTGATGAGTCGATGGACGACGTACTGGGTAGCGGAATCTTCGACCCGGCTCATCGTCAGGGGACGGCAAACGTGGACGCTGGCGTATTTGCCTCGAACTACTCACTGCCAGGCTACATAGCTCGAGAGACGCCGTTTACCGTGAACGAGGATGTTACCGATTTGCCGAGCGATGGCGAGGCCCAGGTTGTCACGGTCCCCGGTGGCGGCATGGCGTATATCGAGCGCTACGGTCGTCTCGTGGGACCGCCTCCAGCTCCGAAGAAGCTCATCCCTCAGCGTCTCCCTGCGGCGCCGACGGGACGGATGCAGCCCTATGCCAGGATGCGGGAGCGGTACCCCAATGAAGCCACCAGGAGAGCCGCAGTACCTGCAGCGGATCGGTCTCAGGGGGAGCCTATCTTTCCGAAGCTTGGTGGTCCGTTGCCGTACGTTTACCAGGGGCCTCCGACGCCAAAGGTGAGCAAGGGGCACATGGCTTACCAGCCTGATTTTCAGATTGATCCTGCGCCTGCAACGCCGCTGCCTCTGCCGACGCCAATGGCAACGAAGGAAAAGCCGGTCGAACTCGTCAGTCGCGTCAATCCAGCTGTTCATGATGTGCCCATCAGAAAGCAACAGGGGATTGGTCAAGACGACGCTGATCAAGGCAGTAGTCAGTGGTTGAAGTACGGTCTGGTCGGGCTAGGCATTGGGGCTCTTGCCTACATGGCGCTTGAGGCCGGCAACAAGAAAGGACGACGACGATGACGGTACGGCAGGCACCCATCCCGATTGAAAGGGACTCCGTTTTTGGGGATACCTACAACGGCGTGCCCAACTTCATGACCGCCGTCGAGCATGGCTATCCCACGCGTTTTCACGGTCCCATCTACAAGACGCCGCAGGTCACACCGACATGGGCCTGGCAACCCTATGCCAAGGCCCCGTTTGCCGGCAATCAGGGCCTTGGGGCAACTACTGGTCTCGGAACGTCGCTCACTGGTAGTCGACTCTTCGATGCCATGGTGGGGCTCGGCGTAGGGTTCTTCGGTTCGCCTTCTCGCTCTCAGGCTCCTATCCACGGCGCTGTTGCTGGTGTTGCCGGGTATCTCATGGGTGTCATTGGCATCGGCGCGGTGCTTGGCTTTGAGCTCTATCAGTGCAAGCGAAAGGGATAGGCGATGGCCATAGACGCATCGGTGCTTCCGCAGGGTAGGGCCTGCGATTTACGGCAGGATACGTGCGGAGAGATAGCGCCTGTGGGTTCTCAGGCGTGCTGTCTCCACTCCGATCCGCCGATGTGTATGGAATTTCCTCCCTGTCAGGCGTGGAAGACAGCGAAGGCGTGCGATGAACAGGGAAAGTCCTACGACGTCAAGACAGGTCTGTGCTTCGAGCCGGGACAGATAGGACCAAACGGTCCGGGGCCCGGGAACGGGAAGCTTGCCGGGTTTCTCGAGGGTGAGATTTGGGGTCTTCCAAAGGTTGCTGTCTATGGCACGGCGGCGGTGCTGGCGATCTACTGGTACAGAAAACAGAGCCAAAAGCCGGTCCGCAAGCGTACGCGTAAAACACAGAAGAAGTGAGGCGAGCGATGCTGATTGGATTGGGGAACAACGGATGTGGATGTGGGTGTAGCCCCAATGGCGTGGGTCAGGATCCGCAACAGGCGAGTCTTTTTTCTCAACACAGGGGAGAAATTCTCGTGGCGCTCGGTGTGGCGCTGCTCGCGGCTTTCTATCTGACTCCCAAGGACAAGCGTCGTGGCTAATGGAGCACACACCGATCCGTTCTTTCAGCTCAATCTGAACCGAGCGGACTTGCCGAACATCTTCGAGCCGGGCATGAGCCGGGCGCAGATGATGAAGGAGGCGTACATTCGGGCATCCGCGATACTGGACAAGTACGTGGGTGGCTTCAGGTACACCCCGGAGCAGGCCTCAGCGGTTCTCAGTGAAATTGATGGATGGGTTTCGGCCAATCGTCCGCTCATCGAGTCGACGATGGCTAACCCGGCGCTCGATACCTTGCCTGAGCAGATCCAGTTTCGGTTGGGCACCGACAAGGCTCAGTCGTTCATCGTTGCCGGGTTCGTGAGCGCAGCCCAAGGCTATGCCACATGGTCAAGCGGCGCAGTAGATGAGTGGATTGTTGCAGGCAAGCTAGACGACTGGTCGATGTCCGAAGATCTAGCTCACCGTTTGGAGATTTTCCTTTCCATCATCGCCATGGAGCAGCGCGGCGAACTCGACCGGATCTTCCATCCGGAAAAGTACCCGGAGCTTGCTACGGAAGGGGGAGCGCAGGCCGTCATCATCGTGGCGATCCTCATCATTGCGGTCGTCGCTGCAGCGACGCTGGTCATCTACTCGGTGGCGATGGAGCGGACCGAAAGCGCCAATCGGGTTCACGAGAAGATTTGTGAGTGGGCGGTCGAAAATGAGGACCGTGAACTCATGAAAAAGTGTGCGGACCAAGCCCAGGAGATCCGCAAGATTTCTCCGGGTAGCGAAATGTGGTCAAGTCTAGGTCCTGTCCTTCTAGGCGTGGGGGGCATCTTCGTGGCGTCGGTCTACGGCGTGCCGGCCCTCATCAACGCGCTTTTTGGCCGTACGAAGACGTAGCCATGGGGGAGTACGGTCGCATCGTAGTCGATACGCCTGACGTGCCCATCTTCCACGTCTACGTCGACACGTTGGACCAGGCCCTGGAGGTCATGAAGACCGAACAGAGGCGGTCCGCGTCCGGGAGCATCATCACGCTAGAGCGCTGGGATGTGCTGGACCGTCGATATAGGCCTACGGTCTCGTGGTCTCGCTCTTCAAAAGGGTGGCAGAGGAAAATGGCATCGAGGAGGAGACGTGCTGTATAGCTGTTTTGATGCGGAACAAGGCGACTACCGCGTCTACCAAGATGCGTCTGGTCATCCGATCAACGGGGATCTGCCCGTTCCTCAGCTCGGCTCGGATGCTGGCAAGTTGGGAGTTCCAGCAGCTCGAGCGGGCCGCTCGCTACCGATGGGTGCGAAATACGTGGGCCGCAGCTGGAACGCTCGTGGCCAATTGGTTCAATGTTCTGGTGCTTTGTCTGGTTTTGAGGACAGTCTCGAACAGACTTTTGGCGTGCCCGTCAAGTATCTTGCACTAGGGGCAGGCGTTCTGGCAGGCTATGCGGCGTGTCGATGGAGGAAGAAGTGAAAAGCAAACGAGTCAGACCGCCTAGTCAATCGGAGGCACAGTTCGAGCGCGAGGGCTTGGCTCCCGCGCCTTCTGCGACGCTAGCTCAGAGGATTCAACCCAGTTCGGAAGCCTACAGGTCTGTCGAGCAGGGGACTGCGATTCGTCCTGTGGCTCAAGCGGGGCAAGATCCAGTTGATCCGAGCTTTCAACCGATGCCTGTTACGCAACAATCTCGTGTCCGTACAGCCGCGTTGCCTCCTATGCCACGGAAAGCCTCGGTCCCCGGTGTCGAGGCCCCTCAGTATGAGCGACCCGAACTGGTCAAGGAGCGTCAGGCTGAAGACATGGCGATGATGATGAAGTCCAAACGGGCATTTCCGCTCGAGAGGCCGGATAGGCTACTAGATGCAGCGGATGGTCCCTACGAGACGTCGTCTGAGCCCGTCGTATACGGCGAAGAGCCGATCGAAGATGATCCCATGTTTGAGCTTCCTTTCCTCGAGGAGCAGCAGGTTGCCGACCCATGGGATACTCTCATGTCGGGCGGCGGAGGAGGTGGGGGCACGTGGACCGGTCCCTCTCTTCCGTCTGGTGGTGCGCCGGTAGCCACACCGAATGGAAACGGTCAGGTTCCAAACGGTAACGGACCCGTGCCGAATGGCAACGGTCCTCCAGCGCAGGTACAGAATGGAAATGGTGGCAACAGGACGTCTCTGTATCTAGCGATAGGAGGAGTCGCGCTAGCCACTGGATATCTCTGGTGGCAGTCCTCGAAAGGCAAGTGATGCAACATCGCATTTTTCCCAGGAAGTCTCGTCCTGTGACCGCCAGCGCATGGTCGAACGATGGCCTTGGCCAGAGTGATCTGTTTACCAATAGGACACTGTGGCAGGTTGCGTCGGTGACGAGTGCGTGTCTCAGCGCCTACCACGGTTATCGTCGGAACGATTCCATCGGCTGGGGCATTTGGTGGGGCATTTGCGGTGGCATCTGCATCGGCATAGTGCCCGGTCTCGCTTTCGCCCAAGGCTTTGGTGAGCCTGCCAAGGACTAGACCATGAGACGCTGTGCCGAGCGCTTGCCGGGAGGATTGGCCGCTGGGCGGTGTCCAGAAGAGTTCGACCAGGTTGATCTGAGGCGTGGCATCGAGGTGGAGCTCGAGCATACTGGTGACCTTGCTATCGCTCGAGAGATTGCGATGGATCACCTCGTTGAAGATCCACGCTACTACGAGGCCCTCGCCAAGATGGAAGCGGACTTGGAGGCCACTAAAAATGCAAAGCTACGTCTTCGGTTTGAAACGGGAGGGGATTCCAATTACGGACAGTGGGATGGATGGATAGCCGCGTTTGTTCCACGAAGAAAAAAGCCTGTTGGAGTTCTCGAGTGGTCAGAGTTCGATGGGAAGTACTATGTGAACATGGTAGCGGTTCACCCGGACTTCAGGCGCCGCGGTGTAGCAACAGAGCTTTATCTAAGGCTATTTGACGACCAGGGGATTTCTTCAAAGGATCTCGAACCGTCGATGCGTACAGAAGAGGGGGATTTTTTCCGTAAGGGGGCCGCTCTTCCTAATCTGTCTGATGTTGACACCTGGTATCAAAAGTACCGACAAGCGGTGAACATGACGGCTTCAGAGCTTCGTCGTTGGTCGAAGCACCCCTGCTCGAAGAAGGCGTCGCTGGACCGTGGTCCCGTCAAGCGCAACCTTCATCTTCTCACAACGCCTAGGCGTCGCTGGGGAGCCAAGGAGGTCGGTTGGGCGAAGAAGACGGTGTCTTTCATCGCGCGCATGCGGGCGGTGTCGCCGGGCAGGCCGGCGTCGAAGGACTGTCCCTCCAAACGCGATATCGCTCTACTCAATTGGGCATACGATCCTATGAAGGCAACGCCGAATCGTGGACCGAAGGTGCTGGATGCGGAGGAGATGGCGGCTAATCTGCGAAAGACGTTCCAGGCCGCAGAGCCCGAGTACGAGTACCATCTTCCGTTTTCGTGGCCTTCTACGATGCAGAACATCGGCGATTCGCTTGCGGTGGCCTACAACTCGGACAAGTGGAAGAAAAAGGGACAGATGGAGCTGTACAAGCACTTGGCCGAGTCGCGCAATCGCGCGCTTGTCGTGCCGGGGCTTTTGCACGACTTCTACAGTCCCGGTAAGCGGGTGAAGGTGCGGGGGCCCATGGTCAGCCTACACGGTGTGCCGCTTCCCAAGCACTTTGCCGTGCTGGCGCTTTTCGAGGAGGTAGACCTCAAGCTCTACACCGATGGTACGGATGATGCGCCTCGTTTCGGTTCGAAGAAGGACGAGGGTGTCGTCAAAGTTACCGTGCGTCATGGTATGCTTGGCGCATCTAAAATCCTTTGGAGTCGAGAAGGAAAGGGCAAAGACCAGCCATTTCTCTTCGTCTACACAGAAAAAGATGGCGTGCTCATGCTCATCGTGGGCGAAGAGCTCGACGTCGAAGCAGACGGAATTGTGGGGTAAACAATGTACGCGTGGTATAGCATTTGGAGTAAGTCGGGGCTGTTTGAAGGCTGGTCCTACATGCACCAGCAGCTCGCTCTGTTTATCGCTCGGTGTGCGACCCTTGAGGTTCGGGACCGGGCCGGAAATGTCGTCAGGACTCAGCGGCCGGCGTATTGTGACCAAGAGTGGTTCTACATCGATCCGCAGGGCCACAAGCAGCCGCGTCCTGAGTGTTTCTAGCGAGAGGTGAACCATGCAGCCCCAAACCCGACAGATATTGTGGACCGTCGGAATTCTCGGTGGCGTGGGGGCTGTATGGTGGTGGTGTCTGCGCGATGAGTTCACCCCTAACCCCAAGACGAAGTGGAGCCCGGCGGAGCGTAGGAAGCGTCGTCGTCGCCTCATGAAGGAAATTGAGTCCGACGAGACACGTCGGTACAAGGAGCGTATTGACCAGCTCAAACAGGACGAGCAAGACGCGAGAGATGAGCGCGACCGCCGTCTGGCTGAGCTGCGAGACGACGTGCAGCTACGTCGCCAGATGACGACCGAGGAGTACGCGGAGGCGAGGCAGCAAATCCGCGATGAGGCTAACGAGAAAATCCGGGCGGCTATCGATGCTCGCAAGGAAGCTCGAGCTTTCCGCGGTGAGATGCGTCGTATCGGAAAGACCGCTCGCGGGATGCAGCGAGAAAGAAAAAAGAGAACGCGCGCCACCTGGGCGGAGAAGCGTCGAGAGAGTGACGACGAGGTGCGCGGCAACATTGATCCGGAACTGCTGCCTCTCTGGGAAGACGTGAAACGCAGCATCAAGGGCACCTCGCGCCTGACGCGTACGGAGCAGTTTTTGCTGTACGCCGAAGAGCATCCCTTTGAGGTCATCGAGGCACAAGAGCGTACGATGCCGAGTGACGCGCAGTACGAGAAAGAGCAGCGACAGGCCTACGATGATTGGTTCGAGGACAAGGACGAGGACGAGGATGACGGGGTTCCCTTTTAGGAGAAAGCATGAAAGCCTCTGAGTGGGTCAAGACGCTGCCAGATCGGATCCGGCTGGGTGACCAGGCCGGATTCGACGCGCTGTCGAAGCGCGACGATGCCATCCTGCAGGCGGTCAAGAACCGCAACATCGTCGTCGACTGGATGCCGGTCATCACTCATAGCGGCGGACGAACGGCACAGTTTTGGGTGATGATGAGCCCGCTCGAGGTGGGAGAGGTTGGCGACAGTATCATCGTCAACACGGGCGAACGTAATCAGCAGATGATTGCGGACGAGCTTCAGAGTGTGCTTCCCACCGAGCTTTTGGGCGATGAGATTTACGCACAGGCTGATGTGAAGCTCCCGACGCTAACGCAAGGCTGGTGGCAGGACGGCTCTATGGCTGACACCTCTCGCATGGTCGAGTATGACGCCATCGTCAAAAAGGCCATCGCTGGCCGAAAGGGTCTCGTCGGAAACGCCGGCAAGTATTGGTTGATACACCCGAAGCTCCAGCTCGCCGCCAACCGTCAGAAGGCGGTCAATTACGGCTGGTATCAGCCGGCAAATCCACCGGGTCTTGGGGACAAATACCCGACGGCTGTGCCGGGCATGACCGCCATTCAGGCCCCTCTGACAGGACATACCTGGCTTCATACGGACTACTCGCAGGTGGTGACTTTGGTCTCTCGCACGGTCTACATCTGTGAGCCCGCAGACCAGTGGGTGGGAGCAGAATGAGACGGGGCCAACGGTCTGCCGTGCACGATGGCCGATGGCAGTCAGGGCATCACACGCGTCGCCGACATCTACGAGATGATCGATGACCCGGAGCTCAAGCCGCTGTTCGTCAAGAACATCAACAAGAGCCTCAACACGATGCGTCATCCCGGCGTCCCATGGCCAGGAGGACAGCCGACGCCTGCCCCTTTTGTCCCGCCTGACCCGGTCCCCCCGAATCCGGGACCAGGGCCTGGTCCGGGACCAGGGCCCGCGCCTCGAATAGCCGGGTTGTCGAGCGCCGGAAAGGTGGCGGCGGTGGGGCTCGGCCTTGCCGCTGGCTACACGCTACTGGACTGGTGGCGTCGTCGCTCGTAGCTTGCGAACGAGCCAGCGGGTGTGACGCAGGACCGGCTTGCCCTCGTGGCCGCAGAGCCACCCATCAGGCTTGCGGCCGGTTTGCTCGAGCAGCGCCGTCAGAAGCGCACATCGGCGTCGTCCCTCCCAGTCGATTTTGCGGACACGTTTGCCGTCGCGCCAGGTCCACGTCGGGCATTTGCCTTGTCCGTAAGCCGTTATCCACACCCCGGGAGGGCCGCCGCAGTCCGTTTTCCGCTGGGCCAGGACGGTGTAGGCGGCATCGACGTTGGTTCTGGGGTCGCGCAGGTCTTTGGACGTCACTCCCTTCCACGAGGGGTCGTAGGCGGGCAGGAAGGCGTTGGCGCCTTTCATGAGCTGCATGGGCCCCTGGACAGAGCACACCTTGGCGTAGCGGCCGTTGGGACGGCAGTCCCCGTCAGGCGGATGAGGGTTGAGCCGTGCCTCGTAGAACTGGATGGTGGCGAGCAGCAGTTCGTCCACCTCATGGCTGACCAGCTTGCCGGGTTTGGCCACCTCGTGGTTGATGGCCGCAAGTTGCACTACGCCCTCTCTTCTAGCCGAGTGTTCGTCAGCATGCAGATTTGGCACTTCGAGGCCGAGCAACGTGAGAAGCACGGTGGCGATAATTTCGTATGACATAAGTTCCCCTAATTGTTGGATAAACAGCATCGGCCCCCGGTAGCCCAGTAGTGCCACTTGGGGTGATGAGCTCCGATGGTATATCCGCACTCGCGAGGCGCCGAGGAGTGGCCCCCCATGAGACACCAGCCGTGTCTTCCGGTCTTCCCGCACTCGACCCATTCTTCGACTTGGCCGATGGCGTCGACCATGCCGCAAGCCGAGGTGCACGTCGGTCGAGCTCCACAAGGCTCTAGGCTTTTCGCCAGTCGGGACATTTCCTTCGGATCTCTAGCGTAGACCTTGTCTTCGGACTCGATGGGTGTGTACCAGTTGTCGCAGTTGCAGGGCAGCTGCCTTTCTCCGGGAATGTATTCCGGCAATTCGTTTCCCCAGGGGTAGCGAGATTCGTGGGGGCCCTTGCACGAGGCGATCCATTCTTCCCGTTTGCAGGGACGCTTGTCGATCGATTCACACAAGCCCTTGATGTCCATCAGGCGCCCAGCTTCGACGTCGTGGGGTTCGGGCAGTCCACTTAGTCCCGTGGTGGGGACGACCCCTTTGATGTTGGGCCATGGATAGCGGTCGATG
>Ga0180433_10006731_pt1 | contig 14943 bp, 22 predicted proteins | sample SS_ome_8_FD_132980 | JGI IMG/M metagenome (GOLD analysis project Ga0180433, IMG submission 132980) | Hypersaline lake sediment archaeal communities from the Salton Sea, California, USA - SS_1_D_1 metaG | ecosystem: Environmental > Aquatic > Non-marine Saline and Alkaline > Hypersaline >... | reverse complement strand
GTCGTACTGATCGGGCCCGTCCCAATCAAAAACGGATCGCACCGCGCCCACCTCGGCGGTGCCTGTTACCGAAAAATTGTAGCCGTCCAGGAGCCGCTTGAGCCGGCTGATGATGTCGACGTAATTGCTCGCCCAGACGCCGAACTCGTAGGTGTATTCCCAGGTCCTGGCAAAGTCCCCGACTAGGGTCCCAGGGATTCCCGCCATCTGGAAGAATCGCAGCTGCGGGACGTTGTCCTCCGCCTGCAGTTGGAATCCGTACCCGATCCGGGCCACCTCCCCCTGGAGCAAATTCACGAGGCCCGAGTCTCCGATCAGTCTTTGGTAAATCAGTTCATCGCATTCTCTCATTGGAGCGCCCTCTTTACGAGCTTAAAAAAATCTCTTTGTGTCGCCTTCATCGCCGGCCAGAGGTAGGCGTACCGCCCGCCCCACCGCCGCTCGACGTAGGCCGCGTATTCCATGTTCGCCACGACTTCCCCGTTGATGGAATTTCGTCCGACGGTCACCCGTCCGGGCGCGATGGACTTGGTCAGGTTCGAGGTCCGGTCCGTGTACGGATGGTTCCCTTTGGCGTAGGCCACGACCAAACTCTGGGTTTGCTGCACGGCGATCTCGACGCGCTCGGTTTTACGCCGGTCAAAATTTTTCAGGTTTAAGACGATCTGCTCCACGCCCTTCGCCATTATCCCCTCCTCGCCTGCTTGATTTCAGAGAACCGGTGGCTCTCCTTGAGGTGCGTCCGGATGACGTCGTACTCCAAAGTCTCGCCGCTCGGCAGGAGCCGGTCCTTCGCCTGCAGGGCGTAGCCGCTCCAATACTGGAAGCAGAGGTGCGTCGTCTGCGCGTCCAGGTCCGCGGCCTCCACCTCGCTAAAACCGCCAACCGGTTGGATCCAGATCTTCTCAGTCGCCTGCTCCACGAAGCTGCCGGAGAGGCGGCCGCCGGTGGTGACGGACGAAATATACCGCCTTATAGATACGTTTTGGTTCCCGTACTCCTCGATGAGGAGCCGGACCTCGTCGCGCATCCCAGGAACAAATCGGCCGGCCATCAGTAGTTGTCCTCGTTGTGGTAGTCGGTCAGGTCGCTCCCGAATGGTGTCACCCGATCGTTGACGGTGTTGATGACCTCCGCGGGGATTTCTTTGAGCTGTTTGATAAGTCTGTCCTGCTGTTCAAAGAGCATTTTCAAATAGGCGCCATGGCTCATCCGAACCTGCCCGACCTGCCAGTCCGGGCGAGGGTTCGCAAGGGCGGCCGTGATGGCGGCCTGGACCGATGTCAGTTGTGTTTCGAGTGTTGTCGAATCGTATGCCATTTAATCCTCCTTAACAATCTGAGGCCAGAATAGATGGCCCATTAAACATCCAAAGGCGAACGGTATTGATGGATTGATGAAAGAGAAACTCAAAATAATTTCAGAGATAGTGTCCCCTTCGGTTGGGTTCCCTGCCATGAATATGTCCCAGATGACAAGTGCGATTGTCACCGTTATTAATATCCCGCTTGTTATTTTCTTCGTTCCTATTACCTTCACGCGTCACCTTTATGGAAGAAATAATTTATCGCAATATCGACATTATTGGATGTCCCGACGCTGTGGTAAATTGCACGCATATAGCAACCATTCGGAACATTACCAGCATAAGGCGACTCCAAAGAAAACCGCGTTGTCGATGGGTCGATATACCACTTCGTTAAGTATTGCGTCAGCACGGTGTTGGCCCCCATCCCAAGGACATTGTCGATGTCGATGACTTGGCATTCGACGTAATCACCAAAGACAGCGTTTACCTGTATAAACTCGGCGCCGTTGACATAAATAAAATCTTGATCCACTTTAAAATCAATGTTCGTCGTTGTGTTCTTCGTTGCCGTGGATGTTACCCCGTCGCCTTTGAAAACGTAGTCCTTGTCGTTAAAATTCACGTACATTAAACCGCCTCCTCCGCCCAAACAATATTCGTACAAATCAATCGTCCGTTCCCGTCGGCGTCTCCAGTTACGAGAATGGAATAGCCTGGGTCAAGGATGAACTTTGAATGGAAGTTGTACATGTATGTTCCGCCGCTTGCCGGGCCTCCCGTAACGTAAAACGTATATATCCTTGTCCCGTTTGAGGATATATTCGGTTCGTCATAAGAGCTTGCCGCCGGAGTCGGAAGCGACGCCCCGACGCGTATAGGAATTGCCGTATTGGTCGTTCCGTTAGATGTTATCGTTGGCGATTTATAAATCCTTAATGTCGATTCACCGTTCCCAACATCAACGCAGGAGAACTGGAGATCTTGGAAGAGAAGTTTATATCCGCTCCCGACCGGATTGGTTATTAGCGCGAGAGGTTCTTCCGATGAACCAAGAGTTATTTCTGAGTTGTAAACAAAAAGACGGTCGTTCGCCCCCGCCGCTTCCGCTCTTGTTTGAACGTCAAGGATAGATTGGTTGCTTGCGATAACAACGGGGACCGAAGATGCCATAACCTTCTGGCCCTTCAGAACAGCCCCGGCGTCATCTCTCAATAACAAATACGCCGCCCCGTACTGATCGACGTGCATCTCATGGTCGTTGTTGTCCGGATCAACGACGGTGAATTCGCCCTTGTCTTTATTTGGAAGGTCGGCCATCTTTAACCTCCGGGTTCAGATGCTTATAAATCGTGCCCGCCAAGAAGGCGAGGTTCTTGTTGATGCCGGCCAGGAGCCGGACGATCGCAACCAGTTCGTTGCCCTGGACCGATGGGTTCACTTTGAATGCGTCCCCCGTCTCCTTGAGCTCCGGGTCCGCGGGCTTCGTCGTGGTCTTTTTTGTCTTCCCATCTTGTTCATTGTTCTCTTTTGTGGGGTTTGCCGGGGCTGTGCCCTCTGGATTTAAGTCGGCCATGTCATGTCTCCTTTAAAGGGGGGAGGGATGAGGCCCGAGTGAACCCCACCCCTCCCCGAAGTTTTACGTTACGTCGTTACCGATGATGGTTGAATAAACGTCTTGATCTGCGCCTTGCCGGTTGGTCCGGATGACGCGGACGGTGCCGGTCGATGTCGCGGGGACCTCAATCGGCGGGTCAAAGAACAGCTGCCCGAACCCACCTTCTTTTGGCAGGAAGCCCACGGCGTCGGTCGCCAAAGAGGCCACCGGGCCGGTCTGGATCTCCACCTTCATTCCACCGGAGCTCGCGAAGATCACCGATTTCAACAGGAAGGTCGTTCCCGCCACGGCGTAGTCGTGGTTGTCCGCGGTGTCCGATGCCAGGGATGCCTGGGTGTCATAGTCATGAACCTCGTTGCCCGAAACGCCGGAGGTCACGACCTGGACGTAAACCGGAGAGGTCTCCGAGTTCGCGGCGAGGGTCGTGTCCTTCACCCAAAGAGCGCCCGTTGAATCAACGCGGCCGCGGACGTAGTCGCCCTCGACCGGGGTGAGCGCGGATAGCGCGTCGTCCCGAAGGAACAAGGCCGCTACCCCTGTATCGGTTCCGCCGCCGGCGGAGTCGACCGCTTTGCCCAGGTTCGTCGCGCCCGTCCCAGGGATTACCGAGGTCACGTCGACGTCGCCGATGTCAACCCCAGAGTTTGCCGCCAGGATGGCCGAGGCCGCGCCGTTCGAGTCGATGGCGAGGCGTTGGGAGTCGGTTGTCGCGTCCGCGAGGACGATCAGCTGCTTGCGGTCCAGGGTCATGCGGGCTGCGCCGATGTCCCCTTCGTCCACGGAGTCGGGGGTTGTTTCATCGGCCAGGTATCCGGCCGCCCCGACGTAGGATGTCCCCGGCGTAAAGGCCGAGTCATCTTGGATAATGTTCGAGTTGCCGGCGGCCGTTAAGGTCACCCAGAGGGCGCCATTGGCGTCCACCCGGAGAGGGACATAGTCGCCTTCAACGGGGGTCAGGGTCGAGAGCGCATCGTCTCTAACGACGAGAGCCGCGACGCCGGTGTCAGTCGATCCGGCCGCTGTGTCGATTGCTTTACCGAGATTGGTTGCTCCGGTCCCCGGTATGACGCTTGTTACGTCAACGTCTCCAATATCAACGCCCGAGTTCGCCCCGAGAATAGCCTGAAGCTCGTTGTTCGCCGTTACGCTGGCGGTATTGGTGCCGTCTGTTATTTGAATGTAGATCGGGTTGCCGGACGCGTTGGCGTCTCTGGTAGCCGACACTAATGTTGGGAAGTGTCCATCTGCCATAGTATTGCCTCCTTAGTTTGCTTGACCCGGTATTGCACGGGACTTAATTAACCTGTCCTCGAGTTCTTTAATTTCGAGTTCATGTAGTTTTATTTGTGCCTCCAGGTCCAGTATACGCCCCTTCTTTAAATCTTCGATATCTTGTTTTTTTCTGGCGACCATTGATTTGCGTTCCTGGATTTGAACCTGGATCCACATCTCGTCAATCTCTTTTGTCGGTGAGACGAGCGCGTTGCGCGGTATTGGTAAATCGGCCATTAGGTGTACCCCATTATTGTGCCCTCAAAGTCTGGCGTCTGTCCGGTTACGAAGTGCTGAACCTTGAGGTCCAGGACCGAGCCGGAGTCTATTTTCAGCGGATTGACAAAGGTCCAGACGACGTCCCTGTCAGAGCCGCCGCGGCGGACCGCCTGATCGACCGAGTCGACCACCACAAACCATTTGCCGTATTCCATCCCGGAGCCGATGATCTCTGTGATGTAGGTGTCCTGCGCGGCCGAGAGCGTGACGACGGTTGTCTTCACGGTGGCCGCGACGCTTGATGCGACAGCCTTCGCCAGGATCGATGCCGGACTAGCCACGGCTCCGCTCCCACCTGTTACCGAGCCGATGATCTGAAGGCGGCCGGTGAAAGGATTTAATATTGGTGTCCAGTTGCATGCCATTCATAACCTCACGGGAATAGAGTCGCCCTGTCGTCGAGAATGTTCTGAATCGCGAGCTTCACGAATCGGGTCATACACCCGGATCCGTTGTAGTAGAGCTTGCCAATGTACCAGGCCGCCGCGCTTGTCGGCGCGTCAATGGCCGGGGAGACGGCGATGTATTCGAGCTTCGTGTCTTCCCCAACGGTGGTGTAGTACATGCGAACATCCGAGCCGCTCGCGCTGAATTGCTGAAGGGCCCATATCTCTACGTCTGTCATGCCGGTATTCCTTCCACGCAGATCTCAATCGAATACCCGCGGTTACCCGCCGAGGCCAGGTCGAGCGTGGAGAGTTTCAAGTCCCCGGTGCCGGCGCCGGTTCCGATGTCTTCGATGGGGTCGGTTATCTTGCCGCCCCCGACCAGGATGCAGGCGTCGCCTCCGCTTGCCCGGTCAAAGGCGAGCTGCGCGTTCAGTCCTTCCGTGGACCATTTTACCCAACAGATTTTGATGCGCTCCGGCGCGCCCGGAAGTCCGGAGATGTCGATCTTGGTGACCGCGGTCTCCGCGGTGTCCACCGATCCGGAGAGCAAATAGACCGACTTCGGGGCGGCTTTGACTATCTCCTTGTTTACCAATACGTTTGCCATTTCTTCCTCCTAGTGGACCGCCCCACCCCACAGCTCATGATCTGCAGGGCGGGGGCGAATCCTCAATAGTTACGATTGCGTTCCGACCTTGATCCAGTCGTTGACGGATGTGGTCGCTGTCGCTATGTAAAGAACATAGCTCGAGTCGATGACCAACATGCCGGCGACGGTTGGTGTCGTGACGGTTACATCAACAACGCCGGAGATCGTCAGGCTGTCGCCCGTGATCGCTCCGGTGGCATCAAATGTCCCCGTGACGTCGGTGTTCCCCGTTAGGGATGTCGCACCTGAAATTCCGCCACTTAACGTGGTTGCTCCGCTGACGGTGAGAGCGTCCCCAACAATGAGGTCTCCCGTCGTCTGCAGATCGGTGAATTTCGTGTACGCACCGAAGGCAAGGCTGACGAAAGCAATCGCGCCGAATGCGGCGGCGAGCAGATTACCTTTCTTCATGATGCCCTCCTTATGTGGCCTGGGATTCGAAGACGTATTTCGTGTCAACAGCACCGCAGCCGCCGTAGAAGGAGACTTTGAATTGCTGAATGACGTCTTTGTTGAATCCATCCTCGGTGTCCTGCCCCACGCGGGAGTAGGTTTCGAGCGGCCAGATTTCTTCCCATCGGAACTGCCGTTTAAATCCGCCGTACCACCAGGTCGTCGACCCGGAAGCGAGGTAAGGATTGACGACGATGTCGAACATGTTGCGCGCCAGGTTGACGTCGAGATTCGCCGTCCCCAGATCTCCGCGCTCATTCTGAACGAGCTTCTGGGCCGTCGGCCAGAGGTTCGGCGGGATGACCAGAACGGGGCGTTCCCCGTAAACCCAGATGGGTTTGTCCTGTTCGTCCTTCTTCTCCATGAGCGCGACGTGGACGTTTTGCCACCCGGTTGTGCCGAGAGGGTTGGACGTCTTGAGGTTGCTGTTGCCGGCCGCGTAGAGTTCGCCCAGGTCATATGACTGGGAGAGGACGTCGCAGATGGTGTTCATGATTTTTTCTTCACGAAACCGCGCGCCTTCTTCTCCAAGCTGACGGGCCCGGTCCAGGAGCTCCCCGGTCTGATCAAAGAAGATGGCTTCTTTGGTCAGGTCCAAGAGGCCGCCGAACTTGTCGTTCTTGATGCGAACGTATTTTTCGTCGGGCGGTGTCACCTGGGAGTAGGATTCCCGTTCACGGACTTCTTTAATGATCCCGATGGCCTTCCATCCGGCGACCTTGGATTCCTTCACTTTGGAAGGAACGGTCCGGACGAGCTGATCCCCGACTTTGGGGAAGCTCTTATAGGCATCGATGGTCACGGTCGATATGATCTCTCCGGCAATCACGGGGAAGGCCGAGGAGGTCAGGTTTTCTTCGAGTTCCTTCTTCTGGACGAGCTGCTCATACAATCCTTTGAAGGAGATGCGGGACGGGTCGAGCTTCTTGTCCTCGATCAGGGATTTCACCTTCTTGGCGACTTCCTGATGAGCGACCCGCGGGGCGCCGTATTTTTTCTCGTAGCCCTCGACGAGGTTGACTAATTCTTTTGACATTTTTTCAGTCCTCCTTTGAGATTATCGTTAGCTTGCATCGCCGACCATTTTCGCAGGTGCTTTAAGCACGCAGCGGATCTTGGTGGCCTGCAGCTTGGATTCCACGGCGACCGCGATGGGGTCCGTGTCCGACTTGGAGAGGCTCTGCTTGGTTGCCCATTGCAGGTTGTCGTTCACGGCGATATCCGTGGCGGCGTCCAGGTCGTATTCATAGATCACGTTGGCGTTGGCCAAGGCGATGGTAATCTCACCAGAGGCGGCGTCGGCAGCGTGGCGTTCCACGGCCTTACCGATGAAGGTGAGGTTGTCGTCCGCAGCGGCCATGGGGGTGATCTTCCCGCCGCTGAGTTTGAGTAGGTCTCCCGGTTCGATGAGAACCCCAGAGCCCACAGGATAGGCACGAGTGAGTTCGTACCCGTTCATCTTTACGAATGCGTTTGACATTTTCTGTGTCCTCCTTTGATTTAAGCGTTCATGATCGACTCGACGAGTTCTTCATCGGTCGGTTCATGGCCTTCTTCCAGGTTCCCGTCTTTGGATCCGCCGGCGTTTTTCACCTTCGGATCAGCCGGGGCGGGTTTCATCTTCTCAATGAGTTCCGCTTGCTTCTTGACGATTCCCTCCGCGACTTCGATCGTGACGTGGTCCGGGGCGATCAATGCCTTGACCGCTTCCGCGACGTCCTTCTCGAATTTGGCGGCGGCCAGGATCGCATCCTTCTTTGCTTCCAGGATGACCTTGTCCGCGGTCTCGCCCTTCTTGATTGCTTCTTCGTACTCCTTCAAAACGGCTGCCCGTTCGTCGGCCCGGATAGACTCGACGAGTGAGGGGTTCCCGTTCTGGAGGTCTTCGAGTTTTATCTCTTCGATTTTCATGTCCTCATCTCCTCCTTGTTCTGATTCGAATAACGTCTCATTCACGGATGCCTCCGTGACGAGATCTATTGAGAAGGGTCCCTTTGGGGCAAAGCCCTCTACCAGGAAGATTCCATTCTCATCCCTGCCCTTGCCCCGATCCCGAATCGAAAGCCCGACGCCCTTCGGCGTGGACTCGGCGATCGGCATGACCAGGTTGCGGATCTCGGGGTTTGGCAACAGCTGAAGATCGGCCTTCAAGAACTTCCCTTCCTCGATGCGGACGTTTCTGTAAACGCCGCCCAAGTCCCGGACGCTCCTGTTGGATCCCTCATCTGCTTTGGGGTGATCTATGTACATCTTGGCTCCCTCGTAGCGGGCGACTGCCTCGTTGAGTGCCTTCTTCGTGTAGAATGTTTTGTTCCGGGACACCTTCTCTCCCGTCAGCAAAACGACCCCCCCTATCACTCCGCCCTCTTTGTCGAGAGCGGCTCCTCCGACCGATTCGGCCAGGTCGGATTCAAATTCGAATTTGCGGTAGCCGTTTTTTTTCATTTCGTACTCCTCCTTGAGTATTGCGTTGGCGGCTTTGAAGGCTTGCTCCTCCGAGCCGGTTTTTTTGTGAACGTCATTCCATATCGCTTGCCATCGGCGCTGTTTGGCCATCGGATAAACCTTCACCGCGGCAGGCAGACTCTGAATTGTCGGATAAGGCATCAGGTATTCCTCCTGTTCATGCCGCCTTCTTCTGCTCGTCAACCAGGTAGTTCTCGTCAATGATGTCGACGTCGTAGCACATGCAGTTCGGGTGATACGGGAATCCGCCCGAGTCCACCAGTTCCTCGAATTCGGCCACGCTCATCCGCGTGCCGTCTTCCCCTTCGCAGTACGCGCAATGGTTGCCGGCGATCGAGAGCCGGATCTCCTTGCCCACCACCCAGGGTTTGTTCTTCGCAAATTGCGCCGACGCCTTCACGTAGGCCCGGTTGGTCTCGGTCCGCGCTATCCTCATGGCGTTCTTAAATGGTGTTTTATAAATGCCTGTCCCGCCGGTCGTCTCAACGGATACGGCGAGCTTCTCCGGGCTCGTGTACTTCTTGATGTTCGAGGCGATCCGGGCCGAGGATTTGCCCTGCATGATGGACGAGGCCACTTCCCGCCGCATGGTTTGTTCCATGGCCTGGGTGATGTCCCATATCCGAAGGCTCGGGTTCTGCCCGGTGATGTTCTTCTTGAGGACGTTCTTCAGCACCCGCCGCTGCGCCGCCCGCCATTTGATGGCGCCGAGCGTTGGCTTCGGATCCGCCGAGGCGAGCTTCTTCGTGATGGCCACCTTGAACGGCCGGTCCTTCGCCTTCAAAATCTCTTTGCCCTGGAGGGCTTTGTCCACAGCGTCTTCCTCCGCGGCCTCGATCAATTCGATCAGGATGCTCTCCTTAATTTTTTTCTCTTTGAAGATGGATTGGTACGCCCGGCCCTTGGCCTTGAGCGCCTCCCGCGGTGTCTCCCGCACCATCCGCCCGATCAGGGTCCGAAGCTGTCCCCGGAATTCCGTCATCTCCTGCCGGATTTTCTTGGTGATCCTGGGGATGTTGGCAGGCTTGTCCCCGTGCTTTTCGATATAAGCGCCCAAATTTGCGCTCAGAGCGGCGAATAGGGCCTTCATGGCCTCTTCCCCCTCCCGCATTTTTTGAAGCCACACAAGGCGATTACGGCGGTTCTTGCGGGCCAGGTCCCCTTTGAATTTCTCCTCCGGCGTCCGCTCGGTGGCGCTCGCCACGGCCAGGGCGGCGTTCACGTCCCCGGCCTGCGCCAGGTCCCGGATCTTCGGGAACAAGGGCGACTGGAGAATGAGCGGGAACCGGTTCAGGACCCGCTTGAGCTCCGGTGTGAATTCCGTCCCCCGATTGTTTTTCGGCAACCGGGTCGGTTTGAATTTGGTGGCTTCAGATATCAGATTCACGCGCGGCCATCTCCGCCTTGATTTCATCGATGAGCCCTGGCAGCCGGGATACCACGGCCATTTTCACTTCCATGGATGCCGTGTTTAAAATCTCCCCGAGCTTAATATCCAGGTCCCAATGTTTTTGTCTTAAATCATTGAGTTCGTTGTGGGACGCCTGCCCCAGTTTTGCTACCGCCATTTTGTCCTCCTTGTGGTGCTTGGTTGCCATTGCCGTTCCCATTGCCTCCGGCTTTGGCGTTCATCATGTTGACGATGTCCTGCGCGTTGTTCTTCGCCAGAAGCTCCTTCCGCTCGTCGTCGGTCAGGTTGCTGATCACGTCGTTGATCTCGGCGTCCATCGCGCCGTCGTCTTCGTGTTCCTTCTCTTGCTTGGACTTGATCCCGAGAAGCGGGTTGCCGACCTTCTCGGCCTCATCCTCGATGGTCTTTTGCTTCCGGACTTCTTCTGTGAAATCCCATCCAAGAGCAGATGACGCAGTCTGATCCGAAACCCATCCGGCCGTCCGCGCCAGTTGGAGGGATTCCGTGAATGCCTTCGGGTCCCGATGTATGATCTCGGGCCATTGCATATCGCATCCGAAGAAGATTTCAGATGGTGTCTCCAGTTTGCCGTTCGGCATTAAGGTTTTAAGTTCCTTCTCTTTTGGAGACTCTTTTTCTTCGTCGTCTTCCATCTCCTGCTCTTGGAGGTCGTTTACTCTCTTCAAACGGCGCAGAAATTCTTTGTCGTCCGGTGATTCGAGGAGGCCGCCCGCCACCGCGTGTTCCATGACCTTGCGGTACAATTTCTTCAGCCAGAACTCCATGAACATCTGCCAGTACGCCACGCTCTTCACGAAGGGCGCCTCCGCCACCAGGCTCGAGGCGTAGTTGGCGTTCGAGGCATCTCCGGTTATGGCGTATTCCGGCATGTTGAGGCCGGCGGCGATGTTGAGCTTCATCTCCCGCCCGTCGTCCTTAACGTCCGAGGCGTTAATGTTCGGGCTTTGCATCTGGTAGTCGACGCCGGGGTTGGCCACGACCACGCTTCCGCCCCTAATCTGTTCCTTCTTGTTATCCCCGGTCCGTTGGTTGGCCGCGCTGCCGAGGGTCTGGCTCATCTGGGTGACCTGCGCCGGCGTGCCGGTGACCTTCTTGATCATCACGATGGCTGTTCGCATCTTGTTCAGGAGGATGCGGTTCTCGAGCCAGATGTTGTATTGCTTGAGCATTTTCATGATGGGCTGCATGAAGGTCTCGCCGCGCTTCTGATCGGAGTCGGCGAAGATCTTGATGTGGAGCATCTCCTCCGCGGGGACGTCGTAGAATTCGTTTGAGTCCGAGTTGCTCATGACCCAGTAGCGGATGACGCGCTCCACGTCGTTCGCGTCGTGCTCGATGCCGCTCTTTGTGGTGGTGCCGTTGAAGTTGGACGGCGCCTGCCGCCCGTCGCCGCCTGGGTTGCGCACCAGGAGCGGGTCAATGAACCGGATCGTTGTCTTGCCGGTGGACTTGCCGTCGTCGTCCTTGTCGTAGAACCGAATGAAAACTTCTCCGTCCCGGAAGAGGCGCCAGATGATTTCGAATTGTTTGAGCTCCATCTTGTTGCGGTCGCAGGTCCAAAAATCCCGCCACACCCACCATACCATCGGGTCTTCGCTCTTCGGGGAGATGGAGACGCCTTGCCCCATGATGTAGTTGACCATGGTCTGGATAGCCGGCCGGCCCATCGGGTCCCACCGGTAAAAATCGCGAGCCTTCCGGAGCATCTCGAGTTGGTTCGGTTGAAGGTGGCCCTTCTCACGGTCGCTCACTTGGTCCATGCGGGTCCATCCGCCATCGCCCGGGCGCTCGGTCACGATGTCCGCGGTCTCCTGGATCATCTTGGAGATCGCCTCGGCCTCCTGAATTCGTACTTCGTACGCCCTCTTCTTGGCTTCAAAAAATTTCGATATTGCGCCGATCATGAAAACCCTCCCGCGGTTTGAATTTCGTCTGTGCCGATCCACCCGATGTCGTCCTCAACCACCGGCTGATTGAGGCCGTGCAGCCACGTCAGGGCCTGGGTCATGGCGTCGACTTGGTCGTTGGTCTCGCCCGTCGCCCCTTTGAATGCCGCGCACTCCTCCACGAAATCATGGACCCAGTCCGCGATCGACGGGTCGGGGATGTGGACGTTGCCGGCTTCGATGAAAGGCGCCACGGCCTGCGCCCGGCTGATCTTGGCGCCCATCGGCTTGATGGGGATGAGGCCGGGGATCCGGGCTTGCAGCTGTGAAATGATGGCCGGCCCGTTGGCCGCGTCCTCGACGAGGATCCCGGTTGCTTCCGGGTGCTTGCCCGCCAGGTTCAACATGGCCGGAACGCATTCGGCGAAGTCCACCCGCTGCCGCCATTGGTCGATCAAATAAAAATTGGCTCCGCGCTTCTTCCAGACTTGCCCGACGACGTAGCTTCCCTGCTTGGTCTCTTTGAAGCTCATGTCCCAGGATTGGATGGTGATGTCGGCGCCCTCCGGCCGCGCGTTCCAATGCTTCCACCAGATGCGCTTCAGGATGTTGCCTTCTTCGGAGGTTGGGTTCTGTTGGCATTGAGCGACGAAGGTCCGCGTGCCCATGGCCTGCTTCATCTCCTCGACTTCCTTCGGTCCGACGCGCTTTGAGTTGAGCAGGTCGCCCTGATCCCGGATGACTTCCCGGCCGCTGAGCGGGAAGATGACCTTCGTCGGCTTATCGGCGACCATGGGGAGGTTGAGGTGTGTCCATCCCGATTCGTTTTTCAGGACGTGGCCGGAGAGGTCTTTGAAATGAGTTCGTTGTTCGACGATGACCCGCGCTCCGGTCTTGGGGTTGTCGAGGCGGGAGGAGAGCACGTTTTTGTGCATGCTGATCGTGTGGGCTCTGGCGGCCTCTGATTCCGCTTCTTGTGGATTCAGCATGTCGTCCTCCACCACGACGTCCCCGCCCTTGCCGGTTATCGTTCCGCCCACCGACGTCGTTATCATGTGGCCGCGGGCTGTGTTCTGGTATTCCTGCTTCTGGTTTTGGTCCTCGGCTAATCGCACCACATTCCCCCAATGCTTCTTGAACCAGTCGGACTCGATGATGTTGCGGCGGTCCACCGAGTGCTTAATCGAAAGGCTCGCTGAATAACTGCAGAAAACGAAGCGCTGATATGGCTTCTGGGTCCAGGACCAGACGGGCCATAGGACGGTGACGATGTTTGATTTGCCGAAGCGGGGCGGGATGTTGATCAGGAGTTTTTGGATTTTGCCTTCTGTGACGAGCTGAAGGTGTTCGCAGATGGAGTCGATGTACCAGTCCTCGATGAGCGGGTTGGCCGGCTCGAGGATGTCCCAGGATTCCCGGAGGAAGGTCGGGTAGTCCATGGACGTTGAAGAAATGCCGGAACTGACTTGGTCAAAGATTCCGGCAATGATTGCGTTTGGGTCGAAGTTGGTTTTCACCCGATGGGTGTTTAATTCGGTCGGTGTCTTCCCCGGTCTCACATGGCCGCCATCCTCGCCGATAGGCCGGAGAGCTCTTTGGCGATTTTGTTTGATAGGCCGAGGTGGTTCTTGCAATGCGGGCAAAATTCGGGAGCGTGTTTTTTGACGGCGGTGATGAATTGCGTGACCATGGTCTCGACCAGTTTTGGGTCGAGCTCGTGCGTGAATCGCTCTTTGTATTTCTCTGGGTGCCGGGCCTTGAGGAGGAAGATGAGAAGCGTGTCCGAGGTGGAGAGAGCGCGGGTCATGGCGGTACGCTCGAGCTTCTCGGTGATGTTCAGATCGGCGGATATGTACTTCTCGTTGAATTCCGGGTCTTCGTGCCGCCATCTCTGGATTGTTCTTCGGTCGACATTGGCTGAGACGCAGGCCGGGCCGATTGATCCGTGTTTTTTGAATTCGTCCAGGAAGGGTTGCTTGCAATGTTCTTTGCGGTGGACGATTTTTCTTTTCGGTTCAGTTGTATCAGCCATGCTTTATATCTTAGTTTGCTGATTTCTTTTTTACAAGAATTTTCTTGACTTTTGTTTTTTAAGGGTTATGTGATTTCAGGTTCTGGGGAAGTCGTCGAGGTCTGGGTTGTTATCGAGTTGAGGTTGTTTTGATTCCTGGAGTTCGCGGAAGTTTTCTGGGTGGAGTTCTTCTGTGTTTAAAATCTCTGTGTATATTTCTTTGGCGGGGAAGGTGATTGGATTACCGTGGCCGTCCTTGGCTTTGGCGTGGGCGGCCTCATCCGAGTCGGCTTCAATCAAGACGACTTTGCGAATTGTCTCTGCGACTTTCATCCGGTAAAACATTTCTCACTTCCCTTTCGGGTAGAACATTCTCTGGGGATTGTATCACGGGGTCGTGCGGGTCAGAAAGGTAATTCTTCGATTTCTGTTCCATCTCCTGGATTGTGCCGAGCATGCTTCCATGGATCACTTTGAGCATTTTCTGCCATTCGACCGGGTTGTTGGATTGGAGGGCGTGTTCGGTTCGGTGCATCCAGAACGTGACCCATTCCAGGAAGGATTCCCGGAGTTGTTGGTAGCTGTCGGCCAGGTTGTTGAGGTCGTTGTCGGTGTCCGCGTTGATCAGGTAGCGGATTTGTTCCAGGGTTTTTTTGCTTATGGGCATTTGGGGCTCCTTTGTAGGGTTCGGATCGAAATTGTTGGCGGAAGCTGATTCCAATTTCGCCGGCGATGAAGTTTTCGCGGCGGTTGATGCAGCGTGAATTCAAATCCTCCCACCATATTTTAACTTGTTTTTTTGTCATGTCGTCTACGTTGGGTTTAATTAGTTGGTCGAAGTCCATGGCGAGGACCTCGATGATGCGCCAATGATCGCGCCAGGGGTTTGTGGGGTCGTCGCGCTTGCGCTTACTGGGAGCGTGGATGATGATCAAGCTCCCGCCGGTGCGGCAGACGATGTTCCATTTCTGGATGTAGGCGTAGGTCCTGCGCTTCCATGACGGATCCGGGCCGCCGAAGATGGAGCCGCCGTCCCAGGGGTCGCGTTGGGATTCGGTTTCGATTTCGAGGAAGACGAGGCGCTTGTGGACGTTGTCGTATTGGACGCGGTCGAGGTCACAGGCGACGTTCCTGGCGCCGGGGCCGAGGGTGTCGTTGATGAGGTCGACCTTCTCTTGGTCC
>Ga0180433_10006730_pt1 | contig 14945 bp, 14 predicted proteins | sample SS_ome_8_FD_132980 | JGI IMG/M metagenome (GOLD analysis project Ga0180433, IMG submission 132980) | Hypersaline lake sediment archaeal communities from the Salton Sea, California, USA - SS_1_D_1 metaG | ecosystem: Environmental > Aquatic > Non-marine Saline and Alkaline > Hypersaline >... | reverse complement strand
TACGTATTTTTAACACATACGGTCCTCGTATGAACAAATATGATGGAAGAGTTGTCAGCAATTTTATTAACAATGCTTTAGAAAATAAAAATTTAGTAATTTACGGCAATGGATTACAAACAAGATCTTTTTGTTATGTCGATGATCTTATCGATGGCATAATAGGCATGATGGAAACACCAAAAGGCATTACCGGCCCTGTAAATTTGGGCAACCCTAATGAGATGACAATTTTAGAACTTGCCAAAACTGTTATAAAAATAACACAAAGCAATTCACAAATTACTTTTAAAAAACTCCCCAAAGATGATCCAACAAGAAGAAAACCTGATATCACTCTTGCAAAAAAACTTTTCGGATGGGAGCCAAAAATTAGTTTGAAAAAAGGCTTAAAAAAATATATATTAAACAAATAATACAATAAAGGTCGTATTATGAATAGATACGTTAAAATATTAATATTATTAAACTTTACTACAATTTTTAGCCGTACACCTTATGACAGTGTTAACTTGATGCCTGTTAATCTTGGACCACTTTTTTTTTCTAATAAAATACAATTATCCAAGCTCATTAAAAACATAAAAAATAAAACATCAGAACCTTTGACTATTATAGAAATCGGCTCCTTTTTTGGTAGATCTACTATTTTTTTGCAAAGCAAGTGGGCCCAAATGGTATCGTATATGCTATTGATCATTGGCTTGGATCAACAGGTTGGGAAAATTCACATCCACAATGGATTCCTATTATGTATGATCAATTTTTATCAAATATAATTCATCATAATCTTACCAATATTGTAAAACCTATAAAAATGGCTTCGTTAGACGCAGCTAACAAACTAAACATATTAGCTGATTTGATTTATATAGATGCCTCTCATTTAGAAGAAGATGTTCACAATGATATCAGAACATGGCTACCTAAATTAAAAGAAAACGGCATTATGTGTGGTGATGACTGGTCATATAAAAGCGTACAAAAGGCAATATCTCGAATTTGTAATGAACTTAATTGCCAAGTCTATAGTGAAAATAATTTTTGGCTACTTTTAAGATAGCAATTTATTGCAAACTACCAGCGGATTAAACTGTTGTGAAGCAATATATAAGTTATCAAGATAAGAAATTTTTACTTCGTTATTCTCAAGTGTTTGTATATAATATAACAATTCCTCACAAATAAATAAAAAAGGAAGACCCTATGTAATGCCTCTTTAGAAATATTAAAATTTGTTAAAAGCTTTATATTCACTAGCCCAATAATTAAGGATCTTAACAATGAACAAGTATTATTTAATCCCTTTACTAGCAATATTTTTAACGTCTCAAAATACATTAACTAACTATGCAAGACCATTAATAAAACCAGAAGAAAATGTATTAGAAAAATTATATGAATTACAAATACTAAAACCGGATTCACCTGTAAGATTACATTTAGGATATGGAGGGAAACACTTAGATGATTATATAAATATAGATTTCGCACCTAATATGCATACTTTTCAAGCAAAAATAGGTGCTGATGTTTTTGCAGATATAACAACATTAAATATTCCAGATAACAGCGTAGACGAAATAAGGTCTTGCCATGTTTTTGAGCATTTTGACAGACCTACAGCTATAGCACTTTTATGCAAATGGCATAAAAGTTTAAAAATTGGAGGATTTGTACATATAGAAACTCCTGATTTTAGAAAAAGTGTAGAGGTCTTTTTAGATCGTAAATCTTCATATAATGTAAAACAACAAGTTTTACGACACATATATGGCTCTCATGAAACTAGCTGGGCAATACACTGTGATGGTTGGTATAAAGAAAAATTTGAATATATTCTAAAACAATTAGGATTTGAAAATATTAGATTTGAATTTGATTATAAAAGAGTCACAAAAAATATAAGAGTTACCGCTTATAAAAGAAAAATGCATAAAAAAAATCAACTATCAATCATAGCTAAAAAAATACTTTCCCAAAGCATGATAGATCGCAATGAGAAAAAAATGCTTGAAATATGGTATAAAAACTTTAATAAAATATTTAAACGCTAAAAATTAATAAATAAAGTTTGCCTTTATTAAATCATATATTATATTTTCTTTTAGGTGAGTAATATTTTTTACAAGGTCTAACAAATTTTCAAGGAAGGTGATGAAGATAAAGAAACACATAAAATATTTAGTAATCTTATTTACTACAGTAAATATAATACTTGGTAAAATACCCGACGAACCCATACCCTATTCACAAATACACAAGCCTGAACCCTTAAACCCATCACAAAGAAGTCCTAGTCACCCTTATATTTCTGGAGATACTTTTAGATGTTTCTGTGATTTTGTAATAGATGAAACAAAAATGCCATTTGAGCCCAATAAAGTTAAAAATGGTGATACTATTTTTATCCGACATGACAATGGTTTTTTAGATTATTTTTTTACATATATTCACCCTGCCATTAAAGCTCGATACATCCTGATTTCTCACAACTGCCTCTGCTTAAAAGGAATAAATCAATACGCTAAATACCTTGACAATGAAAAAATTATTGCATGGTTTGGAAAAAACTTAATAATAAATAATCCAAAGGCCCATCCTATTCCTGTAGGAATAGCAAATAATTTTTGGCCTCATGGCAATACAGAAATTTTAAGCAAATTTTCAAATAAACCCAATTCCAAAAAAAATATCTTCTTATATATGAACTTTTGTATTGGAAATATAAATGATAAACGAGGAAAAATCAGATCCCGCGTATATAATATGTTTTCAAATAAGAGATACTGCCACAAATCTAAACCAAAAAATTTTGAAAATTATTTACAAGACCTTTCAAGATCAAAATTTGTTCTTAGCCCTGAAGGAATGGGCATAGATTGTCACAGAACATGGGAAGCTATGCTTGTAGGAAGCATCCCTATAATAAAATCATCTAAACTTGACCATCTATTTAAAAACCTGCCGGTACTTATAATTAGTAACTGGAAAGAAATAACAAAAGAATTTCTTGATAATAAGTATGAAGAAATACACAATAAAAAATATAATTTAAAAAAATTATATGCTGACTACTGGCTAAAAAAAATATCTGATTTAAAAAATAAAGAATATGAAGTTAACATCTCAAAATCTTAAAAAAATGTAAGGAAAAATATTATGAAAAAAATATTTTTTTGTATATGTCTTATAATATTGTTTTCCAATATATCTAGTAATAAATTCACAACACAAACAAGCCTCCCACAAAATCTTATCGTAGATTTTCACGAAAATATGAAACATAATAAATATTATAAAATAAGTGTTGCAGAAAAAGACAAAAATTGGAAATTAGTTAAAGCTCTTTACGAAGAACATATCGTAAAAAACCCTAAATATTCAGAAAAGTCAAGAATTCCTAAAATCATACACCAAATATGGCTTGGTGGAAATGGAAAATTACCTAAAAAATATCATAGCCTTCAAAAAACATGGATAGATAACCACCCTGACTGGGAATATATGCTATGGACAGAAAAAGAAATAGAAGAATTAGGATTAATAAATAAAAAATTATTCGACGAAACGGATAATTATGGAGCTAAATCTGATATTGCTCGTTATGAAATTTTATACAAAATAGGAGGCTTATACGTAGACACTGACTTCGAATGTCTAAGATCTCTTGAAATATTTAATCATTTATGTGACTTTTATGCTGGTATTGTTTATAACGCTCAAACACAGATAAATAATGGTCTAATAGGATCTATACCCGGACATCCTATATTAAAATTATGTATAGATAATCTTAAGCCAAAAGAAGGAGATAAAGATGATAATATACCAAAACGAACAGGTCCATGGCATTTGACTAGAAACTTTATTCTTGAAGTTGAAAAATGGAATGGTCCATGTGTTGCATTCCCTGTTGGGTTTTTCTATCCTTGGCCACATTATCATCGCCATCAAAATAGGCTTTCTCAAATAAGAAAATGGATAAAACCTGAAACATATGCTATACACCATTGGCACGTAGCATGGAACAAGTAGAAATAATTTATATATAAAAACAAAAGCCATCTAAATCATTATCCCCTAAAGGAATGAAGGATGGCTTTTAAAATATCTTACAAGACTTATAAGTACTTTAAAAAAGCCTATCTAATGGTTTATATGGTTTTCTGTTTCTAATAATAGAGCAATTTCTCATAGATAACCTGGCCCTTTCCCTTTGATCCTTCTGCTCTCTCGCAACATTATACACATATAAAACTTCTGGTATAAACTTGAAATGCCCCTTTGAAGCCATCTCTATCATTGGATACATTATTGCAGCATCTATGGCTATATAAAAAAATTTCTCCTGATACATTAAATCTTTTATATTTATCTTTTTATATAGACCTGCGTAGAAAGAACGAAGATGTGAAAAAATAAATCCCAAACTTCTAAATTTATTATTATCAATAATATGTTTTTCAACAGTTCTACAAAAACCTTTCTTGCCACTAGGATACATCTTAAACTGCCCATATGTTAACCAAATATTAGAATCAGAGTATACCTCATTAAGATACAAAAGTACATCATCACGAGCAAGCCAATCATCGGCATCCAATATTATGATAATATCTGTATCTGCACACGTATGAATAGCCTCATATTGATTTCTCAGCGGTAACAAGCGTTCTTTATTTTTGATCAAAGTTACTCGTCCTTCTTGCCCATTCTCCTTTATATAGTTCTCTACTAAATCAGCTGTCCCATCTGTAGAAGCATCATCGATATAAATCATTTCACAATTTTTATAAGTTTGATTAAAAAAAGAATCCAAGTTTCTCTTATACCATAAACTATTATTTCTACCTGCTGTTACCACCACAAAATGATTATCTTCTGAGAACCTTAAAGTGTCACTAGAACGCGCATTAAGAAGCAAAAAGCCGAATAAAAAAATAGAAACTACAAACTTTTTAATTATATTTTTTCCCATTACTTCCCTCTAAATTAAAGTCATAAAAATAAGATCTTACTTAATAAAAAAAACTCTCCCAATAATAAAAAATCATAAGACTACTTTTAACATTCTTCATAAAAATATATGAATAACAATTTAATTACAACAATTAATATTAACCATTCCAAGCAAAAAAAATATATTTTTTGCAGAAATATTAGTTGTGATAATAATATTTCTTATGTATATTACACGATAGAAATTATTAGTAAATTCACAAAAGGAGTATATATGAAAAATCGCTTTTTTGCAATCACATTTCTCTTGATATCTCAATACACATTTTCTACCATCTTAGAATTTCCGAAAATAAACATACTAAGACAAGTACCTAACAATCATTCTCGAAGAATCTCGAGCTACCCTTATGTATCTGGAGACACATTTAGGGCAAGTTGCAATTTTATTGTAGACAAAACAAATCGGCTTCTTGATCCTGATGAAGTTAAAGATGGAGACACTATTTTTGTAGTAAATCGCAAACCATTTTTAGATTTCTTTTTTAAAAATGTTCACCCTCAAATTAACACTAACTACATCTTAGTCACACACAACCATGATAAGTCTGATTTTGAATCGTACGTAAAATACCTTGATGATGACAAAATAGTTGCATGGTTCGGTGTAAATTTAACCATCAACCACCAAAAAGCATTCCCTATACCAATAGGATTAGCAAACAAATATTGGAAACATGGAAATACTAATATCATAGAACAAGCAATAAGAAATTTACCAGAGCAAAAAAATATTCTTCTTTATATGAACATAGTTGTAAATACCAATAAAGATATAAGACAACCTGTATATGATACATTTGCGAACAAAAATTTTTGCCACAAAGCAAATGGAAGAACTTTTAAAGATTATATCAATGACCTTGCAAGATCAAAATTTGTAATAAGCCCCCCTGGAAATGGCATAGATTGCCATAGAACATGGGAAGCTTTGTTCTTAGACGCAATACCTATTATTGCATCTACAAAATTAGACAGATTATTTGAAGATCTACCTGTAATAATAATTGATAACTGGACCAAAATTACAGAAAAATTTCTTCAAAATAAATATGAAGAAATAATGTCAAAAAAATATAACCTGGAAAAAATATTTGCAGATTACTGGTTTAAAAAAATAGATAAATTTAAGTTAAAAGCCAAAAACAAAAACTTATCATCCGATTATTTTACCCTAGGCTTTAATGAAAGTATGTCAAGAAACAAAAATTTCAATAGGAAATTTGCAGACAACAATCCAAACTGGCAAAAACTTAAAAATCTTTTTGATGAACATATATTAAATAATCCTGATTATTCAGAAATCCCTAAAATACCGAAAAGAATTCATCAAATATGGCTCGGCAATAACGGAAAGCTACCTGCAAAATACGATCGCTTTCAAAAAACGTGGATAGATATGCACCCTGACTGGGAATACAAGTTATGGACAGAAAACGAAATCGATGAATTTGGATTAAAAAACAGAAAACAATATGATGAGACAAATAATTATGGAGTTAAATCTGACATTGCAAGATATGAAATTTTATATAGATATGGAGGATTATATGTAGATACTGACTTTGAATGCCTAAAACCCTTTGATATTTTACATCACATTTGCGACTTTTATACTGGATCTGCATATGGAAAAAATACATCATTTCTAAACGGGCTAATGGCAGCTGCACCCAAACACCCTATATTATTAGAATGTGTTAATAATATTAAAAACAAAAAAAGCTCTAAAGAAAACTATCACACAATAACAAATAGAACGGGACCCAATTACCTGACTCAATGCTTCTTTAAAACAATTGAATTACTCTCTGGCCCTTCTGTAGTTTTTCCCGTAACATATTTTTACCCTTGGCCTCACTACTTTAAAGACCAAAACTCACATTCAGAAGTTAGAAAATGGATTAACCCAGAGTCTTTTGCAATACATCATTGGTTCGTTTCATGGTTAAAAACAAAAAAATAGGAAAAAAATGAAAAATAAAATATTCATACTTACCTGCATATTATCTATACAGCACACATTAATTCAAAATACAACACCCAACCAAACAAAAATACCAGAAAACTTTATTATAGAGTTTCACGATAGCATGAGCGCAAACAAAGGCTATAAAAAAGAAAAAGCTAAATCAGACCATAGATGGGAAAAACTAAAACTACTTTTCGAAGAACATTTCTTAAATAACCCTAACTTCTCTGCAAAACCTAAAATTCCAAAAATAATTCATCAAATATGGCTTGGAAGTAATGGAAATTTCCCCGAAAAATATAAACGCTTTCAACAAACATGGATGGATAAACATCCTGACTGGGAATACATATTTTGGTCCGAAAAAGAAATTGATGAATTCGGGTTAAAAAACAGAAAATTATATGACGAAACCGATAATTATGCTGCAAAATCTGACATTGCGAGATATGAAATCTTATATAGAATGGGGGGATTATACATAGACACTGACTTTGAATGCATACAAGAATTTGATATATTGCATCACTTGTGTGATTTTTATGCTGGTTGCTGTATGAGTCATGTAGAAATTATGAACGGCCTTGTTGGGGTAGCCCCTGAGCACCCTATTATCAAAGAGTGTATAGATAAAATTAAACCTAAGAAAAAAAGAAAAGAAGATGCCATGGATATAATTAGAAGAACAGGCCCTCTATTTCTCACAGAATGTTTTTTCAATGTAACAGAAAAACATAGTAGCTCAACCATAGTTTTCCCTATGACATACTTTTATCCTGTACCCAACGACTTTTGTAAAAACATGCCAAAAAATTTATCAGATTGGATAAAACCCGAAAGTTTTGCTATTCATCATTGGAATTTTTCATGGAAACCAAATTAATCTTTCTTTTAAATAAACCTTTTTACATATATTTGTTTTTTATCCTTAAGGAATTTAACAAGTCACTCTTACATATTATACAAACTTTTGTTTAATAAAAACTTGATCAAAAATTCCCAACCAAACTTCCATTATTTTTTTTCCACCTTTTCCAATTTGACTATCATTAAGAATATTTCCGGCTAATTGCCTTAGCCTCATATCATTAATACTTTCTTTTTTATAAGCTGTCACTGTAATGTTATACAAAACAGTAGCGTAATGATAAAGTCGACTACTAATATCCCTAAATCCTAATGTATTTAATACACGCTCAAACTTCTCCTTATACCATCCATCACAATGCACGGCCCACCTAGCCTCATGTGATCCAAAAAGGTGCCTAATAACCGCCTGTTTCTTTGTATATGAATTACGAGGATTCATATAAAATCTAACACATCCATCGAAATCTGGAGTCTCAATAATCAATTTACCTCCAACTTTTAGCCACCTATGCCACTTACACAATAATCCTAAAGCTGCTCCTCTATCAAAATGCTCAAAAACATGGTGCGACCTTATCTCATCAACACTGTTTTCTGGAAAATTTAAATAGGCTATATCTGCAAAAACATCAGCCCCTATCTTGGCTTGAACTGTATGCTCAGCAGGAGAATAGTCAATGTTTACATATCCATCAAAATGATTTTGTCCGCACCCCAAATGCAAACGAACAGGATCACCTTCACGTAGTATATTATATGAATAAAGTTTTTCTAATGCATTTTCACCTTCATGTATAGATGGCCTTATAGAATCATTAGAAAAAACCTTAAACACTAACAATCCACAAAACAAACAAAATAACGTATTATTTTTATTCATACCAAGCTCACTAAATTTAAAAGGTTACTTTTTCTATATCTTCCACATTTAAAACTTTATAAAAATTATTCTCCCTTATTTTTGCCTTTACTTGATCAACAATCAATTCTCCATCCTTCCAAAAAGCATGTTCAGGATATATAACAACTAAATAATCCCCTATAACATCAGCAAAAAAAGAAAAATGGGAACCACTTCTGATCAAACAGTCAAAATAAGTCATACCAAAAAAATCTTCTATCACATTTTTATCATGATGATTACCTGACTCTCTACAAGAAAATGTTATATCTAAACCAGTTAATTGTTTCTTAAATTTATCTACTATTCTTCTTGGATTTTTGTCATCAGTATATACATAAACATATAATGGCGATTTATTAAGCATTCCATAAAGCTTCTTAATTGACTCAATATAATAACTATCCGGAGGAAACTTCAATGGATAAACTTCATCTGCAAAATACCCCAACCTATGACCTTTTTTATTAGCATCTGAGTCAGACATAAGAGGCTCATCATACCCTCCACCCTTTCGCACATGAACAGCAACAGAAATGTACCCTTCAGGTACATGCGGTTTTGGAATTGGTATAACTGGTGATATAGTTCTTTTTAACTCTTTCACAAAATCACTATCACTCCAGTCTATATCAATCAACGCATAGCAATTACTGATATACAAACAAGAAGCTTCCTTTTTAATTCTAAAGTTTTTAATTTTATTCAATCTAAAAGATCTTTTAAATCTTCTGTTTACACCTTTTGTATAAACATTCTCCAATTCATGCATTTTTAACATATTAGAGTATTTAAATGGCGTATAAAAAAATAGAATATCATCTTGATATTCTACCCACTTTGCTTTAGAATAATTTAAAAGATGATCACCAAATCTCCCCCGATTCAAAACATAAGTAATTGCACTAGGTGAATTAACACACAAACAACTTCCATAAAAAGCTACCAAAAATAAAATTGTACACAAAATGCTCTTGAATCTCATTTACACTCCCCAAAAACTATCATTTATCTTAATCTTCGCTCTATCAATAATTAACTGATGGCTTGTACCACATTTCTTCCAGCAAAAACTTATAGGATATGCAACCAAAGCATAATCTCCCAACATATCCGCAAAAAAAGAAAAATTTGATTCTGATCTTATTAAACAATCGAACTGAGTCATTGCAAACAAATCTTCAATCACACAATTTTTGTAAGACTCGCCATCACCCCTACAAGAAAAAGTTATATCTAAGCCAGCTAGTGCTGCTTTATATTTTTCCACTATTCTAGATGGCTTTTGAGAATCAGTAAATATATGTACATATAAAGGCGTCTCATGTAATATCTCATATATTTTTTTTATTTGATCAACATAATACTTATCTGGGGGAAACTTAAAGGGATGTTTACAATCACAATATCTATTTTTATGTCCTGTATTAGGCTTCCAGCTTACATAAAGATTTTGATCGAATTCCTCTAATCTCTGCTCTGAGAAAATAGGCGTATCAAAACCTCCACCTTTTCTTACATGTACAGCAACAGAAACTCTCCCTTCCGGATAACATATTTTTTGCACTGGCATAATCGGTGCAATTTTTTCTCTTAATACTTCCAAAAATCCCCTATCATTCCAATCAATAGTAATATTGGAATAATAATTTACTATATACAAGATACCTTTGTCTGGCTCTATCAAAAAGTTTTTATAACCACGTCTTAAGCGTACATTTTTTTTAAAACCACAACTTAATTTTGCTGTATAAAAAGTGTCTGTTGTATGCATCATAAATAAATCAAAATGCTCAAGAGGAACATACAATAGAGGTATTCCATGTTTATAAGATATCCATTCTGCTTTTGAATAAACAATCAACTTGTCACCGAGCCTTCCTGGCGTATCTACATAAGTTACGGCACTTGTTTTTGGGAAACAGGATACTCTACCCTGTAAAAGAAAAAGACTCAAAATAAAAATTATAAACCTATAATTATTTTTGGATACTGACACTTCTTTAAAACTCCCTTTTTCAAAAATTAACTCTCCCCATACATTCTTTTAACTTCTTTTTGAAAATCCAATACTTTATTAAGCCAATAATCTGCATACAATTTTTCTAAATTATATTTATGATTACATAGTTCTTTATATTTTTGTTCAAGAAACTCCTTTGTAACCTCTATCCAATCATTAACTATAATAATAGGTAAACCCTCAAACAAACAATCTATACCAGAAGAAGTAATTATGGGAATACTTCCCAACAACATTGATTCCCATGTTCTATGGCAATCAATACCATTTCCTTCAGGACTTAATACAAACTTTGACCTGGCTATATCTATTAGATAGCTTTGAAATGACTTTCTCCCTGGTTTATAGCAAAAACTCTTATCCTTAAATAAATTTGAAACTCTTAACCGTATAGGACCTCTTCGCTCTCTTTGTATTCCAATTACAAAATTCATACACAGAAACTTATCTTTTTTAGAAGGATTTTTTAGAACCTTATCTATACAATATTTTTTACCAAACCACCAATATCTATTTCCTATCCCTAAAGGTATAGGAGAAGCTTTTGGGTGATCTATGACAAGATTTTTTCCAAACCATGCTACAATGTTTTCATCATCTAAATACTTTTTATATTTGCCTAGCCCCTCCAAACAGATAGAGTTATGTGTTACTAATATATATTTAGCTTTAATATTTGGGTGATATCTTGTAAAAAAATAATCCAAAAAGTCATTTTGATTTCTTACAAAAATTATATCTCCATCTTTTATTTGAGCAGAATCTAAGTGAGGAGTTGTCTCATCAAAAATAAAATCACAAACATTTCTAAATACATTTCCACAAATATAAGGATAATTAGTTTCTAATCTTTTTTTTAGATTACGAGTTTCTTGAGGATGTACCCAATAAGAGAAGTCTCCATGTTGTAAACGTAAAACCCCTACTAAGAAGCCTGGTAATAATAAAAAAATAAAGGTAACCAGAACACTAAATTTTTTCATTTCATATACCCCTTTGATATCATACTTTTTTTAATTATTTTTCTGTTATAGCTAAATAATTTGAATATTCAAAATCTTCCAACTCGTCTAGCCATTTATCAATTCTAATAAGCCCCTGTGATGCTATTCGAAAAATCGAATAGCCGTGCTTTGCCAACAAATTATAAACTTCATGCAATGTAGTATCTGAATCTTTATAACACCCTCCATATTCAAATTGTATGTATCCAATTTTTTGCTGACTTATGAGCTCTTGAGCGCCCATTAATACTTTTAACTCTGCCCCCTCTGTATCTATCTTTAACAAATCTATATGATTTACATCATGAAGCTTACAAAAAAAATCTATCGTCGAAACCTTAACATCTATTTCTGCTGGCGATTCCTTTAGAATTTCGGAATAACATTCCCTGTTGTAAAAACTGCTTAATCTGGAAAATTCATAAGATCCGCGATTACCCAGACAATGATAAAATTTGCATTTTCCTACATAGTCTGAAAGAGCCAAATCATATGCAAAAAAATTTTCGTTAATTATATTTCTATTCAATTTTTCAAATACCATAGGAATCGGCTCAAATGCATAAATTTTGACATCTGAACAAATATAAAAAGCATTTTTACTCCAATCACCCTTATTGGCTCCCACATCAAATAAAATATCTCTGGGCTTTATAATAGCTTTCATAACGTTCAGCTCTCCATTTGAGCTAATGTTATAGTTTCCTATCCCCCATCTTCTTGTATTTTTAGAATATTCATAGATTTTAATATTTTCTAATCTTTGGTTTATATTACAAAACAACAAACTTGACACACAAAAAAGTTGTAATCCAAACAACATTTTTATATATTTCATCACTATCCTTCAAAAAAACTACTTTTTACCTTCTTCCCAAATTAGCAAACTTAAATCCATTTTTTTTCAACTCTTTTGGATCATACATGTTTCTCGCATCGACCAAAATTTTGCTTTTTACTAATTTAGATATTCTCTGTAAATTTGCACCTTTGATATCATTCCAATCTGTAAGCGCAATTAAACCGTCAGAACCTTTAGCAACATCCTCTACATTTTCACAATAACTAATATGTGGAAATACTCGCTTCATATTCTCTATTGCCTTTGGATCATATGCTTTTATTTTTGCACCATCTGCCAGTAACTTGCCGATAACTTTAATCGCAGGGGATTTACGTATATCATCTGTGTTAGCTTTAAATGACAAACCTAAAACGCCTATTGTCCTGTCTTTCACATCCTCTTGCAAAAGCCTATACAATTGCTTCACCATAAATTTTTTCTGAATCTTACTTGAATTAATAGTTGCTTGTATCATTGGCATTTCAAAATCTTTATCTTTAGCCATTTTTATAAGTACTCTCGTATCTTTTGGCAAACAAGAACCGCCAAGCCCTGGTCCAGGCTTTACATTTTTTAATGGCAACACTTTATCATTAAAACTTATTATTTTAATAACTTTAAAAATATCCGCACCATATTCAATGCATATATGAGATAAATCATTTCCATAAGAAACTTTTACAGCAACAAGACCATTCCAAGCATATTTTGCTATCTCAGTTGTAGCAAATTCATTTGCTTTAATTAATTCAATACCATCTTGAACAAGTGGGTCATAAAGTTCAGCCATTATTTCTAAAGCCTCTTGAGAATCACTCCCTATAACTATAGGGTTTTTTTCATACAAATCTTTTAAGGCGCTACCTGCTCTTAAAAATTCTGGATTTGAAACAAGATCAAATTTTTTGTAATCCCCACAATATTGATAAATTAATTCTTTTATTTTGTTGTTTGTACCAAGGGGAACCGTACTTTTTATACAAACAACCCGATACCCCTCTATTTCTTTTAACGTATCCCCAATAACTCTTGCAACTGAGTTAAGCGCACGCAAATCTGATTCATAGTTTTTCTTTGTCGGCGTACCTACCGCAATAATAATTATTTCTGAGTTTTCAATTGCACTTTTTGTGTCTGTTGTAAAATACATATTCTCTAAATTTTTTCTTGTAAGTTCTTGCAGTCCTGGTTCAAAAATAGGCATCTCACATTTTTTAAGCTTTTCAATTTTTTCAGGAATAATATCAACACAAGTAACTTTATGACCCATATCTGCCAAGCTAGAACCAACAATAAGACCAACATAGCCAGTTCCTATAACTGCAACCTTTTTTGAACCTGCATTTAAGGGAAAAGAAAAAAATAATAATATAAGGCTTACATGCAAAAAACTTGAATTTCGTAGCTTCATAGTGTCTCCCTCAGATAAAAATATTAATATAAAAACTGTTACATTTTTATAACATACAAATAAAAAAAGGGGAAGTTCTAAAAACACAAAATAGCTTTAGAGCTGCTCACAAATAGTAGCTTTTTCATCATTAATAACATCAGCTTCATCAACTTCATCATCTATTTCAATTTGTTTTTTTATTCTTATAGCCTCTATAGTATCCAAAACCGCATAAATACTATAACAAACTGAAACTGCCGTCAAACAGTTAGCAGTGAACCCCGAACGCGCAAAATTTGATGCAATACAACATGCAATTGCAATGCACAAATTAGTCCTATGATCTGCTCGAGCCTCTTGATAGCGAATATATTGGAATTCTTTGGATTGTTTTTCCTGAGCAACACTTTGTGATGCAATAGTTATACAACATAGAAAACAAAGCACCAAAAATAAGCTTTTCTTAATTATCATTTTTTCCCTTCAAAAATTATACTTATTATTTACTTTTGTTTAATATAAAGATTTTCTTATTTTTTTCAATAATAATACCTTTCTGTGTTGCTTTTCCAAGTTGCTCTTCTGCCTTTACTTCAAGAACAATACCTTTTGCAGTTACAACTTTCCTTACTTTTCCAAGCTTTGCTTTTGGATCCTTTCTAACTTTCTCAAGCCATTCTTCTGTCTTTTTAAAAGATTTATTCGCTCCCTCAGCAACCTTTCTTTTTAAAATGTTTGTTGCTTTTCCTACACCTTTACTCAAAAGTTTTGATGTTCCAAAATCACCAACTAATTCGCCGAAGAAATGGGCTATGTCTTCATCACTCGCATTATTTACTCTTTCTTTTATATTTTCCCATATAGCAACAATATCTTTTTTTAATGCTTCATATTTTGCCTCAGCTTCTTTCACCTC
>Ga0180433_10006729_pt1 | contig 14945 bp, 11 predicted proteins | sample SS_ome_8_FD_132980 | JGI IMG/M metagenome (GOLD analysis project Ga0180433, IMG submission 132980) | Hypersaline lake sediment archaeal communities from the Salton Sea, California, USA - SS_1_D_1 metaG | ecosystem: Environmental > Aquatic > Non-marine Saline and Alkaline > Hypersaline >... | reverse complement strand
TTTTGTATAGTGGATGATATCCAAATTCCGGGGCTTCATAATATTGAAAATATTCTGGCTGCTGCTGCTGCCTGTTTTATTCAGGATCTACCCCTGGATTGCATTACCTCGGCAATCAGAAACTTTCCGGGAGTACCTAACAGATTGGAAAAAATCAGGACATTGAAGGGAATCCATTTTTACAATGATACCTGTGCAACTACACCGGATGCTGTTATAGCCGCAATTCAATCCTTCTCAGACCAGCCACTTATTCTTATACTGGGGGGGAAAGATAAACAATTAAACTATGAACATCTATGTCGAATAATTCATAAGAAGAAAAATATTGCTTATCTGATTATTCTGAAGCACCCTGAATATGATGCTTCTGAAATGATATTCACAAAATTAAAAAGATTCAATTTGCAGGAAAAGATTATTATCTGCCTTACGATGTCAGAAGCCGTTCAGACAGCTTATCTGAAGGCTGTAGCGGGAACGAGTATCCTGCTATCCCCTGCCGCAACCAGTTTCGGGATGTTCCGAAATGAGTTCGATAGGGGCAGCTCCTTTCTGCAAGAAGTCAAAGAACTGCTTTAATGCCATCAATATGATATTGAACTGAGATATTGGTCTGTTTATCATTACTTTTTTTAATCAATATTAATATGGTCACGAACAATGATCTTTTTCTTCCGTACCCATTTAAAGCCTTCTTCTGAAGTAATTGTGAGTACTTCCACCGGCCCTCCTACACCCGGTAAGTCCCCGGGATTAGCTTTTATGCCATCTGAAAATCTTTGAATTGCAGAGGTTGTTTCGATCATTAAGGTGCAAAAATCAATGGCATCCTGGAGAGTCATCGTTCCCCACTGGATCACATATTCCAGACTACGGAGTTGTTTGCCGATCTCCTCTTTATTTAATTGATTACCTGCCTGCTCAACAAAGGGCAGATTCCCAATTCTTCCGTCAAACCCAAGTACGATCCTGGATACCACATCGGTCTGTCCAATCCAACTGGCTCCATATTCTCTCCCCTTTTCCCTGCTATCCCGGTTTTTCTTTTTTTCTCCGGGAATATGACAGGTAAAGACCTGATTGGAACCATCCCGGTTCAAGCCGGCAATAATAAAACTGATGGGATCAATTCTTCCGATGCCGGTTCTGATATGGCCATGAGGATCCTTGTAACGAAAGTCGATAAAAAATTCTTTTTTGTTTATTTCCAATACCTCACACTTCCTCATCAGCAAATCTTTTTCAATCCGTTCCCTTGCCTGATCTAACTGTTTCTGCCAGTCATATTTCTCTTCAAATAAGCGACTCAACTGATCTGCAGTTTTTTCAACAGAGTAATGTTCTAATTGGTTCTTCTTGATAAATTCTTTGATATAACTACTGATACTCTTTAAAACCCCATTTTCGGGCAAAAAAGCCAGACCGGTTACTGCAATACCCATTTTATCATTAAGTTGAAACAGTTTTGATGCATTATCACTTCCAATCCTGGCCATTCCTTTGCGGTTACGATATGATTGACGGCTATCTGCTGCCAATACAATTCCTTCTGGAATGGTAGTATTAATCGCTAAAGACATGTTTACCTCCCATCATTCTTATCAATATAACTTGTGGTTGTTATTTTGCTTTTTTATTATTTTTTCATTTTGTTTTGAATTAATATGCCGGCAAGCCCTCCGACCATACCTAAAAAACCGAAATAAAGTACAAAATAAAAGGGGTTGCCCCGGATAATCACCTCAGTATATGACTCAATCCCATTTCCCAGTAAACCCAATAAGTGATGGTGCCAACCGTAGGCAGGATTTAATAAAAAAATACGACAGAAAACACCCCCGATAATTGCACCTAGAAAACCAACCACCATAGCTGGATCTTTTCTGCCAATGATGACTCCAATCAAAAAACCAGATATGATAGGTCCCAAGACAGGCAATGTTCCAATCAATGCATTCAGGCCTATAGAAATCAAGAAAGGAATCGTCAATATCGTTTACTCCTTATGGAGATTTATTTAATTTCTCTATCCGCTATCGATGATTGCCACGGTATCTTCTTAGGAAAAGCCAGGATACTCCGATGAGTATAATGGCTGTACCAAGGATTGTCGCAATTCCCAGAATGGCTGCATCCTGCCAGAAATTAAGAGGATACATCATTACCAGGTAATCTGTCCTGGGATCAAGTATCCAGGGAGAACTCTGGGGATCACCAAAAACCAGATAATGAAATTGTACAAAAAGTCGATGAAACCCTAGAAAGGTGAATATTCCTAAGGTGACCAGCAAACCAACCGTCAAGATATTCCCATTTCTTAATCCTTTCCAAAAAACAAGCCAACTCTTTTGTTTTCTACTGATCATGGTCATTAAAAGGTAGGCCAGAAAATAGAACAGGGAAATGGATTGGATTTGATAAACAGACTGGAAGATTGCTTTCACATCTTCCAGATGCTCTATCTCATAATCGTGAAACAAGTACATCGGCTTATTATCTTTTTCCACAATAAGCTGCGCATGTTCTACTTTTCCGTTAAAAAACTGGATCAAATGACGGGTAATAACTTCTAACTGATGTCTATCAAAACCGGTTACTTCGCTGATGTGATATTTTTGATAAGCATATTCATAAAACGGCAAGCATTGGATTTCCAACCTGACTGCCGTGGAGATCAATAAAAAGGGAATTGATAGAATAAAAATCCACCACAATAAAACACGTATTATTTTCAAAATATTTCCCCTTTCACTATTCTTAATATTAGATATACTTATTTTTTAAGAAATAACAATCTCGGAAAGGCTTCTTTTTGGGACATGATGAACTTGATTTTCATCACGCCAATATTCAATACTTCCGCTCTTATCAACCTCATCAATTTGAACTTTCTCCACAGGACGACCAAGGGCCAGTACATACAATATTTCATATTGAGAAGATATATTTAAAAGTTTCCTTAATTTTTCCCGGGAAACGCTTCCAAAAATACAACCGCCTAATCCTTTTTCGGTAGCTCCCAATAAAATACTCTGAGCTGAAATTCCCGGATCAACTCCAAATTTTTCAGAAATATCCCTATCCCCCAGAATAATGATATAGGCAGACGGCCTTTCTCCATCGGCAGGGCAATCCCAATCCTTAAGATAGCGAGCCCAGGCAAGTGTGCTGAAAATAAGGTCGTTTTTCTCCTGTTCGTTGGACAGGTAATATTTAAGTGGCTGCAGGTTTGAGGCTGAGGAAGACAACCTGGCCAGGTCAACCAGCTCCATTAATTGATTATGGTTTATCTGATTACTTTCATCAAATCGTCGATAACTTCTGTTTTTTAAGATTAAATCTTTTAACATAATTTTTACACCTTTATTTGATATTATTTTTTATTTATTATTTTTATATGTCAATTATATTATTTCTGATATGGGAAAAATTACAAGTTCAAATACCCATCCTTAAATAAAAACGCTACCAGTGCAATAATAGCTAAAAAGATAAAAAATTGACTGTTCATTTATTTTTCCTCCCTGGTTATAGGCATATAGGGTTTATCTTTTCTTATGATAATAAGAAGCAACCCGGCAATAATCATCAATAGGGACATAACCTGAGCCAGATTCAAAAAACCCAGGTATTTTTCGGTAACCATAGACGGTTCCCTGATAAATTCAATAAAAAACCGGATAATACCATAACCAATAAAATAGATACTTAACGTTAAACCATTGAACCATTTCTTTTTTCGTAAATACCACAAAATGACAAATAGGACAACCCCTTCAAATAAAGCCTCATATAATTGCGTAGGATGCCTTAATTGATTGGTCGGATCTGCAGGAAAGTACATACCCCACGGCAGGTCAGTTACCCTTCCGTATAATTCTCCGTTGATAAAATTACCAAGTCTTCCGAAGGTATAACCTGCCGGAATAGCAGGTACTCCCATATCTGCAAACTGCCAGTGATTTATCTTGCGACCATAACAAAATAACAGGTAGGCTAGAACAATACCGATCATGCCACCGTGATAGGACATTCCCAGAATGCCAGTGTAGTGCAAACCTCCTGAAAAATCAAAAGGTGATATGATTTTTAAGGGATTGGCCAGATAATACCCCAAATCTGAAGACACAACATGACCTAATCTGGCTCCTATAATCAGCATGACAATAGCCCAGAGAAGAAAATCCAATACTGTAGATTCCTCAAATATTAATTTCTCTGAACGGATCCGATAAATTACCAGAAAAAATGCGGTCAGAAAAGCCACCGGATACATAAGACCATACCAGTAAATTTTAAATTGGCCAAAAGATATCAAAACAGGATTAATATATTCCTGTATATGCGCCCAATCAAAGCCAAGTATTTCCTCCATAAAACAACCTTTCTATGCGGTTCTATTTATTAATATGATTTAGAAAACAACCTCTATTAGAATAGCGCTATATTGTTTTCTTTATACCTAATTAAAGTGTATTAGCCTGACTCATTTTTAGCTGAAAATTACTCAAAACGGTAAGATTGTAATACCTTCATATAATTTGCTCTTTCAAAAGCATCTGTTTCCTTCACATTTTCTTGGCTTAGAAGACCCCTAATCTCATTAATAGAATTATGATGATTTATTCTAAGCCACTCTTCTGTTCCCTTAATCAATTCCCCAACATATGGGATACCTTTTTCCAGGAGGGCTGATGTCATCATTATTACATTTGCTCCTGCTAAAATACCTTTTATTATGTCTTCAGTAGTATGAACTCCACCAGTAATAGCCAGATCAGCTTTTATCTTTTGATAGAGTATAGCAACCCACCTTAGTCTTAGTCGTAATTCCGAAGAACGACTTAATTCCAAATCAGGTACAACCGACATTTCAATTAAGTCAATATCCGGCTGGTAGAAGCGATTAAACAATACCAACCCGTCTGCTCCTTCTTCAACCAGCTTATCAGCCATACCCGGAATGGAATTAAAATAAGGACTTAATTTTACTGCAATCGGAATTGTTATATTTTGTCTTAATATCTTTATCAAGTCAAGGTAAATTTGCTCAATTTCCTGGCATGAATTAGTTTTCTGTGTAGGTAAATAATAGATATTTAACTCCAGAGCATCTGCTCCTGCCTCTTCAATTTTTTTCCCATAACCAATCCACCCGCTATTTGAAATGCCATTTAAACTACCTATAACTGGAATCTCCACAGCTTCTTTAACCTTAGAAATGTATTTTACATATTCATCCGGAGCAAAACGATAATGATTCACATCAGGTAAATAGCTCAGTGCCTCTGCAAAACTTTCAGTTCCCAAAGTTAAAGAATAATTCAATTCCTTTTCCTGTAATATAACCTGCTCTTCGAATAATGAATGCAATACTACTGCAGCAATCCCTTTTTCCTCCATCTGTTTGATTTTATCAATATCCTCCGATAAAGGGGAGGCGGATGCTACAAGTGGATTTTTTAGATCAATCCCTAAATATTTTGTACTTAAATCAGCCACTTATTTATCCTCCTTTTTTTGAGAATTATCATTTTCAGCCCATTTTTGATATATTTTCCAACGATTTAATACTTCTTCCTGGGCTTTTTTGTAGTACTTTTTAGCGATTTCAGGCTTACTATAAGTCAGAATCCGGTATCTATTTTCCGCATAAATATACTCCTCTAATGGAATGCTGGGAGACTTACTATCCAGAACAAAAGGATTTTTCCCTTCTTTCTTTAAATCAGGATTATAATGCATTAACGGCCAGTATCCTGACGCGACTGCTGCTTTTTGCTGTGTCAATCCGTTTTTCAGGTCATAACCATGCCCGACACAAGGACAATAAGCTACAATTAAAGAAGGCCCCTGATAGGCTTCCGCTTCACGAAATACCCTTATTGCTTGATTCATGTCCGCTCCCAGGGCAATTCTTGCTACATAAGTATGCCCATAGTTAATAGCCATCAATGCTAAATCTTTTTTAGCTGTTGGTTTTCCGCCGGCAGCAAATTTAGCAACAGCACCTAGGGGTGTAGCCTTGGACATCTGCCCTCCCGTATTAGAGTAAACCTCAGTGTCCAATACCAGAATATTTACATTGTGCTGTTGGGCAATAACATGATCTAATCCTCCATAACCAATATCATAAGCCCATCCGTCTCCTCCGATAATCCAGACGCTTTTTTGTACCAGAGCTTCTGCTGCACTTTCTAATTGCCGGGCTTCTTCTTTGGATATATCCCGGAGCTTTATACGTAATTTTTCTACTCGTTCTCTCTGCTTTTGAATCTCTTCTCCTTCAGATTGTGTTGAATTGACTAACTCATCTACCAGATCTTCTCCTATCTCTTTTTTTAATTGTTCTAACAGGGAAATAGCGTACCTCTTTTGTTGATCAATTGCCAACCGCATACCATAACCAAATTCTGCATTATCTTCAAAGAGAGAATTAGACCAAGCCGGTCCGCATCCGTTCTGGTCAATAGTCCAGGGTGTAGCCGGAAGGTTACCGCCATAAATCGATGAACAACCGGTCGCATTAGCTACAATCATTCGATCTCCATACAATTGACTGATAAGTTTTAAATAAGGTGTCTCACCACAACCGGCACAGGCGCCGGAAAATTCAAATAACGGCAGTGTAAATTGCAGATCCCTGACCCTGTTAAGCTGTAATTTTGACCGATCAACCGGAGGAATATCCTGGAAAAAGGCCCAGTTTTTCTTTTCCTGTTCCTGAATAATTTCAACAGGAACCAGATTGATTGCTTTTTTGCCCGGTTCATTCTTATTTTTAGCAGGACATATTTCTACACACAGGCCACATCCGGTACAATCTTCCGGAGAAATTTGAAGAGTGTATTTTTCTCCCTGGAATGATTTGATTTTACTATCAGCGGATTTAAAATGTTCCGGTGCTTTGGAAAGCAAATCCGGGGAATATATTTTACTCCTGATTATTGCATGGGGACAAATGAAGGCACAGTTTCCACATTGAATGCAGGTATCAGGATCCCATTGAGGAATTTCCTGGGCAATATTTCTCTTTTCCCATTTAGTGGTTCCGGAAGGGAAAGTCCCATCAGGCTCAAACGCACTTACCGGAATTTCGTCCCCTTCTTGAGCTATCATCTTGGCAGTTACTATGCGCACAAATTCAGGTGCCTCAGCAGGCACTGTTTCTCTTTTGCGAATTGAACTATCAGCACTGGAAGGTATCGAGACCTCCTTGATTGATTCTTTGGCTAAATCAACAGCCTCGTTATTCTTTTTAAGAATTGTTTCTCCCTTTGTTCCATAAGACTTCTTGATAAACTGTTTAATCTTATCGATAGCCATATCTTCCGGTAATATTTTACTTAGCAGGAAAAAAGCCGTTTGCATTACTGTATTAATTCTAACACCAAGTCCGGTATCTTTGGCAATTTGATAGGCATTGATACTGTACAATTTAATCTTTTTTTCAATGATTGTTTTTTGAATTTCTTTGGGAATTCTATCCCATACTTCTTCAGCTGAATAAGGGCTGTTTAATAAAAATACGGCATTCTCTTCAGCATATTTTAAGACATCATATTTTTCCAGGAAAGAAAACTGGTGGCATCCTACGAAGTTTGCTTTTTCAATGAGATATGGTGAGTGAATAGGCACATTGCCAAAACGTAAATGTGAAATAGTAAGAGAACCTGCTTTTCTGGAATCATAGACAAAATAACCCTGGGCAAAGTTATCAGTTTCCTCACCGATAATTTTGATAGAACTTTTGTTTGCGCTTACAGTTCCGTCTGAACCCAATCCATAAAATACAGCTCTTACCCTTTCAGATGGTTCTATATGGAAATGATCGGGATATTTTATACTTTTTTTACTTACATCATCATTAATTCCTATTGTAAAATGGTTTAACGGTGTGTCTTTTTTAAGCTCATCAAATACTCCCATTACCATGGCCGGTGTGAACTCTTTGGATGACAATCCATATCTCCCGCCAATTACTTTAATGGATCTTTTCTGGTTAGTGTCACTCATATATTCGTGAATGGATGACAATACTTCCATATACAAAGGTTCGCCTGAGCTGCCAGGTTCTTTGGTCCGGTCTAATACACATATCTTTTTGACTGTTTTGGGTATAGACTGCCATAAATGTTTCATTGAAAATGGTCGGTATAGTCTTACTTTAATCAGACCAACTTTTTCACCTTTTTTATTAAGGTATTCCACTGTCTCCTGAACTGTTTCACACCCGGATCCCATCAAGATTATAACTGTCTCGGCAACCGGATCCCCTTTATATTGGAACAGATGATATTCCCTTCCGGTAATCTCTTTGAAGTTTTCCATAGCCTTTTGGGTAATATCGGCACAAGCGTCGTAAAAAGGATTGCAGCCTTCTCTGGCTTGAAAAAATACATCAGGATTCTGGGCTGTACCCCTAATAAAAGGATGTTCAGGAGAAAGGGCTCGGGCTCTATGTTCATATACTAATTTGTCATCAATCATTTTCTTTATTTCTTCAACTTCCAATAGCTCAACCTTAGATATTTCATGAGATGTACGGAAGCCATCAAAGAAATGTAAAAAGGGGACTCTGGATTTCAGGGAAGCGGCCTGTGCAATTAACGGGAAATCCATTGCCTCCTGGACAGATGCTGCAGCAAGTAAAGCAAAGCCCGTAGTTCTAGTAGCCATGACATCAGAGTGGTCACCAAAAATAGATAAGGCATGGGTTGCTACTGTTCGAGCTGAAACATTGAATACAGCTGGTGTGAGTTCACCGGCAATTTTAAACATATTAGGCATCATGAGTAACAATCCCTGGGAAGCAGTAAAGGTAGTTGTTAAAGCTCCTCTTTGCAGTGAACCATGAACCGCTCCGGCTGCTCCGGCTTCACTCTGCATTTCAGCTACAAATGGAACTGCTCCCCAGATATTTTTTTTGCCCTGAAATGCCCATAAATCTGCTAACTCTCCCATAACAGAAGAAGGAGTAATCGGATAAATTGTAATATTCTCACTTAGATGGTAAGCAGTAAGGGCAGCTGCTGTATTTCCATCCAAAGTAACCATTTTATGTTTCATTTTATTTTCCTTTCCTTTGAAAACTGATTTTATTCATTTCAATTATACTAATCAATAAGCCTTTTTTCTCCAGATATGGCCAATATATCAGTAATATCACGGGATGCTTCCATACATCCCAGATATTGACCTTTTTCATTTCTAATGGCAAAATATTCTATTAAAACCTTTCTTTTCTTGTTGCTTTTTTCTGTAGGTAAATCAATCCAGAAACGTGCCTTATCTCTTCGCTGACTTTTCATTTCCTGAATTATTTGCTCAACTTTATTTATACTTTTTTTAGGATGGCAATCTCTAACATTCTTCCCTAACACACTGTCAGGTCTCTTAAATATTCTAGTTTTATGACGGTTCCAGGCTATGACCTGGTCATTGTGATCAAGTACTGAAAATTCTATCGGTATCGTTTCCAGAAACGAATCCAAAATACCTTCACTTAGCTTCCCAATCATAATAACCCCCCTCTTTTTTTTAAATATATTTACTTCCGAATTCTTAAAGAATTCAAAATAACCGTAATCGAACTGAAAGCCATGGTTCCTTCTGCAATAGCGGGATGCAGAAGACCCAGCATAGCCATAGGTATGGCTAGAACATTATATAAAAAAGCCCAGAATAGATTTTGTCGAATGATTTTGAATATTTTTACAGATAATAAAATACTATAAATGATACCATAAATTCCTTCTCTGACGATAACAATATCAGCGCTATCCAAAGCTAAATCAGCTCCCTTCCCCATTGCTACTCCAATGTCTGCCCCTTTTAATGAAGCAGCATCATTAATTCCATCGCCTACCATTAATACTTTCTTGCCTTCACCCTGGTATTTTCTGACAATTTCCAATTTTTCGTTCGGCTTAACACCGGCATATACTGCTTCAATGTCCATTTCGTCTGCTACTACCTGGGCAGTTACTTCATTATCTCCTGTTACCATTACCGGGACAATGCCTAATTCCTTAAGCCGAACAATCGCTTCTTGGGATTCTTCTCTAATACGGTCAGCCAGAACAATAAAACCAATCTTCAGTTTATCTTTTAGGACTTCTACCACTATTTGCCCCTCTTCTAGATAAGGCAAGTATTCCTGCTGGTCTTGCGGTTTACCAATAAAATATTGGCTTTCCCGGAAATAACCCTTTACACCTTTGCCCGGGATTTCTTTAATTTTTTCAACTTTCATTTTATCTTTCCCATGCTTGGCAATTGCCTGAGCCAGGGGATGATGTGAATTACTTTCTATTGATGCTACAATGTCCATCTCCTTGGGGGAAAGATTATGATGGACAATCGAAGGTCGGCCATGAGTGATGGTACCGGTCTTATCCATCAAAACATAAGCAATATCTTTGGAGGTTTGTATTGCTTCCGCATTTCTAATAATTAATCCCTGTTTGGCAGCAAGGCCGCTTCCCACCACTAAGGCCATTGGGGTAGCTAATCCCAATGCACATGGGCAGGCAATCACAATGGTAGAAATAAAAACAAATACAGCAAAGGATAAATGATTGTCCGTTATTAAAACCCAGGGGAAAAATTCTTTGGCTTTCAATAAAAAAGAATGATAATTTAAAGTATTAAAATACCAAAAAATTCCACTGATAAGAGCTAAAACAATAATAACTGGGACAAACCAATTGGTAATTTTGTCTGCCAGGGCCTGAATCGGTACCTTTGTTCCTTGAGCCTCTTTGATTAATTGAATCATTTGAGCTAAAAACGTATCCTCGCCCACCTTGGTAACCTGAATTATAAGAGGACCTGAGAGATTGATTGAACCGCCAATAACATTATCATCTTTAACCTTTTTCTTGGGAATTGGTTCCCCGGAAATAAAAGACTCATCCACTGCTGAAAGACCTTCCTGAACAATACCATCTACCGGAATACGTTCTCCCGGTTTGACTTTAACAAGGTGATCCTTTTGAATCATGGAAATAGGTAATTTTACTTCTTTATTTTCCAAAATAACTGTTGCTTCTTTGGCCTGCATAGAAATTAAAGCTTTGATCTCTTTAGCAGCCCTGTCCCTCAAGCGTGACTCGATAAAACGCCCAGTAAGATGTATGGCAATAATCATTGCACCAAGTGTACCAAATGACATGATGGGTAATCCCAGCCGGTTCAAAATGGCAGTTACCCAGGAGGTTATTGAGCCAATGGTAATGAGAGTATCCATGTTGGCATGAAAATGGATAAAGGCAATCCAGGCGCCTCTAATGGTGACTGTTCCACAATAAAAAATGACAAAAGCAACGCTGAATACTTCAATCCATACAAATCCCGGTATCAGGTAGCCTAACATGTAAAAACCCATTAGAATAGATAAAGGAAAAGTTATAATCCAGGTCAGGATTACATTTCTTTTTGCTTCTCTGTAACGCTTTTGTCCCAATTCCTGGTCTACTAATTTTTCTGAAACACCATAACCGGCCTTTTCAACTGCTTCTTTTATCTCTTGAAAAGATATTTCCCGTTCACTGAACAGATAGGCAGACTCAGTAGCCAAATTAACAGAGGCAAATTTCACTCCGTTCATTTTCTGAAGACTTTGCTCAACCCGCCTAGCACAATTCGCACAGGTCATGCCAATTATTCGAATATTTTTCTTGTAATTTTTTAAGTTCATTTTGTTATTCATTACTATTCACCCAAATTGAACTATTTCAAATCCTGAATCTAAAAAAATTTAATTGGTAAGTGCCTCAAAACCAGCCACGATATCCAACAGCTCTTCGGTAATTGAATTCTGTCTTTGTTTATTAAACTGGGCATTCAGCTCTTCTAACTGTTCTTCAATATTCTGCTCTGCCTTGCGCATGGCAATAAGCCTGCTGGCATTTTCACTGGCCATTGATTCAATGAAGGCTTTATATAGCGAAATATAGAAATACTGACGAATAACCAGGTTAAACAAAGTGTCAGCTGGAATAGTACACAATGGTATAGAACGGGAAGGCCATTGCTTTGCTGTCAACTCCCTGAGCCAATCAGGGTTTAAAGGATATAACTGAAAATGACCTGGTTTAAAAGAAGAACCGCTTGTTGGACGGTTATAAAAAAGGTGAATATGAGATACCCTTTTCTGGAAACGCCATTTTTCTACTATTAAGAGTACATCTTGAATAGTATTATCCAGATTATAGCGAAAATTAGGAAAATCAAGCTTATAATTTGTCGAAATTCCAATATCCTTCAAAGGCTCTAAAATCCTATCTCCAAGTACACAAGCAGTCACTGACGATACTTGTTTTAAGCCCTTTTCTTTCATCCAGGAATCCAGCTTATTAACGACTGGTAAATTAAAATTACCGGCCATTCCTCTTTGTGCACCAAAAACAATGATACCGATTGATTCAATATCATCTGCAGCTGGTGCCTTTAAAATTTCTGGATTTTCTTTTAAAACTATCTGCAAACCAGCTTCAATATTCTGATGGTAATAATTTATAGCACTAACTGCCTTCTCATAGGCATGAATATTTACCGCAGCCAGGGCTTTCATTGTTTTTACCACTGAGTGCATATCTTTTGCACTCTCAATTTTCCTGCGAATTGTCTCCAGCATCTGCATAATCAGTATCCTTCACAATTGAATCAGTTATCTCCTGAATAAAATAGGTCAGTCTCTCTTTATCATCAGAAGATAAAGTTTTATTATTATTAATTTTCTCGATAATTCCAGAAAATTTATCTTTAATATCCCTTTTAACCCTCTTTTTAAATACACTAATTTTATTAATGGGGACTTTATCCAGCAAACCACGGGAAACAGCTAAAAGAAGGATAATTTGCTCTAAAACTGAATAGGGTTCATATTGATTCTGTTTTAATATTTCCCTTATCCTTCTGCCCCGTGTTAAAGTTTTTTTGGTATTTTCATCCAATTGGGTTCCAAAACGGGAAAAAATCTCCAGTTCCTGAAACTGAGAATAACTTAACCGTAAATCACCCACCACCTGGCGGTAGGCTGCCAGTTGGGTTTTCCCTCCAACGCGGGAAACCGATTTGCCTACATCCACTGCCGGCAGAATACCTCCCTGGAACAATTGGGGTGAAAGGTATATCTGCCCATCAGTAATCGATATTATATTAGTTGGTATATATGCTGATAAATTCTGAGCTTCTGTTTCAATAATCGGCAAGGCTGTTAAAGAGCCTCCACCGTATTCTTTTTTCAAATGAGTAGCCCTTTCCAAAAGGCGGGAGTGAATATAAAAAATATCACCCGGGAATGCCTCCCTTGCCGGCGGCCTTCTCATTAATAAGGATAACTCACGATAAGAACGGGCATGCTGGGTTAAATCGTCATAAATAACCAGAACATCTTTGCCTTTTTTCATAAAATACTCTCCGATACTGGTGGCAGCATATGGGGCAATATAGTTTAGTCCAGGCGCCTCATCGCCGGAGGCTACCAAAACGATACTATAATCCATCGCATGAGATGATTTTAACCTGGAAATTACCCGGGCAACAGAAGATATTTGCTGGCCAATTGCACAATAGATGCAGACTACATCTCCTTTTTTTTGATTCAAAATAGTATCTATCGCAATAGCTGTTTTGCCAGTCTGACGGTCTCCTAAAATCAATTCCCGCTGGCCTCTGCCAACCGGAATTAAAGAATCAACTACCAATAGTCCAGTCTGCAAAGGAGTATTTACAGGGTCCCTATCCATAATGGGAGCAGCATCCTGTTCAATCGGCGCATATTCTGTTGACCTGATAGTTCCCTTGTTATCAAGAGGCCTTCCTACAGAATCTATAATACGACCAAGGAGTATTTCACCAACCGGGACACTCATAACCCTATCGGTTCGTTCTACCTCATCAGTTGAGCCAATAGATTTTGCTTCATCTAAAAGTATAATGTCCACACTATCAGTATTAAGGTTAAAGATCATCCCCAATTGTCCTTTTTTGAAACGGACAATCTCCCCTGATTTCACATTAGGAAGACCATTTGCCTTAACAATATTTTTACCAACTGAAGTAATGATTCCAATCTCCTGGAAATCAAAGGATGCTTCCTGTTTTTTTACAACCTTTTTCATTCTGGAAAAACTTTCTTTTATATGTTCCTGTAGAGGCATATTTTGAATTAATTCTTTCATCTTATCTATCTCCAAGAGAAGTTATTCTTCTTCTTTTTCGTCTGTGCTATCTTCTTCTTCATTCTCAATATTATGTTGATTCTCAACTTCTTCAAATAATTTTTGTAAGTTCTTTTCCAGTGAATTGAGATAACTATCTATACTCCAGGAAATCTTTTTCCCTTTTGTCCTTAATTCAATTCCACAGATAAGGTCTTCAGATTCTTTAAAACTAATATCTATTTCATCCTGAAGAAGGCTTTTTAATTTATCGGTAATCTTTTCCTTTTCTTTTTTCTGCAAATGAAAAGCTGTATTTATTTCTATTACTTGTTTTGCATCTAAATCAGATAACTGAAAACCCTGTCCATTATTGTCTTTTGTATCTTCTAATTGATGTAAAAAGCTGTCTATCAATTGATTTTCTAATTTTTCATTTGCCAGATCTGCCAGAACCTTTCTGGAAATCTGGCATACCTGCTGACAGGAAAGTTCTTTTAATTCCTTTAAAAAGGCATCACGCTGTTTAATAATAGAATTTTTCCAATCTTTTTCTTCTTCATTTACCGCTTGCCTGGCCTCTTCCATCATTTTTTCCCGTTTAGCCTGGAGATCTCTTTTCATTTGAGCAAGGTCATCATCCCAGTTCTCTTCCATCTTTTCCCTGATTTTCCGCTGTTTTTTAATTTCCTCTTCGGCCTCTTTCTGCTGTTGTTCGGCACTATCTATCTGCTCTTTAATCTGTTCTTCTCTTTCGTCAATAATGCCAACAAT
>Ga0180433_10006727_pt1 | contig 14947 bp, 13 predicted proteins | sample SS_ome_8_FD_132980 | JGI IMG/M metagenome (GOLD analysis project Ga0180433, IMG submission 132980) | Hypersaline lake sediment archaeal communities from the Salton Sea, California, USA - SS_1_D_1 metaG | ecosystem: Environmental > Aquatic > Non-marine Saline and Alkaline > Hypersaline >... | reverse complement strand
GTACTTCTTTAATTTCACTGGCAACTTCATCATACATTCTTCCCATAAACCGTTTTATGGAAAATACTGTATTTTCCGGATTGGTTACTGCCTGTCTTTTTGCAGGTTCACCAATCAACCGTTCACCTTTTTTAGAAAAAGCTACCATAGAAGGAGTCGTTCTGCCGCCTTCAGGATTAGGAATCACCGTAGGTTCTCCACCTTCCAGAACTCCTACACATGAATTAGTTGTTCCTAAATCAATACCTATTATTTTAGCCATAATATATAAGCCTCCTTTTTAAAATTTTATTCATTATTTGATTTCTTATTATTTTTACTTTCATTTTCATTTTTACTTTTTTCAGAAGGAACAGTTGTTTGTTCTTTATCTTTTTTCCCGGATGTTTTTCCGTTATTCGTCGCATTATCTTTAGTTGTAGGTTGACTCTTTCTGTAATCAGTGGCATAAAATCCGGATCCCTTAAAAATAATTCCAATACCGGTACCTAACAGCCTTCTTGCTTTTCCATTACATTTTGGGCATTTTTTGATTGGTTCTGCTGTAATGGATTGAAACACCTCAAAAAGATGTCCGCATTCTGTACATTCATATTCATAGGTTGGCATCAGTTTCTCCTTGTATTATTTCAGCTTATCTATTAATTTTTTTTCTTGTTTCGTAGGATTCTTTGGAAAATTCACCCGGACATTTACAAACTGATCTCCTGAATATCCATTTTTTTGTACTCCCATTCTCTTCAGTCTGAATTTCGTACCATCTTTTGTCATTTCAGGAATTTTAAGTTTCACTTTATTTCCAGAAATTGTCTTCACTTTTACAGAAACGCCCTTAACAGCCTGATGTAACGAAATTGGAATCTCGCAAAAAACATCGTTTCCTTTTCTATTAAAGAAAGGACTGGATTTTATCTTAACTTTTACATACATATCCCCGGCAGGGGTTGTTTTATCACCTGGTTTACCTTCTCCTTTAAGGCGTATCTTTTCACCTTCCTGAATCCCAGCTGGTATATTTACAGAATAGGTGCGTTTCCCCTGGACTTTTCCTGTACCACCACATCTGTCACATGGATTTTTAATGATCTGACCTCGTCCATAGCAACGCGGACATGGCCTGTTTACTCCGAATAATCCCTGAGAAATAGTTACATATCCTCTGCCGTGACACTGAGGACAGGGAGTTACTGTTGAACCAGGTTTTGCTCCACCGCCTTCACATACAGGACAGGTTTTTTCTTTATTAACAGTAAAACTTGTTTTTCCTCCTTTAACAGCCAGTTCAAAAGGAATAGTTAATTCAACAATCAGATCGTTAGTCTGTTGAGTCCTGGTTCTGTTGTCATACTGCTGATGCTGTCCGCCAACACCAAAGTCAAATATCTGAGAGAAAAGATCACCGAAACCCCCGAAGCTCTCAAATTTAAATCCTCCCGGACGAGCCTTTTCTCCTGTTTGCTGAAAACCGCCAAAACCAAAATCACTGAAATCAAAACCCTGTCCAAAATGAGCTCCCTGACTACTGCCGCCATATTTTCTTAACTGATCATATTCCTTTCTTTTCTTAGGATCACTCAAAACACCATATGCTTCAGATATATCCTTAAATTTCGCCTCTGCATCCTTATCTCCGGGATTGGCATCAGGATGGTATTTTTTTGCTAAATTCCTGTATACCTTTTTTATCTCATCTGCACTTGCATTTTCATTAACTCCTAATATTTTATAATAATCCTTTGCCTGCATTATTGATCACTATCCTTTTCATCTTCATTCTTTTCTTCGATATATTTTCCAACCTTTACCCGGCTTGGACGAAGCAATTTATCATCGATTTTATATCCTTTCTGTAACACTTCCATTACTTTATCATCATTTTCCGGAGAGGTTTTAGTAACTCCGACTGCTTCATGAATATTAGGATCAAATTCCTCACCTTCATCTTCTAATTCATTTAATTTTTGCTCATATAAACTTTTTTTCAAATTATCATAAAGCATTTTGACTTCATGTATATTACACTTCCTGTCCTCTTTATAGTGTTCAAACATTCTATCAAAATCATCCAATACAGATAGTAAACTTAACATTAAATCAGCTTTTGCATTTAAAAAATCTTTTTTTCTTTCTTTTTCAACCCTTTTTCTGTAATTAATGAATTCAGCTTGAATCCTTTGCAATTGCTCTTTATATTCTTCTATGATGTCATCCTTACATTTTTCTTTTTTATCTTCCTGAGTTTTGTTGTTGGTTTCTTCCTCATTGAATGACTTGTTTTCTTTTATATTATCAGTAGTATTATTGATTGTATCTTTTGTTTCCCTTTCTTCTGTTTCTTTATTATTGTCAGTAATTGGTATCCTCATATTACTCCTTATTTTTTACAATTTAACTAATTAAATCCATTAAAGCTAATAATTCAATTATAGTATTTGCAAAATGAATGCCAAACATTTAAATAGCAGTTTAAATTATTGTTTTCTATAGTTTTGGATAAGCTTAATTATTATATTATGTATATGCCATTTTGACAATTTTTGCCATTCTGTCATATATATAATAAATATTGACATATTGGCAGAGAATATAACATTTAATTCTTTATATTATAATTTCTTAAGAAAAAAAATAATAAAGGAAGGAATTTTTATAAAAAAAGTTTTATTTCATCATTCTTTTAAGTCTTTTTGTACCGGATCTGCTTATAACAATTTCATTACCGTCTGTCAGAAGACATTTAAGCCGATTGTTACTCCAGTTTTGAAGTTTTTCAACAGCTTCAAGATTAATAATATAGGAACGATGAACACGTATATAAAGTTCAGGATTAAGTTTGGTTTCCAAGTTTGACAAACTCTGATTAAATAGAAATTCATCATTTTTGGTGTGAATACTTACATAATCTTCTTTCGCTTCAATCCAGCAAATATCATCGGTATTGATGATTTGTATACTGTCATTTTCCTTAACCAAAATCCGTTTAAGATATTTTTTAACCGGAGTTATATCCTGTATAAGTTTTATAATATTCTGATCAACATAATTATCACTTACAATCTGAGTTTTTACTCTTTGTAATGCTTTATCAAATCTTTCCTGAGTATAGGGTTTTAAAAGATAATCAACCGCATTTATTTCAAATGCTTTTATGGCATATTGATCATAAGCCGTGGAAAAAATGATATGAGGGATTTTATCCAGCATCTGCAGAAGTTCAAAACCATTTATCTCGGGCATTTGAATATCCAGGAAAAGAAGATCCGGATCGAAGGTATTGATTGCAGCAATCGCCTCATGTGCATCCTTACATTCAGCCTGTACCAAGACTTCAGAATGTTTTTGTAGATACTCTCTGATCAAATCTCTTCCCAGTTTTTCATCGTCAATTATAACTGCTTTTATTTTTTTCATTTTACCCTGTTGGTATGATTATCTTTACCGTAAATTTATCAGAAACAGCATTATCAATAAAAAACATATAATTATTATCATATAATAACCGAAGTCTATGCTGGATATTTTTCAATCCAGTACCGTGTTTGATTTTATTTACTGTGATAGTATTTTTACCAGTATTCGAAATTAAACATTGGATCCGATCTGAATTTTCCGGCTTGATTTCCATGACTATAGAACACTTTCCTCTTTTTTCTGTAATACCATGTTTTATGCAGTTTTCCAGTAGCGGTTGTAATATTAGTGCAGGAAACTTTTTGTCTAAAAGAGAGGAATCAATATCCTCATGTATAATTAAACGGTCGCTGAATCGTATCTTTTCTATGGCGAGAAATTTATGAGCAAATTCAAGTTCATTTTTCAAGGGAAGTAAAATTTTATCTTTCAGATCAAGAGAGATCCGGAAAAGATCAGAAAGAAGTTCTATCATTTTTCTGGCCAGTTTGGGGTTTTTGGTAACCAGAGCATTAATGGAATTTAAAGAGTTAAAAAGAAAATGAGGATTAATCTGCATTTTAAGAGCTCTCAGTTCTGCATCTCTGGTTAAGAGTTTCATTTCTGCTTCTACAAAAACCTTTTCCTTGTATTGACGGTAGTAAATAATGGTATAATAAATTCCGGCAATAATAAAATATATTAGAATCCCAAAGATGTATTGCCAGCCTATTATCGCTGTTGCAGAATAATTACCTTGTGTAAGAGTTGAAAAAATCTGTTTCCCTTCTGCTAAAAACCAGGGAACGTAAATCAAACACAGCCATACAACAGATAACAGCAAAGATATAATAAAATGAAAAATAATAAAAACAGGAGCAGAAAATTTTCCAAAAGGTATTATTTTACAAATATACCAGATAAAAATACTCAGAAACACATAGGGAATATAGGTTTGTGCAGAAATGAACAAACTCATTAAAAACCCTATTCTTACATTAAAACTGAATAAAAAAGCATAGAAAATGATCCAGAAAATCCAGATAATGAAGGCATAGAGTATAAATTTTTTATTTATTTTTTGTATTAATGACATTATGGATATAACTTTTATATTATTGAGAGTCTCTATAAATTACTAAACAATTTTTTAAAATCAAAAAAATTATTTCTAACATTTATACCCAACTCATTATATTATAAATCTCATCTATTAAAATATTGCTTTATTCATTATTCATTATTATTCATTGCTCTTTCCATGGCAGGAAGTAAACTCATCCGTATCCAATTATTATGCGGATTTACTTCAAGACCTTTCTCAAAACTTTTTTCAGCTTTTTCCCATTGTTCCCAGTCAGTATGAATCATTCCTTTATAAGCATATGCCTCATCATATCCCCAGGACGGATGAAGAAAACTTTCAGGAGTAAAACATTGGAAAAGCTCAATAGCTTTATTCAGCATTTCCATAGATTTCTCTTTACCGCCTCCAAACATTTTGGGAGTATAGTAATGTGACTGACCGGCAATCAATGATACTCGTGGATTTTCCGGGACCAGCTGAAAAGCTTGGGAGATCATCCTTCCTGATTTCATTCCCAGGGTCATCCCCAGCAAGGGATTCAGTGCAATTTTATTTCCCAACAGAGAACTGAGCAAAGCATAGCCTTCTCCAAAATCATTTTTGATTTCTATAGCACTCTCAAGATGATCTATGCCATCATTAACATACTGTTTTGCCTTTTCTTTATTATCTTCTGATAAAGAAAGATAAAAAAGCCTAGTATCAATAAATCCAATATAGTAATGTACCAGCCAGGGGTAAGTAGTATCAGAAAGAAGTCGTTCAAAATACGCACGTGCTTGTATCATTTTCTCCGGATTCCAGCTGTTTACAGCTTCATTCATCTCTTCTTTACCTTTCAAGATCAGTGAATCAATTCTAGCTATTTTTTGTGCCCGGACTATACTTGTAACTAAAATACAACACCATATAATCAATACTACTCTCTTCATGTCATTGCTCCTTTTATTAAGTTAAAACTTACTGCAATTAAAGTGTTTATTAGCCTTTTGAACTTTACATTTTACATTTAGCATTTGTATTCTTAACACCCCCTCTGAATCTCCCTCAAGGGAAGACTCTATTTATCGGAAACGTACACTGACCTCTAACCACTAACCTTCTTAAGTTTTTACATTCTTGATACTTACCACAGACCGCTTTTCACCTCGCCGTCTGCCGTCCGCGGTCTGCGGTCTATCTGACCTCTGGTCACTGTCTTCTGGCTTCTAAAGTTCTAAAATTCTCACGTTCTCAAGCGCTGTTTTATCCTTTATCTTTTATCCTTTTTCTTAAGTCTCATATATTAACCTGAAATCCAAAATAAATTGATCGCTGAAAAGAACTGGTCACTGCTTCCCGTTTTTGGAAATCAGAAGAATACCTGTAATCAAAAATATTTACCCGGCCCAACAGATTGGAGACTGCACAATACACAATAGTCATATCCTTTCCGAAAAAACTGTGGATCCAGGACAGATTCACATCCATATTTTCATAGCTTGGGACTCTCTTATCATGATATACTCCCTTTTTTGAGGTGTAAGGCTTTCCGGTGGCATATCTGTATCTGATTCCTAAAGAAATATTTTTACCTAAATCTGCTGTGATTACAGTATTTATATTATGAGTAATGTCAAAATAAGGAGAGGCCATAATTGGCAGATCCATCCATTTTCTTTTTGCCTCCAGCCAGGAATAGGAAATCCAGCCGGAAATTGACGATATTCTTTTCTTCACAAAAAAATCCAGCCCTTTGGAATATCCTTTTCCCTGATTAGTATAGTTTTCCACTCTATCTTCCAGTAAAAGATTCTTATAATCTTTGTAATAGGCTTCTATTCGCACAATTGTATTTCCCTTTTCATAGTTAAATCCAGCCACCTTATGAATTGATTTCATCTCGAATAGTTCAGGATTGCCTACATACGGATCATAATACTGAGGATCTGGAAATTGATGATATTGTCCATAAGCTGCAGTAATTGAAAAATTAAGGGTTATTGGTAATACTATTGATATTCGCGGATCAAGGGTATAGCTGTCAGTAATAGATTCATATTCCATTCTGAGCCCTGGAATACATTTTAATCCCAGAGGAGTAAGAATACTTCCCTGAATGAAAAAATTTTTTCTATTGGAGGCATAATCTGTGTTTACTCTGTGGAATAAAGCAGATGGATCAACATTATCTCTGATCAGGGGCACTGTTCCCTTGATCAGGGTTTTATACTGATACACTTCGATACCGGATTTAACTGAAAGTCCGGCTCGAATTTTACCCTCAACCTCACATCGTGCCTGCAGGAACCTGTCTTCAAGATCAAGATCCAGTACTCCCAGATGCTGACCCTTAATATATCTGGTTAAGGCAGTATTTGCCTGTAGGATGATATTTTTTGAAAGAAGAGTTGAGAACTGAAGGTTATACAAACGGTTGGATCCGTCACCAAGAAAATGGGTGGAAAATTCCGGATCCTCTACTTCTACTCCTACTTTATCATCTTCCCGGAAGATAAACATTTTTAGCTTGGAATTCTTATCCGGTTTATAGACACAGTTGAAATTAAAATCAAAAGAAGAAGGATAATGAGAAAAATCTTTCTCACTACCATTCAGATCGAACATCATTTTAGTATTACTTAGATTACCAGACAAAGAAAAACCAAATGTATCATGTATCACAGGTACAGTAATAAATACTGACTCTGCTGCAAGTCCTAGACCAATTCCGCATTGAAATTGAGAAGGTAGATCCCTGCTCTGCATTGCCAGTACTCCGGAAAGTGCATTTCCATATTCTGTTGTAAATCCTCCGCTGGAAAAATAAGTACCTTTTAACAGAAAGGGATTGAAGGTTCCGAAAAAGCCACCTGTAGGAGATTCATATTTATAGGGGTGCTGCAGCAGAGCTCCATCCAAATAGAATGCAGTTTCAGAAACATCACCTCCTCTGACAAATAAACCTGCCCCCTCTTCAACCTGCTGCAAACCGGGAAATGATTTAATGGCCCAGAAAATATCAGCAGCCGAACCCGGAGTCCGGACCACATCCATAGCAGAAAGTGTTACTCCCTTTTCTTCAGTATCACCTCCTGCAGTAAATGAACTTGCAGTTACAGTTAAGGTTTTACCTTTAATTACTTCTTTCTTCAGGGAGATCTCCACCCAGATTTCTCCGCCCTTTTTAATGCTAATCTCCTTTTGGAATGTTTTAAACCCAATATAAGAACAGATGAGTATGTGAGTACCAGACATAGACGTTTTAAAATTAAATTCTCCTTTCTCATTGCTTATACTGCCGTCAACTGAATTCTGAATGTAGACATTTGCATACTCCAAAGGATTATTATCTGCATCAGTTATAATTCCATGTATTAAAAACTTCTGAGCATAACTTTGCGGAGCAGCGTTAAATACACTAAGAATTACAGCAAAAAAAATGATTCTATATATATGTATCTTCATTTTATTATTGACCTCATACTATTTGATATTTATTTTTCTAAGAAAATAATAATCTATTAACAAGCATTCAATAATAATTCAATAAACTGTCATATTTTCAGATAAAATGCATTTATTGTGGATAAAAATACTATCAATTTTTTATTTTTATGATTTTTTTATTGACATTACATTTAATTTTTATTACATTTTATCCCGTTTGAGGGTGTAGCTCAGTTAGGTAGAGCAACGGCCTTTTAAGCCGTGGGTCCTGAGTTCGATTCTCAGCACCCTCACAATTCCAGCGCCCATAGCTCAATTGGCAGAGCAACTGACTCTTAATCAGTAGGTTCGGGGTTCGATTCCCTGTGGGCGTACTTTTGAATAAATTATTTATGGTCTGTCTTGATAAAAATTGCGGCAGGCCTTTTTTTTATGAACATTTTTGATATATTACAATAAAAAACGGTAAACTTTTTTCAGGACGACACCTTTTTCCTTGTTCCTTGTTCCTTTTTCCTTTATCTTTTATCTTTCATCCTTTTATCCTTTATCCTTTCATGTTTAGCCATGACAATAAATGGTTTATTACAAAAAGCTGAGAAAGGAAACATAGAATGACCAAAACAAGAACAATATACCCCAAAAATTATACTCCATTGCTAAACCTTAAAGAAACTGAAAAAGCCATCCGGATGATAAAAGAATTTTTCCAGATCAATCTGGCTTTTGAATTGAATCTTATCCGGGTAACCGCTCCCATTTTCGTTAAAGCCAATACCGGAATCAATGATAATCTTAACGGAACCGAAAAACCGGTTAATTTTAACATAAAAGCAATGAATAATACAGAAGCGGAAATTGTTCACTCACTGGCTAAATGGAAACGAATGATGCTGGCTGATTATAAATTTAAAACAGGAGAAGGTTTATATACTGATATGAATGCCATCCGTGCAGACGAGGAACTTGATAACCTGCACTCTCTGTATGTTGATCAGTGGGACTGGGAAAGAGTAATTTCCAAAAAACAAAGAAATTTAGAATTTCTGAAAGATATTGTCATAAAAATTTATGATGTGATCAAACGGACCGAGAAATACGTTAATCACTACTATCATTCCATACATCCTTTTATTCCGAATACTATCACCCTTATTCATACAGAAGATCTGGCAGAACAATATCCTGAATTATCTCCTCTACAGAGAGAATATGAAATCTGTAAAGAATACGGTGCCGTATTTTTAATCGGAATCGGAGCAGGACTTAAAGACGGAAAACCTCACGACGGACGTGCCCCTGATTATGATGACTGGTCCACCCCAACCAGTTCTGATCATAAAGGACTGAATGGTGATATTCTGGTGTATTACCCGGTACTGGACTGTGCTTTTGAACTTTCCTCTATGGGTATCCGGGTTGATGTTCCTTCTCTATTGAGTCAGCTTGAGATAACCGGTGATCTGGACAGAAAAAAGCTGCTTTTTCATCGGAGATTGATAAACGGAGAGCTTCCTTTATCTATCGGCGGAGGGATCGGTCAGTCCAGGCTGTGCATGCTGTTTTTGCATAAAGCACATATAGGTGAAATACAAAGCAGTATATGGCCGGAAGAAATGATACATAAATGCAGAAAAAATAATATTATTCTTTTATAAATCCTTGCAGATACATGTAAGAATTGGAGTTTATTGTTCGGAATGACAAAATTATCTAGGTTTACCTGATCTTAGATACTTCCTGTATAAAAGTATCAGTCCTGAAATCCAGAGTATAAACACCAATCCTGCACTGGGAAGAAAAATCCAGAGCCGTGCTTCGGGGAAAAACCAAACGCCTGTATGTAAATCCTCTATTATATCAGATCTTCTCACTTCAGACTGAAGAATTTCTCCGGTTCTGGCATCAAGCTGTATTTCCTGATGATTTTTCAACCTCACTTTTATTACTCCATCATCTGGTCGTACATCCAGTCTGTCAACATCCTTCCAGTCTAGTTGAAGTGTATCCTGATGAATTTTGGCAAAATCAAGAATCTGCTGCAAAGTAATGTCTGGAGAAAACCCTCTCCCCTGTTGAGTGGGCGGTTGCACCCAGGGAATCTCTTTCTTCAGCTGAAGCAATATACCGCTGACAAGGACAATTAAAAACGGTACTAAAATAATTATAGATGCGATCCGGTGTATCTTTCTGTAAAAAGCATAGATATTCATTTAATCTGTCACATTTTGTTTTATACCGATGTTTTTTTCCAGATAATTCTGAACAATCTCAGATATTTCTCTTACCTTATCAGTATCAGGAAGTACACTGATCAGAGTATTAATATAGTTGCGTTTACTGACCTGCTGAAAGGTATAAGGAAAGTTCAAATCAAACACCCAGCTCATATTCAGAACAATAAAATCATTGACACTTTTTATATGTTCTTTTTTTGCTAACCTTTTATTATTAACTGCATGTATTACTTTTTCTGACATGGTTGGACTATCCGGCAGATCAAGTAAAACAGTATTTTTATCTTTATTTTCAGAAAGGTAATGCTTTATGAGCACTTTCCATATATCCAGTTTATCTGCATCCCGCAGCATATGTATAAAAAATCTCTGTCTTTCATTTAAATCATCACTCAGTGAGAGTTTGTTATGACAGCGGATACAGGAATGAATGATACCTCTTTCTTCTTTGTTTAGATCATCGAATATTCCTTTGTCTCTGACAATCTTTTCTCCAAGATCCGCATGATCTACAGACTTCTCATCAGAGAAGGTTTTATATGTTTTATATTGTTCGAACCGCCCCAGATCATGATAAAGACCTATTACTTCAGATAACATTAATTCCTCGGATGGAAGTTTTAAAGATCTGCCTAAAAGAACAATTTCTTCAGCAACTCTCTTACAGTGTTCTCTTTTTAAAATAATGTGATAATTGAAATGTTGATCAGCGGTTAAAAAGAAATCAGTGTATGTAAAAAACCAATTTTTATAGGTTATAAAATCTTTTGCTTTCACGTATTGGTTACCAGAGATTTCTGGTTAATTCTGCAATTTCTTCAAGGTGATTTTTATCTGTTTCATCAAAAAAATCCAGCTTGTCACTGTCAATATCCAGAATAGCTCGTATGGTATTCTGGCTGTCAAAACAGGGGATGACGATTTCTGATTTGGAATTGGGATCGCAGACAATATGACTGGGAAACTTATGAACATCAGGAACTATAATTGTTTTTTTCTCTCTTAAACAAGCCGAACATACACCTTCATTTAAATCAAGAAAAACACAAGCAGGTGTGCCCTGAAAAGGGCCCAGGACCAATCTGTCTTTTTCCACAAAATAAAATCCAACCCAGTAATAATCCATTCTTTTATTAAGAACTGCTGTAATATTTCCCAGATCTGAAATTAAATTGCCTCCTTTTTCTATACGCGTCTTAACCTCTCGGATAGAGGCGATATAGTTATCTTTTTTTGTCATACAGTCAACCTCATGAGTCATATGATTATTTCCTGTTGTTTAATTAACTTTCATTGGTCACATAATATATAGAAATCATAAACAAATTTCAATAAAAATTTTTTTGTATAAAAATGTTGTGGAAAATCAAATGATCTGGATTGACATTTTATCAATCTCATTTATTACATATTTATTAACTTTAAATAGTAAATGTTTTTCCCTTCATCACAACAATATAATAAGTTTCCACTTGAGCTGAATGCTACTTCTTCAATCCGCCCCATTGCAGAGAATGTTGCTAATCTTTTTCCATCAACAAGATTCCACACATGAAAAAAACCATCCATTCCAGCGGAAGCCATTAAGTTACCATCTGGATTTATCGCAACACTGCTCACAGGTGATGTAGGGTGTCCCCCTTCAGTATAAATACTATTTCCAGTTGCCGTATTCATCACTTCAAATCGCTCGACTGATGATTTCCCAAATAGGCCTCCTGAACTCATTTCAACCTCTTTTACGATTATTGGAGCTTGACCGTCAGGTGTAAAAAAATACTCATTATTACTATAGGCGTTATCTTTTATCGGAGCTAACCATTTAATATTTTCTAAAGAGGTGTGGGTATGTGCCACAGTTGTGTGCTTTTGTTTACATTCTACAATACGCCAAAGTTTAACAGTCCAATCCCAACTACAACTTAGAAAAAGTTGGCCGTTTTGATTAAACTTTACAGCTCCGATCCTTTTGGTGTGCCCCTTAATGATACAAGATTTGTTATCATGTGGTGCCCAAAGATGAAGTTGTCCATTATCTGAAGTCGTAAATATAATAGTTGGTCCAAATATCGTACTTTCACAAGCCAGTAATCCATGTATCTGATCATTAATATACCCAATTTGTTTCCCGTCAGTAGTATCCCATATTCCAATTCCCTGTCCTGAGTCTTCAAGAATTGCTAAAAATTGACGATCATTGCTAAATGCCCATGTAGGTTTATAGTAATCATCCCAAGGTAAAGGATTAAATTGATCTCCCTGCAAAATCATTGATTCTCCGGTTTCAATACGATTTAAGATTATTGTCGATAATCTAGTCTGTACAAAAAGGAGATCACCGTTTATTGTATATGTTGCAGCATAAACTGGTTCCTGACAATGAAGTTTTCCTTCAATCCCCCAAATACGGGCTATATGATCTTTTGATATTGTTAAAATCGAATCTCCTTGAGGATTAAATTCAGCTCTCAGAGGTTGTGCAGGATGTTCTAACTTCGATATAATCTTACGGCTCATTATATCAAAAACTACAGTGTTGGCTGCAGTACACAGTGTTAGATGATAGCCTGAAGGATCAAAGGCGCAATCATATACATGATAGAAATCTCCTTTTATACTTTCTGTTTCTCTGCCAGTACTTAAATCCCAAACGCGCAATTCGCCACCATGGCCAGCGGATATAACATGTTTGTGATCCGGATTAAAAGAACAGGTATTTATATGGTTTCTATGTCCCTTGAACGTTCTTATCAGTGCTTCTGATTCATATATTGGATTAATAAGCTTGAGCCATTGACCTGTTTCTTTTGTATCTCTTCGTAAAAACTCATTTTCAAGAATTCCCTTTATTGGATTATCTAACCACTGTAAACGATTGAATAATTGTTGCCAGAGAAGATGTGGGTACTCGTTAAGTATATGAGCTTCTTTTGCCATTGCTATGGAAAGTTGTTTTAAAATCTTATGTTTCTGTTTTTTTGATATATCTATATTCAAATCAAATTTTTGCCTCTAGATATTATTAAAAAGTTACAAATACCCAAATTATAATTTCTCCCATAAAAATTTATCAAGAATATCAATATGTATTTCATTTGTACACCATACCCATACCACTTCAGCTGATCTTCTTAATGATTTTATAATGGAAAATAAATTTACCAATCCTCTCATTCCCTCACCGGCAAATTCATCTTGCGCAGCAATTCCTGATAACGAGGCTCCTCCCCCAAAAGTGCAGAAAAGCAGGGTTCAATAATATATGGCATATTGGGATCTCCAACCTCGTAGCTTTTCTCCATAAGATCCAGTACTCTATCTTTTTTTCCGGCAAAAACATACGAATATGATATAAATAAAGGTGATACATATACTTGTTTGGCCACATCTTCCATAGCTTTGCCCACAAGGCTCATAGCCGTCTCATAACCACCCTCTTCATACCATGTATCCACTAATTGGGCAAGCTGGTTGAGACCCATGCCGATATAACTCATCTTCGCTGCTGCAAGGGCTTCCTCAAACATACCTTTCATATGATAAGCCTCCTGGAGTCCGCTATTTGCCACTGGATCATATGGTGAAGTTCTCAGCCCTGGCTGAAACCGTTCTATGGCCTCGTCATACCGGTGCATAATCAGTAAAAGAGTTCCGGAGATTGATGAGTAGAGGGAATTAAGGGGATCGAGTTCCAAAGCCTTGTCGGCCATAACCAATCCTTCCTCAGCACGACCCATATAGCTTAACAGATGAGAATAGTACACAAGTGCATCGGGATAATTTGGATTGATCTCAAGTGCCCGTTTAAATGATTTTTCTGCTGCTTCCCAATCCCAGTCTGTCCAGGTTCGATGTACTGCCAGTTGATAATGGACTTCCGCCAGAGTGCTGTCCAGCTCTAATGCTTTTTGTATGGCCTGTTTTGCCCTAGGTGTGGCAACACCGGGTTCAACTGCACCCATTTGCTTCAGCCCACCCCATGCCCTGGCAATTCCGGCCCAGCCCAGGGCATAATCCGGATCTTTTTCCACTGCTGACTCAAAGTACTGAAGTGCAGTTTCCAGATCAGCATGGGTCAGTTTGTACCAGTGTGACATGCCTTTAAGGTATGCTTCATACGCTTCCGGATTGACTTGCCGGGTTTGGGCGAATCGCGCTTCTTCATCATTAGTAAGTCTTACCTGGATTTGATTTGTAATTGATTGGGCTACATCATTATACAGTACCAGTGCATTACTGGTAGCTCGTTTATACGTCTCTCCCCACAGATTCTTTTCCTCAGGTAAAACATCGATGAGCTGGAAACGCACCCGAATACTGTCCCCTACCTGATACACTGTGCCTTCCACAATTGCATCCACATTCAGTTCTTTTGCGATTTCTGTTAGTGACAGATCAGTTTCTTTATAATTCATCACCGATGTTCGGGAGATCACCCGCTTCAGTCCGCTGATCTGACCCAGCTGCCCGATCAGCTCATCGGTCACGCCATCAACAAAATATTCCTTCTCTGCATCACCTGTGAGGTTTTCCAGCGGCAGGACTGCAATGGAATTGATGGCCTGAGCCTGTCTGGTAATAAAAAGCAATACGGCTACTACGACAATAAGTAAACCGGCTGCCATCCCATATAGAAGGGCTTTTCTTCGCTTGCGCAGTTTGGCTCTCCGCATCCTGGACCTGATCTTTTCCGGTACAATGCCTGCTGACAGGGACTCCAGATCGTCCAGCAGTTCCTTGATATGCTGGTAGCGTTTATCCGGATCCTTTTCTAAAGCCCGGCTCACGATATGTTCCAGGGTTT
>Ga0180433_10006726_pt1 | contig 14947 bp, 26 predicted proteins | sample SS_ome_8_FD_132980 | JGI IMG/M metagenome (GOLD analysis project Ga0180433, IMG submission 132980) | Hypersaline lake sediment archaeal communities from the Salton Sea, California, USA - SS_1_D_1 metaG | ecosystem: Environmental > Aquatic > Non-marine Saline and Alkaline > Hypersaline >... | reverse complement strand
ACGGGCCAGGCTTCCCGAACGAAACTAAGGAAATCGCGCCTGCAAAGCTCAGAATCAACTATTTCCGGCTGCAGCAGCTTTAAGGGCAATGTCTTTAAGTGTGTTGAGTTCATCAATGCTTAGGTTTTTCAAAAGTCCCTTTAGGTCAATAGGTATCGGTCCGCCATCGGCTCCGCTAATTTCAGTTGCTTTGATGTCTTTCCACCGCTCACGTCTGCGGTTTTTGAGCCAAAAGATTTGAGCTGTAGTATCGCCAGGGATTACCTTTGTGACTGTTCTTGTGACTGAAAGCTGCAGATCTACTATTTCCGGTGTCTCCCCTTTCTTTCTGATAATGCAAGGCTCGCGGGTCTTTTCCGTGTATCGAAAACCCAAAGCCCGTTTCTTTAGCGATGCCTCTACCCGGTCAGTATCAAACTCGTCCTTGCCTTCCTGAACCGCCTTGCTGAATTCCTCATGAGCTTGCCGCCAATCATTGAAGGTCCTGCGGCCAATATTGAGCATTTCGCAGAACTTCACATCGGTAAAGCCCTCGCCAAACGCAATTCGGGCTTGGTGAATATACTCCTCTTTGAATTTTGTCGGTCGGCCAGCCATGGGAAATTATTGCGGTGTCGGAATATCAGCCGGATCTCTCTCTAGTACCTTGTTCTTGCTCTCCGCAAACAGCTTATCGAGTTCCTCTTGTGCTAGCCCGGCCCTTTCCGCCTGTTTCCTGATCTGATCGTCAATAAGCTCTTTTGCTTCGATCAGAGCCCTAAGCCCTGCAATTATCTCAAGTGCTATGGTCATTGTATCGCTCCTTCGATAAGATCCAGAATATCATCGGCGGTATCCAAATCGATCTGTGACGGTATCCTGCCCACACCCACGAAATCGAGGCATCGTTTCAGGGCGGGCCATACCTTCTCGAGGACCTTCTTGTTTGCCGCGACGAGTTTCTTTTCCGATTCCGTGATATCGGGGTCATTGGCCAGCGCCATTGTCTTATCGTACACGAAGATATAGGCGTCCATTATCTTCTGAACTTGCTCTTGGGCAAGCTGGAAAGGAGTTTTGTCAGAATCGACTTTAGGACAGCCAGCAAATCCACTGCACAGAAGAAACACCGCAATGAGCAGAATCGGTATAGCGTATTTTCTCATTATCCCTCCGTTGATGCGTCTTTGCTAAAAAGCAGAATGATGCCGTAAATGCCCGCCGATATTGTCCCTAGCAGTTTCGGGTCGATATCGAAGCTCCACCATGCAGCAACAGCACAAATAGCTGGTATCAATGCTGCTGAAGTAGTGTGCCAATGTTTTCTAATTCTCTCCCACATACGTCCTCCTATTCTGTTAATTTTAATATCCAACAAAGACCCAATGCTGCGAAAAACACAAGCACCGGCCAACCTTTCTTGAGTAATTCGATTAGGTAGTCTTTGGCTGAGTAGGGCATCAATAAATCAGTTCTTCATGCCCAATTTCTTCCAACCAATCATAAATTCTGCTGATCGGAATAAATAATCCCATGTGTGTAATGGGTGTTCCCCAACCAACGATAGGCACCATAGAAGGAATCCCGATAAACTCTCCCGTTTCAGCATTAAACATCCCACCGCCCGAATTACCATAGATAATCTGTGCTGAACTCATGTGGAAGGTCAAGGAATTGATCAGAAAGTTTTTGCGCGTCAGTATCCCATCCGAAGGCAGGGGGGGAAAAAGCAGTGAGCAACCGACAGCAATAGTTTTATCTGTCACCTGTAACTCAGCAATCTCTAGTTTAGGTGTCAGGCAGGCCACATGGGGAATTAGTTCATCCAGCCTGAGCTTTAATAAAGCCATGTCCTCATCCTCGTTATAGGCTACAATATCAGCCTCAACTTTAAGCGTACCCACGGGCGTGCTAATGTTTCGATACTTAAAAATCTCTACATAGACAACGCTCCGCTTTTCTTTTTTTACTTCTTCTTGTTTCTCTGAATCCCATTCCTCAACAATGCGTACAGCCTCAGAAATCACGTGATTATTCGTTAGGATATAGGTGCCATCTTCTAGGGAATGGATTATTGTGCCAGAACCACCGCCGGAACCATAGGTAATGCGAACGATCGGATAGATAAATTTTTCATGGGCTTCTTCAGCCGTTAGCGCAAATGCTGAAAAAGAGAAAACAAGAATCACTGCCAACATGATAAATAAAGCTGTGATCCGTTTCATGATAAAACCTCGGCTAAAGGGTTAGTTAATCCATAAACCAAAGCATGTGAGCCATTGCCGCTATATAAAGGGCTCCCAATACTCCAGTAAGTATGCCAACGACAAAACCTTTGATCCAGCTTCGGAATTCAGCATCTATTTTTTTATCAATCGGAATTGGTGTATCTGGTATTTGTGCTACCATTTCTTTCTTTCGCCTAAAGGGTTAATATCCTCTCCCCCACCAATACAGGTATTCCCCGTTTCTCCTTGTCCACCTTTGCGCCCTTGGTTTGTGCCTCATATCCACATGAAATCCAATGGGTAGTAATAACCCATTCCAGTGCCAATCATAATAAAAACCCACGCCCGGAAAGCCCAGCATTTCAACTTCAAGGGCTTGTATTCGTGGGTCGGCATCGGTCTTGAAATGAAAATCACAGGCTTTTGCGCCTTGTTTAAGCAGGTGAAAGCTGTTCTTTGCATGTCCGTGTGTGCCGTCAACATCAACAGCTCCGCCTACAATAGCATGAGTAATAATGGGCCATTTGGTTGTGTGTCTGAGCCGTTCAAGTTGAAAGAGTAAAATGCCGTCAATTTCCTTGCCGGAGCCGGGGTGTTTGGGGTCGTCAAACTCGTCCGGTTTAAAATACCTAACGCCCTTCCATTTGATTCTGTCGTGCATTTGAGTGGTTCTCCCTCTCAATCGCGCGGTTTAAACTTTCAAAAAGTCTATCACCTATCATTTCCCGCAAATATCGCTCTTGCTCTTTCGCGTAATAAGCCCACCCCTTATCTTTGGGTGGTATGTCAACGATGGGAAATCTCATATCGTCACAACCGTATCGGCCATTGCGCTATCAGGCCATGCTTGCGGACAAAGAAGCATAGAAGCTGTTGTGCTAAAGCGTTTTTGTGCAATCTGAATCTGCTATACTGGTTCGGTCCGATCATGCTCGGGCACAGGATAATGTTGTTGTCCAAAATAGCGTAGTGGTGCCAATGGCCCATAAAGACGTAGGTAAAATCCTTATCCGTTCCCGCCCTGGCCTTGTGCTCCATGTCTATCGTGGTTTCGATGGGATAGTACGGGGTGCGGTGGTGCATCTGCACTTCCATTGAATGAGAAAGCAGGCACTTGTGGCCGAGAACATCCGACACATACATGATGCTGCGGGGAATATGCCATTCGATATTCGAGCATTCCCGTGTCATATACTGAGCGGCAAGGTAGATACTCATATCCCAATTCCGATCAGCGGTCATTTTATAGGCCGGTTTTGCCGTATCCCTGCCGTGGTTCCCACATAGGCAATTCACTCGGATCTTCTCAAAGTGAGCCGACAGGCTAACGAGCATTTGAGCAAACTCAAACGCTACCTTTGGCAGCGCAACCGGCATCGACATGCTTTGGCCATACCCCTCCTCCTGGGGCTGTATCTTCCCGGTGAGCCAATCACCGAGGCAATTAATGTCGAGGTTACGCACGCTACTGGCCTGCCGCATGATATTGACAAGCTCGAGGGTTTTTTGCGCTGTCTTATTCATTCGGATCTGGAAGATAGCCCAGCCGTATTCGGCAAGCCCTTCCATTTCTTCGCTCATAACGGATTCCTCGGCATGCGTATCCGTCAAGTTCAATACAGCCGTCAAAGCATCGTGCTTGAGCTTCGGCTTCTCATACTCAACCGCCTTTGGCGCTGGCAATACCTCAATACTATCCTTGACATACTCAAACAGCTTTTCATCGGTGCCCACCCGCTTTTTGAGCCGGTCAAGCTCGGTTTCGAGTTTGCGGTGGTAATCTTGCTCTGCCGCCTGGTCGGGCTTTGGGTCGTGTTGCTTTAGAAAATCTTCCCTTCCCATGTTCTTCTCTTCTGTAGATTGCTACAAAGTGTCGGTATTTATTGGTAAATACCTACATTGTGTGCCAATTTTGCTCATAAATCTCTCGCCCTGGATACATTTTCAAGAGCCCATTGCTTCGTTCGGGGCGTGGTCCAGAATATCTTGTCTCCCACCCGGAATTGATATTTGATAAACTCGGGCTCATCTGCAATCCGGCGAAACCCTACCGTGGCCACATCCCCGCAACGCTCTGAGCGGAACTGTGCTTCGTCAAGAATCGGGTCGTCCTCCGGGTTTTCCATTTCAACCAGAGTCTCTAAACCCCGCCTGATTGCATTCCTTGCTCGTGTATTTGCATCAAACTTGTCCTTTAGTTGAGATCGTGAGATCCCAGATTTATTCATATCCATAACCTTTTGCCTGTTAAGTGAATGCCAAACATCGTGAGCGCGGGAACGGGAAATGCCGAGATCGGCAATAGTGCGCTCGACAAGGGTGTGCTGGTCGTCAGGAATACCCTGAGATATGAGGTGTTGCATGTGTTCCCTGGCCGTTACTTTAGCCATGCCTTACCTCTTTGGGTAGGGCCGGGCCTCTGGGAAAAGGAGGGCAAACCATAAGGCCCGGCGGTTGAGAAAAGAGTCACCATGCAGGATAAGGGTAAAACGGGAAACGGGAGAAAGCAAACGAGCGGAGGGGGGTAAACAGCGGTCATTTATGGTACATATATGTTCTTTTCGAGGTACTTTTTAAGCGTTGAGGGGTATATTGCAACCGTTGGTAAATAGTCGGGTAGAAACGTAACCTTAGCGTGTTTGGTAATTCTTTGAGCCTTCTTCTTTTCCACGTTCAGGTATGCGCAGATTTGTTTCCAGCCGACAAGTGGTTTTTCTTGGGTCATTCCCTCTCCAAAACCATATTCACTAAAGCCGCCGAATCGAGCAGGGTATCCAGGGCCTGCTTCATCCGCTCGGCTTCTTTGGTTTTGATGTCTATCACAAGCTGCTTGCTTTTCAGCTCGCGGTTGAGGATCTCCACCTCTTTGGTGAGTTTTCTAACCTGTGCTTCGAGCTGTGGCCTGCTCTTGTTTTGTATCGCATTCAAACAGGTATCCTCTGGCTTAACCCCACTAGTAAGCAAAGGTGGGGTTGTAATCTCGTAATAGTCAAATGCTTCTCGTATGGCCATTTCAAACCTCCATTTTTTTAAGATGTACGGAAATTAAACTTTCTTGCCTACCATATCGGCCAAACCTTCCAGCCTCTTTTTTGCCTCTGCCTTTCTCTCCGGCGTCATTTCCTCTGTGTCTCTCCGCGCTTCATCTGCTGCCTTGCTATCTCTCTCTATTCCTGCTGCCGGTTGAGCTCCTTGTGATTTGCTCGCTTCATTAAGCCACTGATTGATATGCTTTAAGATACCTCGCTCTGTTTTCCGCTTATCCTTGTTATCAATATTCCACTGCAAGCACTTCTTGAGTTCAAACGATACGTCAATATTTCGATAGGTCTTTTCATACTCCGAGATCTTTGCCAAAGTGAGAGGAAATTCTTTGTTATCACGGAGGGGGAAAACAAGCGCAGCTTGTATATCTTTTTCTTTCTTATTAGAAGAAGACTGAAGAGCCATCGTTTCGTCATTAGGGTTGCCAATAGCATCGCCTATAGGCTTGCTACCCTTTTCCCATCTCTTTTGTGCTCCAAGTTTCCCCGATTCACTTTGTGCTTCCCTATACTTACGTTGTTCTTCCCTTGTTTCTTCCAGTCTTTGATTTTGCAACCTGCCGTCACCGTTCAAATTAAATTTACTCTTAACTATTTTCCACCCGGAGGAGAACTTTTTAGGTCCACACCCTGCAATCCTAGCTAATCTCACAGGATCATTAGGGATGCTACCGTTCACCCACTGAGCCTCTAAAAGTCTCCAATAAATACCCACTTCCTCAACAGTCCACTCAACTGTATCCATGAAGAAATCAGCGGCGAATAATTGGAAAGCAGGCGGTTTTTTCATCCCCTTAGAATAATCCTAATTGTTCCGTTTGTCGCTCAACTCCCATAAGTTCCCTAATTGGTCTTACATAAGCAATCGTTTCCATTAATTTATTAAATGGAATAGGCATACACATCTGATGGGCACCGGCATCTTGTGGTATTGCGGCAAAAACATCTCCGGTCCCCGGTTCTTTTTGTGCCTCAGTAACGCTATAATCTCCGTAATAAAAATGATTCAAATTACAATAATTTGATTCAAAACCCGGCACACCCTCACATCCGCAACAAGTAAGGCTATCCCCTAATTGTCTGAATCGGTTTTCACCTGAAAAGAATGCTAGACCATACTTGTGAGCTTCATCGCGTATTTCCAAAAGCGCTTGTTTCATATCTGAATATTTATAGACGTAATCCCCACCAAGCCTTACCATTCCATCAATACGTTGTTCAGCGTTAAATGCTTTAAATCCTTCTACAGTGATGCCAAAACACCCTGTATTTGCAAGAATCGGTATGCTCTCTTGTATTATTGCTTTAGTTGCTTCAAGAAATAATGGTTGCATCCTGACAATTACTCTCTTACAAACTTTTGCGAGGTTTTCGATTATTGCAATTCGCTCAAAAAACGGCGGAGCACCTGGTTCTTTTTCATCGTAACTAGGGGCTACCAAAGAAATCTGTGCAACCACATTACATTCCTTTAAGATTGATAGGTAGTTAGGCTCTGCAATGATTTTTCCTTTTGTTGAAAAAATAAAAGGATGTTGGGTTTCGGCAAACAACTCAAGGCACTGAAAACTAGCCTTCCGTTCTTTTTCTATTGGTTGGAAAGGATCTGACATAGCACCCCAATGGATAGGCGCGGGCCAGTCGCACCAGTTTGTCCTGATTGTCCGTTTGCCCTCTATAAAGTCTTTTAGGTCAGATAATTTTTCAGCGTATTCGATAGGTCTATTCGCATCGTTTTTTCGATTTGCAAAACAATACTGACAGCCATGTGAGCATCCTTTATAAGTATCGAAATGAATCGGAATGTCACATAGAATTATTTGACTTCCGCAAGTTGGCATCTTAAAATCTCCAATAATTTTTCTTTTCCGTGTTTTTGGATGAATTGATGAAATATTGGCCATTCATCGACAGGGATTGCAAAAGATAGTTGCTTGTAGGCACCATTACCGTACTGTTCTGCAGCGGCCCTAATTGCTTCAATAACTGTACTGTAATAATGAAATTCTTGGCCTTCAGCGCTCATATTTACTCATCCCTCCCTTATCTCTTCCCCTCCCTTAGTGTCGTAATTCATACCTAAAAACTCATAGAGACCTTTGTTCTCTTCCAGGAACTTTAAGACCTGGCCAAGATTCTCGAAATGCTCATCCTGGCAAACCGGATCTCCCTCGAACGTGCGGAGCTGGTTTTTGAAATCGCAGAATACCATTAGTTTCTTTCTCTTCGTTTTCATCACTCCCGTTTCTCCCTTGTAATGGCTCGGCCTCATGGGATACGTGTCACACACCGGGCAAAAGAAATCGGGTTTGATTTCAGGGGGTGGTTGCATTTGCTTCCTTTATCGCCATTATGATTTCGCATGTAATTGGGACTCTTCCCATATTTCTCGCGCAAACTCTTTTAATGAATGATATAATTGATTTCCCAGCGGAACCTTTTCCAATTCAATGTTGGCGACCCACAAATTGTGAATTACATCATTTTCCTTACAAGTTCTTTCACTCCAATATTCTTCAAAGGTCATAATTTACCTCCTTAATTGCTCTGATTATCTCATAGGCTACTTGAGGCACTATAGAATTCCCTAATCCTGCGAGCGCCGATCTGTGCGTTTGTCCCAGTTTAATAAGTAGCTCAGTTGGTATCCCATCAGCCAACAGGAAAGTGTCATCAGGCGCTCTACGAATTTTTCCGTCAGCGCAAGGGAGCCAAACATTGGTTCTCCAGAAATCGGTGTTACATTGTCCATCCTGTGCAAATGATTCAGATTCTTTTCCGTCCTGCAAGCCGAGCCTTGAGGTTGTTTCGGTGTCGGCCAAGTCGCCTTGACTTGATCGTTGAGGCTTATCTGTCTTTGCGCTCCGCTCGGTCTCGGCCCCCGCTCGGTTGTTCCCCCTCGATTTCCGCAATTCATGTCGGGCGTTTGCCACGATCCAATACCTTGCCCTAAGTTGCGGGGAATTGACGGCGCAAGCTGGAATGATAAGCGGCGGTGCGACTTCGTAACCTTGGGCTTCCAGGTCAGCAAGTATTCCTCCGAGCCCCACGTCGTCGATTCCAGGAGGGTTTTCAAAAAGACACCAATCGGGCCTTGCCTCGGAAATGACTCTAAGAGTTTCCGGCCAGAGCCAGCGGTCGTCTTTCTTGCCTCCCTGCTTCCCGGCACGACTCGCAGGCTGGCAGGGTACGCCGGCAGTAAGCAAGAATCGCCCTTGCCACTTGGTTCCGTCGAAGTCCCGAACGTCAGGCACAATTGGGATTCTGGGCCATGTTCGTTTGAGGAATTGTCGGCATCGCTCATCTATTTCACACATTACCTCGGTCTGTATGCCTGCCCAATGACAGGCAAGGCTGAAGCCGGCTATGCCGGTGAAGAGGTCGATGTGCATTCATTCCACCCTCTTACACTCCCACCGTGGCCCCACGTGTTTACTCATCACCTCCAAAAACCTCTTGTAACTCCTCACCCCCGCATGAACCTCATATCCATGAAAGTTGAGATACGCCACCCACTCCTTTTGGTCATCACTCATGCCCCCGCGTTCCCCCTTGAGTTCAAAGACAATCACATGGGCCTCCGGCATGAAACAATAGAGATCCAGGATCCCGGCGCGGTTCTTCTTGCCAACAACATGAATATACTTAATCCCGTGGTCGCGGAGCCATTCAGTGCATTTGGCCTGCAGCTTCGATTCAGATTCCTCGGACTCCTCTTTGGGGGGAGGCTCGCCCTCGGGATGGATGTGCGGGTTTCTTATCGTGAGTAGGTCAAGTTCTTGTTGGGTTAGGTGGGTCATTCCCTCTCCCTCAACGGACAATACCGACACTCGCTATAATCATCGGCCTCGTTTGAATGTGCGCCCCCGTACCATTTCCAGCTCCTCTTTCGCTGCGATATGCGTTGTCTCCTCAAACACTCTGTATGACCGGCTTCGTAAGGCCAGCGTGTCCAGTGCTGCATCGGGCAATGAAAATATGGTTCTGGTAGAGGTACGGGCATAAGCCGTTGAAATCTCAACTACTATTATTTTTACTTAGTCACTACTTTGCTTTTGCGTTTCGCCTTTGGGATAATGAATCGCAAACAGAGGAGGCATGATGTCTGGAGATAAGTTCACGAACAGCTTGAGCAAAGAATTGAGAGCGCGACATATCCCGCTTGCCTGCTTCGTGGTCAGCCAAGACAATCAGATCGTGACCGAGATAGAGCGAGCATTGCTCTTTGTCATTGGTTCCGTTCCTATGTGGCATGGTACCTCCAATTTTTTGTTGACAACAGATATATGCTCTTTGGTAAAATCAAAAACAGGCGACATCCACTCAATTACCTAGTCTGGGGAGTCTAGGGGGGGGGCGTAGATGCCGCCTTGTTGTATTCGGGATAAAGCAGCTCCGAATGAGAAACCGTACCGTTAGATAATTTCTCCATTTGAGCCGCTAAATTCTTACTCCAATTTCGCCTTTTGGCCTTTATGTGACTAATAAGTGAAGGAGACACCTCAAGTAGACGTGCAAGTTGTGAATCATTTATATTGTGGAGTTGCTGCCAGGCCTCGACGTTCATGCGGAAGGATGTTACATTATGTCACAAAAAAAGTCAAACAAATTCTCGATGAACTGGGATCGCCTCAAGGAATTCATGCGCGAATATCCGGGAGGGCAGAAAGAGATTTGCCGCCGCCTGGGGATAAAACCGCCAGCTTTGCGGAAATCTTTAGAGCGCAAGGATATGAATTTAGTTAGGTTTTTGGAAATTTGCGAGATCATAGACCAGCCACCCCACACTTTTATTCCCCGAAATTCCCCGCCTAAAAAGTCCTAGTATTTAAAATCTCAATACTTGTATTGAAAAAAATCATAGAAGAATTGTCATTTTTTATTTGACATTATGTCACAACTCATATAAAGTGGGGGTGAAACGCTGACAATCTCAACAGGAGGGCACCATGAAACACACACCTGGAAATTGGGAATATACCTCTGAGTACCCGTATGGGCGAGATATCAGAACTGACAATATTTGGATAGGGGATGTGAAAGGACCACATGATGGCATTGAAGGGTTTCCATCATCTGAAGAATGTGAAGCCAACGCCCGCCTCATAGCTGCTGCGCCTGATTTATTGGAAGCCCTAGAAGAATTAGTGGCTTACTATGGAACAGATAATTCAGAGGCAATAGATAAGGGAGTAAAGGCCATCACTAAAGCCAAGGGAGATTAACCATGTGTTCCGACAACCATAAGGCCAAAACCATAGAACAGGTAGCTATGGACACCAAGGCACGTCTGGAACGTATCGAGCGTGAGTTGCCTAAGAAAGAACAGACCCAGGAAGTCAAAAAGGATGAGCTGTTTGAATGTGCTTACGGGGTGAACTGGTGAGCGAAAAAGCCCTTAAAATCGCAACCCTGATCACTTGTATTATCACCATCCTTTATTTTGGAGGGCATCTAATATGGATGTGGTTGAGATAACCATGCTTCGGGGTAAATACTGCCCCTATCATGAGGAATTAGTAGGCCCTGCCCCTTGGGTCTATCAAGAATGGTTGAAGCGATTAAACCCGACTACCCTTCTCGGCATAACGAAAGGGCGGTTGAGTTTTGAATTCCCGAAGTCCGAAACCAACAGCCGTAACAAAAAATAAGCCTTAAATGGCACACAGTTGACGGTACGGTTGAGGATAACGGGATAGGCTTAGAGCACGTAAAGAGGGCAACCCAAGGCGAAATCTTCAGGCTTTATAGGGCTTTTAGCGGAAGAGAGGCCGCTTTAAGTAGAGATAGGTAGCATTTTCTTTCCTCCAGAAAGACGCCGGCGGGCCTGGGGCGAAATCCAGGCCCGGAAAGGCGGGAGGTATGATCACAGAAAACGAGTTCATCCAAATAAGCAATCGTGCGTATCACGAGCGCCCCGGCATTTCCAAATCCGACCTCACGCTATTTGCTGTCACCCCGGCCCATTACAAAGCAAAAGAAGCATACGAGGAAACCCCAGTCATGGCCTTTGGACAGGCGGCACATGCTATCATCCTTGAGCCCTCCCGCTTCGCTAATGAGTATGTTGTGGCACCGGAGAATACCGACAGGCGCAGCAAGGCAGGGAAGGAATGGTTTGCCGAGGCAGAAGCAAGCGGAAAGACAGTGCTCAAATGGGATGATCACACGGCTCTGCTCGGCATGAAGAAGTCAGTTTATGCCTCAAAGACCGCCAGAGCACTACTGGAAGATGAGGGCCTTATCGAGCATTCCGGCTGGTGGACAGATCCCCGGACCGGCTTACTCCTCAAATGCCGTCCGGACAAAGTCTCAACCGGGCTTAAAATCCTTGTGGACCTCAAGACAACCACCGAGGCTGGATATGATGCCTTTACTAAGAAAGTCGCAAACTACAAGTATCACTGGCAAGGGTTTCAGTACCTTGAGGGAACGAAGCAGATCCTTCAAGATGAGTATGTCAATTTCATCATAATAGTGGTTGAAACCAAGCCGCCCTATGCCGTGGCTGTCTACCGGCTCGATGAGGAAATGCTTTACTTGGCCAGCCAGGAGATCGCCGTTTTGCTGGATGAATTCAGGGAATGCCAGGAGGCCGATCGTTGGCCCGGCTATCCCGATGAAGTGCAAACCATAAGCCTGCCTCGCTACTATGTGAAGCGGGCAATGGAGTAACACGATGTATCCTAACAGTAATCGCATACGAAACCTTGAGGAATTAGATAGTGCAGCAATTCACCAAAAGGCCGTAGTCGTTCCTTTCAGCAGGATATGGAATAAACCAAGACCAGCTGCATTCATTTTGCACTTACCGGGAAATACTCTTTTGACATTATTCAGGGAAGGAATGTTTTATTACAGGAAACCAAAAAAGGAGAATGGAGTAAGAAAGTGAAATACATGAGAAGTTGTTTCACTTGTGAACACCATCGTCTTTGTTATTTGCGCAGGAAAATAAATGAGGCCCTAATGGGTGCGAATATTAACATAGATGGTGATATTGCGCCTGCCAAGTATCTTGATATTTTTGAGACGCTTGGAAGGATGTGTTTGGATTACAAATTTAAAAAGGAGGAATAGATCATGGTAGAAGCCGTCAAACATGAACAAACATTAGCCACAAAAGAAGATCAGGCTATGATGATCAGGGAAAGTGCTTCGCTTTTCTTCAATGTAGCGAAGTTTGAACACGCCCAGCGCGTAGCTCGCGTGTTCGCAGAATCAACAATGGTGCCGGGGCAGTTCAAGGGAAATATCGGCAACTGTGTGATCGCTCTTAACTTCGCAGAGCGCATGCATGTTGACCCCTTCATGCTCATGCAGAATATGTATATCGTGCATGGCAGGCCGGGAGTGGAAGCCAAGCTCGCCATTGCTCTTATCAATGGGAGTGGGAAATTTACCGATCCCCTTGAATTTGAGATGGAAGGAGAGGGCACCGACAAGCAGAAATGCAGGGCATACGGAACTCGAGAAGGCACTAAGAAAGTCGTTTACGGTCCCTGGGTAACGTGGCAGATGGTAGTCGATGAAGGATGGAATAAAGACAAGACCAACAGGCAGACAGGCGAAGTGATCAAATCAAAGTGGAATAGTTTGCGGGATCTCATGTTCAACTACCGTGCTGCCATGTTCTTTGCCCGGCTCCATTGCCCGGAAGTTCTGCTCGGTTTACAAACTACTGAGGAGATTCTTGACTTTGTGGATCTCGAGCGACAGGCCAACGGGTCTTACCAGATGAAGGAAACCCCGGAGGATTTGACGAAGCGGATACACGGGAGCACAAAGGAGAAACCCGCGGCCCCCGACAAAGAAAAGAAACCCCTCCCCGAGGGAATCCCCGAGGGAGAAAGAGACCTTTATGAACTTCTCAAGGGAAAGAAAACCTCCGGTCTTGAGCCCGAAGTAAACGCACAGAAAGACCGGATCTTGAATTCTTCCTCCGCATTGCAAGAATGGCTCGAGACTGTGAAATGGAGAGATGTTTACAAAGGAGCCCGACCTTATCCCCTCAAAAAGGAAGAAGTCGCAACCTCGGGCGAATTTGCTCCTCCTGAGGGGGAAAATGAGGACAATCCCGAAGAAAACCCGCAGGATTTTGGCGAACCGGATGAGGAAGAGAAAACGGAGTCGGGTGAGGTAGAAATTCCAGACGAAGCAAAAAAGATACTCAACCTTGTTGACGGCGCTCATGTGGATATTGCCGGACGGCCCTCGGTCCCTTGCCCAAATCGTGACGGACGATCTGTTTTTCCGGGAGTGGTATGCAATGAATGTGATCAGCGGGTAGGTTGTCCCACCTGGGCGGAGTATGATAAGGCGGAGCAATGACCGAATATCTACAAGACGAAATCTCTAATTGCGACAAATGCGGCAGGGAAATATGGTTTGGCGAGGGTGTCATTTACTACTCCAATGGCATCCCCTTACTGCTTTGCCCGGAATGTGCGGAGAAAAAGGATAGGGAGGATTTTGCCTAACCCCGCTCAAATAAAGAACAGAATCAAATGGTTTTTCAGGCTGGTATGGCGGTCTGCTTGGGGTGAAGGCAGGATTCAACCAAGCACAGCTTGGGAAGTCGGGAAGATATTGGAAGATTTATAGGAAAGGAGGGAGAAGATGGACGAAATCGAATATCATGAAATTGAACGGTGGGGCTGGGAATGTCCCTTGTGTAAATGGTGGAATGAAGAGGAGGATGATCCAGCCTATCAAGAAACTGTTCTTTGTCAAGGCCCCAACTGTAATGGGGAATTTGTACCCATACCAGGTTGAAAAATAGATGAACCTCCCCGCCCAAAATTATGCTATGCTTCCCCCTGAACAAAAAGGGGGGCTAATAATCATGTCCGAGAAAGCCAAACTCAGACAGGATGAGGGGGGTTTTTGGGTTTACCTACGCTGGCAAGGGAAACGGCATTATATCACTACATATCTCGGTATTATCTCTTTCCGGGACAATGAGGCCCTAGCACAAAAAGCAAAGGATGTTATCGACTCCGAAATCGATAAAGGTATTTTCCGGCCTGAACGCTGGAAGCGTAGGGCAAAGAAACTGTTTACCGTAAGGGGGTATTCTAAAACCTGGTTGGATCAGATTGAACCGGGCATTTCCACAGCTACCATTTATGATTATCGAAACTCATTTCAGAAGCATATTAATCCTATCATCGGCGCGGAGTACATCGAGGATCTGAATAAAGCCAAATTGACCACCCTGTTGAACTCAATTAAGCGAGCCCCTAAAGGCAAAAAGAATGTGATGGATGCCCTCAAGCAGATGCTTCGTGATGCTTATGAATCGGGGCATATTCCACAAATACCCATTTTCCCTAAGTTGACTGGTAAAAACAAGATTATCAGGCCGGAGATCCGCTGGCTGGAAATACCGGAACAATTCATGCTTTTAGGTGAGATCCTGCAGAAACACCGCCCTATATTTACCTTTATCATGCTTACCGGCTGTCGATCATCGGAAGGAAGGGCATTCAGAAAAGAAGATGTCAAGCAGAATCATATTATATTTGCCGTGACCTTTGGGCGAAAAGGCGAACTCAAGGAAGTTAAGGGTACAAAGATTATGCCATTTCCGCTCACTGAGGCATTAAAAGAATTATTTGCTTCTATGCCAAAATCATTAGGATCGTGGGCTTTTATCAATCCAAACACCGGAGAACATTACAGCAAGACTATCTT
>Ga0180433_10006724_pt1 | contig 14951 bp, 12 predicted proteins | sample SS_ome_8_FD_132980 | JGI IMG/M metagenome (GOLD analysis project Ga0180433, IMG submission 132980) | Hypersaline lake sediment archaeal communities from the Salton Sea, California, USA - SS_1_D_1 metaG | ecosystem: Environmental > Aquatic > Non-marine Saline and Alkaline > Hypersaline >... | reverse complement strand
ACGAATGAAGCCGTATTATGCCCGACGACCAATCATCCTCGACGCTGCCAATGCCAACAGAGCAAGCGACGAGGGCTCAGGCGTTAGAGATGAGATCGTTCCGCCAAAAGAGAAATCACCTGTGCCTGGTGGGTTTACTGCAGCTCCCTGGATACTGAAAAAGCGACTTGAAAAGCTAGCCAAACTGGGTGGCGCAAGCGGCAGCACGTCCGACGAAAAAACAGATCCAGTTTCGTCAAGAACAGTTATCCCAAACTCTAGGATACGAACCCCATCGGATTCAAAAAGCCCAGCAACTATACTAAGTTTGTCTTTCTGGGTGACATAGCCATAATTGTCGCCAATTGTAATACCAGAGTTGGTTCCTGACGTAACAATCGTCAGCCCACCAACAGCCGCTGCTACTCCCGATGCCCCAGAGTCATATACACCGTATCGTAGATCTTCCGGCAGATCATCCGGCATGGTCGAATCGAACGTGTAGGTGCCGCTGAAAGGATCACCGACCTGAACCCTGCCGCCTAAGGTTCCTTGTGAATCGTTAACAGCAGTTACTTCTCCGGCGAACTCCCACGTGATGATGGCACCGTGAGCGTGGGCCGCTCCTAATGCCAGTGCCATACCAACGACTGCTACCGTCCATCTTTGTGTCAGCATGTGTGCTCCTCAATCAATCTATTCTATCCCGCACGAATGAATGAGCCTATTTTCAAGTCTGAGGCCGATAACCCGGGGCAATTCAGGGTTGTAAGCATGGTTTGAGTACATGGGCGGACTGTATGCGCGCCACAAACGGCAATGGTATTAAGCCAACAGCAGGAGTTTCCCTCCAGTTGCACCTATTATACCCCCCCCCCATCCGATAAAATCAACAGTTATTTTGTAACTTTCCGCAATTATTTCAACCTTTTTCATCCCGAAGCGTCACACAGGTGACACGGGTGCCGGGGTGTGTCAGTGGTTTTTCCTTTGATTGTGTTGTCAAACCGCTACATTGAGGGATTCAGTGTTTTGCAGTAGGTGGTGGATGTGCTTGGGGCGCCTGTTTTCGACGGCTGAAATGTTTGGGTTGTCGTTGATGGACAGGTGGTTTGCTTGGAGAGACGGCATAGTATTTTGAGTGTGAGATTGCCGCAATCGGCACCCCCAAAGCCCTCATTTGTTGTTTTTATGGCCTTGATGCTGGGCATTACAAATAGAGCTTGCTCTACTCGCCTATTACTGTGACCATGACTTGGCGGTGGCGTGGTTTGATGTCACATTCCAGGTGGAAGATCTGTTGCCAGGTTCCGAGGACGAGCTTGCCGTCTTGGATCGGTACGGTCAGGCTGGGGCCAAGCACGCTTGCCTGCAAATGCGAATGGCCATTGCCGTCGTGCCAGGTTTGCTCGTGGCCATAGTCGCAGCTCGGTGGGATCAGTTTGTCGAGTAGGGTGGGCAGATCGTGCGAGAGTCCCGGCTCGAACTCGATCGTACCCACCGTAGCGGTACTGCCGACATTGAAGATGTGGACGATCCCGGTTTGTATGCCGGACGCTTTCACCACATCCGTCACCGACGCAGTAATATCGTGCATTTGTCCGTGCTGCTTTGCATGCAAGCTAATGTGATCTTGGTAGGTCATTCCAAGGGTTCCTTAAGGAATGTGCCGATGGCGACGATATCGCGGAATCATGTCATGGGTTGTGGCTCTGCAGCACAATGATAGCTTCGGTGAACTGGGGCAAATTCCATGAGCCGTATCGAACATCGATGGGGATGACGTATCGGCCCGGTGGAACGTGTTCAGGGATGTCGAGTTTAAGGGTCATTTTTGCGTCGGCCTTGGCGGGTGCTGTTGTTTTTGTCCATGTCGTCGAACCCGCAGACGGTTTGTTTGGGGTCGCATGTGGAACGTTGTCATGTTGCGTCCATCGCGTGGGTAAAACAGCACGACATGCGACGATTCGGTCTTGGGCAGAGTGATTCGTGACCACCACGTCAAGCGGCACGGTTCGGCCCGCTTGCGTATGCTGCTCGTAGGGGTCGCATCGGACCCAGGAACCATCCATTCCGTAATTCGCATGGTCCCAAGGCACAAGCTGGCTGAAAAGCTTTTCGCGCTGAGCGAGATTGTCGCGCATAAAGCGGTATTGTTCCGCGGTGAACTCGAAAGCGTCGTTGATATGGCAGTTGATGATGTATGTCGGTTTGATCTTTTCCAGCAGGCGAATACAGCGATCGAAACCCACGTTCTTTCCGAGCCAGTTGCGGTTGAACGTGCAATAGTCATCTATGCCGGTTGGTGAGAACGAATCGCCGGCGAAAAACATACGCAACCCACGCCCTTCGACAAGTAAACCCGCATGGTAAAACGTCTGGCCGGGGAAATGGTAGGCAGTCATCGTGAATTCATGCCACGTCCATGATTCGCCGTGAGCGGGAATACGATCCACGCGGGCTTTGTGGGGGGAGATACACGGCAACTTCCAGGCCAGTGGACGGGTGACCACATCAGCAACGGGTCCAACCGTGATGCAGGGACAGTCGAAGGTGCGCTGGAATTCGGGAATAAAATCCACATGATCGTCATGATAATGCGTGATCCATAGTCCCTCGATACGTTCTATTTCGCCTTGGTCAACGAGTTGCTTAATTCCCTCCACTGCTTTGCTGCGACCGTAATCGATGACAAAAGCCGCTTTATTTTGTGAAACAAGAGCCCACGTGGTTCCATGGTGACGCAGGCAGGATGGAGCGGGTTTTTTGGTCGCAAAGGACATATAGTTTTTGCGACAGGCATATTCAGCGAAGACCTCGGGTGCGTAGTGGCGCAGGGCTGAGATGGCTACGTACCGGTCGTAGCAAAGGTCAAGTCGTTTTATGAGCAGATTGATCGCCTTGGCGGGATCGGTCATCACCTGGCCATGCGAGGGGATCAGGATATCCGGCTTCGTTTCTCGCAGACGCCTGAGGCTTTGGACGAGTTCCATGCGGGCGCCCAAGAAGCCGTGATAGTCCCTCATTCGCTGGTTGCCTCGCAGAGGGCCTTTCTGCAAGCTGTAAAGGTCCCACAGTCGACCTTCGTCATAAATCGCATCGCCACAGAAGGCTACTCTTTTGCCATCGACGTGTACGACATAACTTAGGGAGCCATTGGTGTGACCGGGCGTCGCGAGTACGTCAATCTTGGCCGGCCCCCATGTGAAACTGGCGCCGTCGTCGAATACGGTATCGACACGCACCGGCTCCGTGAGGATCAAATGGTAGGGTCGAAAATTGTATGTGTGCCAGCGGTTTTTAGGGTTGTTCCAGTAGCTTGCGACGTTGTCAAAAAGATCACGTTCGGTAGCTGGGACTCCGATTTGTGTCTGCTCGGTTGCCAGTCGGCCAATGTTGCATACTTGATCGCGATGGTGGTGCGTGAACAGAATCTGCTCGACCTTCGTAATACCCAGATCGGTCAAAACGTCCGCAACACGTTCATTTCCACAATCGATCAGTAGGGCCTTGTCGCCATCCCTTATGATGCCGACATTGATAGGCCCTTTGTGGACAGCTAAATGATCGGATAGGTGGGTCACATCCTTCGTTTGTTGTGCTATCCCGACTGATGAGAAGACACAGCATGCCATCAAGCCCATCGCGATTTTGCTTATGGGTCGAATGATATTGCGAGGACATAATGATGTGTGTTTCATGGTAGAATACACCTCCCGTAAGCGGATCCCTTATGATGCGGGTCGCCAGTACATCACGAAGATCCATTCAATCTGAATGTAAGCTAGCAAGACGAACGCCAGTACGAGACCATAACGTCTCCAGGCGGAATGTGCGAGCGGCCCGAAGAGCGATGCGCGCGGTTGCTCAATAAGCTGCTTAAGCATAGCGGCCCCAAAGATGCCAAGTAACGGCATGATGGGAATGTGGAACCGAGGATAAGAAAAGGAGAACCAATAGGGCATCGCGTAAGCACAAACGGTGGCTAGTATCAGCGTGACGCCGTCTTTTTCCATAACGGATGGTGTTCGTGTGAACAGAAAGAGGATCGACAGACTCAAAATCGCGGTAAAAAAGATGGCATCCAGCCCGAGAACCAGGAGTCCCGTTACCTTATTGCATCGGTATCCTTTGATGAGCACGCTGCCGGAATAAGTGTCAAACGCGAAGTAATTGCGTATACGGTTGACCGTGCGAAGTAGAAACAAATCGGGCTGGGCAAGGACATAATCAAGGGTGGCGTTTCGGTAAGCCTGATTTTGGGCGTCTTCCGGCAGTTGTTTAATACGAGCATGTAACGCGGTGTAGGCATCTGGCACCCCGGGCTCACCGGGTCCGTGCGAGCCAAACCACCACGTGCGATACAGGGGTGTGTGTGGGTTGTTGCCAAAGAAGACATTCCGTGTATTGGCCTGATTGATCATCACGAAGTGCCCAGCCATATGGTGAGCCTTGTAAAGCCAGCACGAAATGATGACGAGTGCAACCACGCATGGAAGTGCGGATAACAAAACCCGCTTGGTTCGCACCACAACGTAGGCCGCAACGAGCGGAATAAGCATAATGGCACTCGGACGAATAAGGCTGAGCCATCCAAGCGCGAGCCCTGTGACGCACAAGGCAAGCCAGGATCGTCGGTGCCCCCCAAGGTATGCGAAATAAGTGGTTGCAAGAAGGCAGGTGGCGGCGGGCAGCTCTGTGAGTGACTCCACAGAAAGGTGGATGTAGCTCGGATACAGCGAAAAAATCAGCAGGGCTAGGTTGGCGGCGGCCATGTCGGTAAGCCGCTTGGCGAGCTTGTACAGCAGAATGGAAAAAACCACATACAGTAACAACGTGCCGCTTCGGCTGATAATCTCACTTTCCGAGAATACCCGCGCGAAAAAGGATAAGTAGTAGGGTAATCCAGGCGGCCAATAGGGACTGAATTGTTCCCCATGGGCAAGCTGAAGGGCCATCCTGTGATAAGAGCGAGCGTCGGCAAAAAGCGGCGTTGGGGATAGCCAAGCAAGGGCACCCAACCTCAGCACCAAACCCACACTAACGATGATGAGCGCGGTTGCGGGGTGGCGTAATGGAGCTGTGAGGTTTTCGATGCCTTGTTTCATGCCGTTTCTCCCCTTTACCGCCATTCGCCTAAGCACCGACGTTTCGCCCGGATTATAACGCGTTCACTTCCTTCTTCGCGACAGGCCGATCGGTTTTGTTCGTGGTTACTACCTATGGCAAATCTGTAGACGACGCGTGAAAGACAATGGACAACCGGTTACTTGATCGTTTGCGTTACCGCTTCGATCGTCTCGATCACGCTGCCTTTGAAACGGTTGTGACGAAGGCGTACAGGGCAACATTGTTGTATGCCTGGATGCGTTCGTAGGAGGCGGAGGGCTCCACTGTTTGTCCGGTAGGTTCGACGGCGGTTTCAGCTTGAGGCTGAAATGGTGTTCGCGGGCGGGCAAAATCGGCCAGTGATGAGCGACTTTGGAAGACCAGCGCAGCGAGGTTTGCCATGCTGGAATTGAGGCTTGGGAGGAGCAGGTCCGATACGTTGCTGCGTATACCCGGATCTGCGGGGACCCGGGGGGGGCAGGTCTACCTGAGAACGCCCAAGGAGCCCTTGTCTGGTAAGGACTTATAAAGCGGAGAGGGGGGGATTCGAACCCCCGGTACGGATAAACCGTACACAGCCTTTCCAAGGCTGCTCCTTAAGCCACTCGGACACCTCTCCTGCAATTCGCGGTCGCAATGATTGCGGCAACGTGCAACAAATCCCGTCGGGACAGACTGAATACTACCTCATGGGACGTGCTCATGGCAAGCTAGGTGGATACCATGAGGCTTGATCCGGTGTTTCCAGAAGAGAGGGCTGAACGGCAAAGTGGTTCGCCGATATCTGAATCATGGGATGACGATAAACGCAATCCTGTTCGGCCCAGATCTTATGATGGTGCGGTGAGAGCAGGGCCAGAATGGGGTGTGCGAATTCCGCTACGCGTCACTTGCATCGTTTGGGTTATGGCGCATCGACCTATGCCCGGAAATGTTTCTTGGCAAAGTTGATGTATTCGCTCACGCCTCGCTTGAGGTCATACTCGGGTTTATAACCTAGCAGCTTCTGTGCCTTCTCGATCGATAGGCTGCCTCGGCGCGGCCGGAATGCGTCGCGTTCGATGACTTCATATTCCAGTGAAGGGAAGTGTGTCTTGAGCTCGAGCGCAAAGTCCAGAAGCCTGCGCGCGTTGCCACAGGTGATGTTGAACGTTTCGCCGACGGCTTGTTCTTCTTGTGCCGCCAACACGAAACCCTTGGCCAGATCCCGGACAAAAGTGAAATCGAGCATTTCATCTTCGCCATGGATGGTAAGCTTCTGACCTTGGAGGGCCTTCTCGACGAAGATCTGCGTGACTCTTCGATTCATGTCTGTGGGGCCGTAGACCGCTGACGGCCGAATAATCGTGTAAGGAATGCCAAAAAACGTCGCAAGACCGCGGGTGATGGCTTCCCCTGCCAGCTTCATGGTGCCGTAGATTTCCTTGGGGTTCGTCGGATGATTTTCATCGGCGGGATTGTAGTGGAAGTCACCGTAGACCATGCTGGAGGAGGTGTAGACAAAACGCTCGGGCCGGTAGCCGGAATCGTCAAAGAATGTCCCGATGGCCGTCAGGATGTTCGACGTGGAGGTGACACTGCCTTCCTGTGCCTCTTCGGTATTGAGGTTTTGGAGTTTCGCCAAAGGCAAAGCGGCCAGATGGAAAATATATTTGGGACGGTAGCTGTCCAGGAGGCGGGAAACGACGCTTAGGTACTTGGCCTCGCCGCGTTCGATAATGATGCGATCTTCGATGCCAGCAAGTCGAGCCTTTCGGTAGTCTACGAAACCATCTCGAACGGGTGACACATGGGCGCCATAGTGATCGACCAAGACAGCCTTTTCAACCACGTTCTCCTCGATCAGGACCCGCGCAATATAGGAGCCAATAAATCCCAACCCACCCGTAATCAAAGCCGTTTCCATTGATACACCTTCTCGCTTTGTTTCGGCTGTAGCAGGACAACCGCGAATCAAAACGCTACACACAAAAACTATTTCTTACGACAGACAAAAAGCTGGTTGAAACCCAACTGAAACGCTTCATACACCTGAATCTCGAAAAGCTCGCCAAGGAGCGCACGCATCTCCTCGAGTTCATAATGCTGATGGTGGTCGCCTTCGCGCTCCGCGAACCCGGGGTCGTAAATCTTCATCAGCCACAGCCCCTTCGCCTTGGGCGTCGTGATAACGAATACGCCGTCGGGTTTCAGAATGCGGTGGCACTCTTTCAGGAGTTCGACAGGGTGATCCAGGTGTTCGATGACCGCGATCATGGAGACGCAATCCGTCGAGGCCGAGTCAAGATTGATGGTCGTATCCAACCGCTCGCCCAGCTGCATGTCGTAGCCCACGCCTTTTCGGCAAGGCGATTTGCTCAATAGGTACTTGGCCGGCCCACAACCGATATCGACGTGCAGATCGCCGCATGGGATATACTTCAAAGCCTTTCGCGTTCGCCACTCTCGGGTGAGCCACGTCATGGGGTTCATTTGCCGTATCCCTTCACGATGGCACAGACGCCCCGCACATTGTTCATGAAATCAGCCCAGGTCATGTGACGGATCCGCTTGACGATGTATCGGGGCCGGAAGTAAAAACGCCGAAATGCACGCCCCAACAATCCTGCAAGCTCTGCGTCGGACATATCGGTGGCATTGACCTTCAGATCCTCATAGCCATACGAAGCCGCCTTTTCTTCACTGAACCATCCCTGTGCCATCGCATCTTCATAAAGATCGGAGCCCGGGAACGCAGTGAGATAGGCGAAGTTGCAGTAGTCCGGGTCCAAATCTTCCACCAATCGCATCGTCGTCTCGACGCTTTCGCTGGTTTCGTGTGGGCAGCCGAAGATGATGTTGACCGTGCACTTGAGCCCCACCTTCTTGGTACTCGCGACGGCCTGGTGAACTTGTTCGACCGTAATGTCTTTCTTCAGATACTCGAGAACGCGTTCATCGCCGGACTCCACGCCATAAGTGACCATCGTGCAGCCCGCCTGTTTCATCAGTCCCAGGATGTGCTCGTTGACGACGTCTACACGGGCATTGCAACTCCAGATCAGATCATGGCCCCTTTGGATCATCAGCCGGCACAGTTCCTCCACATTGCCCCGATTGATGATGAAGTCGCTGTCTTTGAACAGGATCTCGCGGACGCCAAACAGCTCTACCAGCTTGTCGATTTCCGACATCGTCTTCTGGGGCGATTGGCACCGGTATCGGCGTCCGAACATCTTCTGCACGCCACAAAAAGTACATCGAAAGGGACATCCGCGGCTACGAATGAAGGTCAGATAGGGCTTACGGGTTGAAACCAGACTCCGATATCGGCCAACAGGTAAAAGATCGTAGGCCGGCATCGGGAGCGTATCGATATCATCGATTAAGGGACGCGTTTCCGTGTGGATCACCTCGCCGTTCTTGCGAAAGGCAAGTCCTTTGATGGTCTCGAAATGGCTCGCGGGCTTCCGTAAGGCATCCAGCAATTCCACAAACGTCTGTTCGCCCTCGCCGACCACGACGAAATCGAAGGCCTCGATGGCAGCGATTTCGCTCGGCATGACGGTCGAATGATAGCCGCCGGCAATGAGCACCACGTCCGGACAACGTTCGCGAACGAACTTGGCGGTTATCTCAGCCGAGTCGGCCAGGAGGCTCGTGAAGCTGATCCCCACGACGTTGGGCTTGTATGTGGACAGCGTGCGATGAAGATCCTCGAAGAAGTCCTCTTCGACGTTGCCGTCGAATAATTTGACTTCGTGTCCCGCCTCTCGAACCACCGCCGCCAAAAAAGCGATACCCATCGGCGGGTACATCAGGTTCTTCTGCACCTTCAGATCCACCATCGCGGGAGGATGGATGAGCAGGATTCTCGCCGGGCCGTCAATCATGCTTTGCCCCCGCTTTTGCCCCCAAGAGGCAATACGCCATTCTGACTTGCCGAGCAAGTTGCGACAGGCTTTTGATCCGCATCAGCCGCCGGGCCATATAACGCGGACGGCGGTAGAACATCTGATTGGCCTTCTTGACGTATTGGTCAACGAGGTTCTCAGGCAACTGACTGGCCGAAATGGCTGGAGCCGTATCCGAAACCTCGCCTCGGTAGTACTGTTTCCAGTAATCCGCCGCAATCAAGCCTTCCGACGCCGCCCAGTCAAAAAGGTCGCTTCCGGGAATGAGGATGGCTTTGCTGAAAAGGGCGAAGTCTGGATCGATCTTGAGCGCCAAATCGATGGTCTTCTGCATCGTGTGTTCTGTTTCATGAGGCACACCCAGCATGAAATACCCGAAGATATCGATGCCCGCTCGCTTGGTGGCTTCTGCGGTTTTCAGCGATTGCTCAACCGTAATACCTTTTCGCAAAACCGCTAGGATATCATTGTCGCCGGACTCGAATCCATAGCGGATACGGTAGCAACCTGCCTCCTTCATGTACTTCAGGGTTTCTTCGTCAAGCAGATCGACGCGGGCTCGGCACTCCCACTTGATGTTCGCTTTCGCTTCGATTAGTCGCTTGCACAGATCAATCGTATGGTTCCGGTTGACGACAAACTCGTCGTCGAAAAACATGATCTCGCGGACGCCCATACGCTCCTTGACGTACATAATTTCCTGGAGGATGGCGTCGACGGATCGAACTCGCCATTTGCTGCCCATCCGATTGAGCCGGTCGCAATACAGGCAATTGAAGGGACACCCTCGGCTCACAATCATGGTCACGAAATGACGATCGATCGTGAAGACATCGAAATAGCGGTCGTGGGGGACGAGATGCCTACCCGGCATCGGGACCTCGTCGATATTCTCGATGAGCTCTCGCGGGGGATTCTGGACAATGGTCTCCCCGTCGCGAAAGACCAGGCCCGTGATCTGGCGAACATCACCCTTGGCCTGAATGGCCTCGAGCAGTTCTTTCGTCGTGATTTCGCCTTCGCCATACACGGCAAAATCGAAATCACTGTTTTCCATAAAAACCTGAGGATCCGTGGTGACACCCGCACCGCCCGCGACAAGCACCATTTCGGGCCGTTCCTCTTTGGCGACGCAAGCCGTCCGCTTGGCTTGTGCGAAGGTCCAGGTCATCACGTGGACGCCCATGAGGTCCGGCTGAAACGCGCGGATGGTTTTCCGGAGCGTGGCCTCTGGGTCGGATTCCAGGTCGGTGTCAATGACACGGACGGAATGGCCTTCGCGCTCAACGATGGCTGCGATATACAAGAGTCCCAACGAGGGGTGGATACCTCGCGCCTTCTCGACTTGGCTGTCGTAGTGCCCGATCTGAGCCAGCGCGAGACTAGGATTGACCAGCAAAACCTTCATGTCAAAAACTTGCCAGAAATAAGTTGTTGGCCGTCATGAAATTTCCTAAAACGCTTTTTCCGAGCAAGGTGTTTGACGGCAAAACCTTCCACGTACGTTTTGCTTTTCTGTTCGTCTTCTACGAATGTCGATTGGCTTGTCGCCTTTGATAAACGGCTTTTTGTACCAGAATCAACATGCGTCAGCAAGCCTGATGGGGTAAGTACAAATCGACACGAGCCGGTTGTACCATTCCCAAAGATGAAAGCGCAGGAATGCAAAAGGATGAGGATACTTACTCGTGCCCAACTACGCTGGAGAACGCGTGTCCTCGAATAGCCAAGCAGGAGGCTGCCGGTACGGTTTCCCCTGATGCAAGGCCAACCTGTTGCACCAAGATCCCTCGATCACGGCAAATGACAATGACACCGTCAGGGGTTCTGATCGCAATGCGACCGGCCGGGCCACAAATGGTCTCGTTCAAAAGGCGAGTACGGCAAATGACGTATTTCTTGCCCGCAAGATAAGTGAAAGCGCCGGGTAGCCCGGGGCCGTTGAGCGCGCGGACGAGATTGTGGACCTGCGTAGCCGTCATGCGGTGCCAAAAAATCTGGCCGTCTTGGGGGCGACGTTGACAGTAATAACACCCCGCTTGGCGATCTTGCTGGGTCGCAGTCGCGGTTCCCGATGCAATCTGAGCCAGAACATCCACGAGCATCGGTGGAAACAACTCGAGCGTCTTGGCGGTCACCTCGCCGGCCGTCTCGTCGGGGCCAATCGCGTACGTTTTTGTGGCAAGGATGTCCCCGGTGTCGATGCCTTCGTCCGCGTACAGAATGGAGCAAGCGCCTTGTGTCTCGCCGTTGATGATCTGCCAGTTGATCGGTGAGCCGCCACGGTAATCGGGAAGCCGTCCGCCGTGGAGATTGATGGTTCCCAAACGCGGGATGGAGAGAAGAGTCTTGCGCAAGATTTGGGTATACCCGCTCAAGATCATCAGATCGGGTGCGATTTGCCGTACCTGTTCAATAAAGTCGGGGGCATTGACCTTCTCCGGGCCATAAGTCGGTATGCTCAGTTCCTTCGCACGCGCATAAACCGACGTCGGGCCCGAACCGCCCACCGCCCCGCGGTGAACGACGACACCGGCGACTTGATGACCCGCTTCGCAAACCGCCGACAAGCACTTGACGCCCCGGATGTTGTTCCCGAAGTACACAATCTTCATGAAGCCTTTTCCCCGCTGGAAATCGTCCTGCACGTGTCAGCAAGAATATCAAAGTAGTTGCACGTAAGAAACTCTTCTTGGCACGAAACGGGCCGAGCACCGCCCGGCACAAGAACCGTCTGAATCGTGCTTGTTGATACGTTCTGACGGTCCGTTGCGGTGTAAGCCTGCTTCAGCGGACGGAGCACAATCCCTTCGTCGTGCAGGCGATGTACGACCGAAGTAAACAAGTCGCGTTCCAACAGGCCCTCATAATAGTCGTGAATACAAAAAAGATTGTAATTGGGGCGAAGACACCTCACCAGGGTATCGGGAATCGAAGCTTTCGGTATTCCAGCCTGTATGAGTTCGTGAAGGCACGGCAACGTGATGGGGAATTGGAGTGTCTGATGCGTCGTGCGAACATCCGTCGGCACAAACGGCACACAGCCCCGTGTATCGCTCGAGTACGGAACACCCTTCGCATCGAGGTAGTCGAACATGAAATCGTTACATCGCCAGTTGGGTGCCCCCCAGGTGAGCGGCTCCTCCGGAAAAAACGACGCAAACGCCCGGAAGGCCCGATCCATATGGTCGCGGGTTTGTGATTCGGACATATCGAAACACTGTTCCGCCCAGGCGGCGTGATTGTAGCCATGGATGGCGACTTCATGGCCTCGCTGGACAATCGCGCGCGTGATCTGTGGATGACCCAAAGCAACCTGTTGATTCAAGAATCGGCTCTTGAGATAAGGCAAGCCGAGATGCCGACTGATCTTGAGAAAGTTGAGCGCGCGTAACCGTTGCCGAAAGGATTTCTGCTTCACGTTCGACGAGTGGCGGAACAGCGTATCAGGCCCCATCACGAGGAAGAACGTCGCTTCGATACCGAAGCGGTCAAACAGGTCGAGCAGAAAGGGCACGCCCTTCTTGAGGCCGACGTTGAAATCGACATCGACGCGCAAATACAGGACACGTTCACTCATCGTTCGAGGGCCTTTTCTCCATATCATCGGTTGGCGGCGAAGCATTGCAGTGATCCACTTGGCGTACCAGATAGCGCGAGGCCCTGTCGCGGAGAATCATGTCCGCGAGAATGCCGAAGTAGAAGGATTGAATGCCGACGATCAGCATGGCCAAACGCAGACCCTTGTCCAACAGGAACTCGGGCACGACGAGATGGTAGTATTTGGCAATCATCGCGGTCCCGGAGTGCAGCACCGACATCACAATGAACAAAAAGCCAATGAAGCCGAAGACGCGAAGCGGGTTGGCGTAGACGAGAATCCGGAAAAGATTAACGCACACATGCACCGGGTACCGGAAGCTGATAAACGACTTCCCGGTTTTTCGCGCATGGAACACGACGGGCACTTCAGCATAACGCATGCACTTGAGGTTCGCGTCCAGGAGAAGCTGCTGCGGCGGATTGTAGCTGCCTCGGATTTCAAAAACTTGCAGATATCTTTTGCCGAATGCCATCAGCCCCGTCTGCGCATCTGAGATCTTGAATTCCGTCAAGACGTTCATGAGCCAGGTGAACGTATGGTTACCCAACCATCGCACCCAAGGCATGCGATACGTGATTTGGCCGGTGAAGCGCGATCCCCAGCAAAGGTCCGTTTCGCCCCGCAGAATCGGCATGATGACCTTTTCGATATCCTCCGGGTCGTGCTGAAAATCAGCGTCCAGCTTGACCGCAGCATCCGCGCCGATGTCACGTGCGTACTCCATGGCACTTCGCGTGGCCGCCCCGAGGCCCATGTTCCTGGGGTGCGAAATCACCGCCGTCGCGTACTGTTTAGCAATCGCTCTCGTGTTGTCCGTGGATCCATCATCCACCACGACCGTCTCGACGACGTAATCCTTGTGACGCAACTGTTCCGGCGAGAACACCTGCTTCAGTTTCGCGAACAGTTGGGGCAGGCCGTCCGCTTCGTTGAGGGCCGGAATGAAAACCACGACTTTTTTCCGGTGATCCACGGTGACTTCTCCTCGAGGAAGCCTGAGCAAGCTCAGCGTTTTTCATTTGAAAAACGAGCGTATCGCTTGGCAGACATAAACCACGTCTTCGGGGCGCATATCCGGATACAGCGGAAGCGTCACAATCGATTCCGCTAACTCTTCCGTCACTTTCAGGTCGGTGCCGGCCCGCACATCCACGTAGGGCGGATGCTTGTGGACGGGCGGATCGAAATGGACCGACACGCCGATGTTTTTCTCGCGCAAGGCCAGCAACAATTCGTCGCGTGTGGACGGCGGCACCAAGACCGTGAGCATTTGCCACGAATGAACGAAGCCCTCCGGGACGCAGGGGAACTCGACTTGCGATACCGAAGCAAGTTCATCCCGATACTGCGCGACACGTTCCGCCCGTTGCGCATTGAGGCGATCGATCTTTTTCATTTGTTCCGCCCCGATGGCCGCCAGCACGTTCGACATGCGGAAGTTGTAACCCGGCTGCGAAGCGATACGGATCCAGGGCTTGTCCGCCTTTTCGCGTGCGAACGTCGTCGAGTCGATCCCGTGAGCGATTCGGCCACGGACGCGGCGAGCGAGGTCGTCGTCGTTGGTCGTTAGAATGCCGCCCTCACCCGTAGCAATATTCTTCGTGGGGAAAAAGGAGAAACAGCCCGTCGTCTCGGAGCCCGCGAAGGTGCCGTGATATTGGCCGCCAAGACACTCCGCCGAATCTTCGATGACCTGCAGATGGTGTTTGCGGGCGATCGCCAGAATGGTAGGCATGTCCGCCGGCAAGCCGGCATAGTGGACGACCATGATGGCTTCGGTCTGCGGCGTGATGGCCGCCTCGATGCACGAAGCGGACATGTTCCGCGTATCCCGGTCCACATCGACGAAGACGGGAGTCGCCCCGGCCAAGACGATCGCATTGACCGTCGCGACAAACGTAAAGGAGGGTGTGATGACCTCACCCTGGATGCCCAACATCTCGACCGCCACCTGAAGGGCCGAGGCACAGGAGTTCATCGTAATGGCATGCTTGACGCCCAAGTAGGCTTGGAAGGCTTTCTCGAAGTCGTGGTTCTTGGGGCCGTGCGCTAACCAGCCGCTGCGTAAGACATCCGCGACGGCTTCGATTTCTTCTTTTCCAATGGCAGGAATGCAACCTGGAACCGCGGGCGTACTCCTGTCGGTTGGATTCATGGGTGCTCCTTATTCTGATCAAAACAAGAACAAGATTCCTCTGGGACGCCATCTTACGACGTGACGAGAACTCGTTTTCGACCACAAACCGACCCAAGATCGCGCCATTGACACAGAGAGAATAATTGACACAGAGAGAATAACCGTGGACCGATCGCGCTGCAATCCGTGACGGTTGCGGTTTGCTCTCAGGCCAGGGTCGATTACACTT
>Ga0180433_10006723_pt1 | contig 14956 bp, 16 predicted proteins | sample SS_ome_8_FD_132980 | JGI IMG/M metagenome (GOLD analysis project Ga0180433, IMG submission 132980) | Hypersaline lake sediment archaeal communities from the Salton Sea, California, USA - SS_1_D_1 metaG | ecosystem: Environmental > Aquatic > Non-marine Saline and Alkaline > Hypersaline >... | reverse complement strand
TTAGTAAACTCATTTTTACTATAGTCATAAGTACCATAGTCATAAGTTTCTTTTCCGTAAATCATTATTTCAGTGCTTTTATAATTCATTGTTGATTCAGATTGTGTTTTTTTAACAAAAATTGTTTCTGGGGAGATATCATTTACTTTGGTAAATACTATATTTTTTTTAGGCTCCATCATTTTCTCAAACCGTTCTTCTTGTTTTTTTCTTTCAGTCTCCACTTCCATTGCCATCGCCAGATTGCTGATAGGCAGGAGTAGGGTGAAAGTGAGTAATATTTTTTTTATGAGCGTTACTTTTGGTTTTGGTCTGATTTTGTTTTTTCTATTATTAGATGACGCATTGCATCTCTTATCTCAAATCTTGGATCGTATGGGTTTTCTTCTATTTTGTTAAAGCAGAGTTTCTCATAATTTTGGGGACTCAGAACCGTCACTTCCTCCATGTTGTCTCCCAATCATAGGATCCATTGGAGACTTTATAAGAGAAAATGTGTTTAAACAAGGCTAACTTTGGACCTCTTTTTCGTTTGAAAAATAAAGAGCATTCTGGGTATTTGAAATTTTTATCAATTTTAATAGCTTCAAATTCAATAGTTTCATCTTCATCATAAGGTGTCTGAATAGTTGCCTTTTTAATAGAATTTTCAAGGCAAATATTTTTTACGTCTTCGAATGCTACATGTAAATAAAAATTATAGTTGGCGCCAACAAACGGTTTTTTGCTCTTAGCTGGTTCCATTGCCACTGCCAGATTACCGATGGATAGTAAGATAAGCAAAAATAGTGATTTTTTCATAGATTTGCCCTTTGATTTGTACGATTTCCGGTATAAACTGTTTTTTATAAAAATATAGCTGTTCTTCCTTTTGCGCAAGGGGTTTTTTATGAATAAACGTATGCGTGTGGCGTCTTTTTTTCTTGTTTTAGTGGTTTTTTCTGTTGTAGCTTTAAAAAAGATGGGATGCTGCAGTTGTTGTGCAAGCAATATCGCTTGTAGGAGCAGTTTTTTTGACCAAGAGGGGGCTGTTGTGAGACCATTGGAGGAATTATTGGAACTTTTGGAGATTGAGCATGACGGAACGCTTGACAGTGTCGTTGGTGCAACTCAAAAGGAGTGGCTCCGACCAGCGGGTAAGGAGCGTTGGGAAGTTGAAAGCAGGCATGAGGAAAAGCGTGAGCAGATCATGCCGTTGCTTGAGCAGTTGGGTTGCGTGCACGAATTGCTGCCTTCACAAAAAAATTACATGTACGGTATTGTTTTAGGTGCGTTGGTTTCTCGAGTCAGAACGCGGTTTGCGTTTTTGATTGAGCAATGGAAAAAGGGGGTTCGTTTTGAAGAACTTGTCTTTTTTGGTGGACAACGGCCATTGCATTCGGAATTAGAATCAGCTGAGATTTTGTTTGATTTAAACAACAAAGATTTGCCATTCTCTCCGGATTGGCAATTGCAAGGAGAAATTCCAAAAACAGAAGCTCAGATGATGCGCATGGTATTTGATCAGGCAGATCTACCAGAAGATTTTAAAAAACAAGTTCGTGTTACGGTTGTTGATGCTCCAATGCAAAAAAAATCAGACGGAACGCTGAGACGTCCGAATACAAATGATACTGTGCAAGAGTGGTTGCGAACAAATCCAAAACCTGGAACCTGCCTTTTGTCATCTAACCAACCGTATGCTGGTAGACAACACTCCGTTGCCTGCACAATTTTGCCAGAAACGTTTGTTGTGGAAACTATTGGAGCAGCCGCGCAAAACGACTTGCCGATCGTAATTTACCTCGACACGCTTGCGCGGTGGTTGTATCAAGAAAGAAAACGTAGAGCCTAAAAGTTTTTTTTCCTGTTTTTAAAATCTTCTATTAGTCCCTTTAAAAGCGCATAAGCGTCATCGGGGACGTTGTTGGTTATGAAGCCATCCTGGTCGATCGTATATACTTTTTTAATTTTTTTTTCAGTCATTAAAAATTTTGTTCCTGTAGCAATGCAGGCTGGTTCTTCTTTTTTTTGCTGATTTTTTGGGTGTATTTTTACGGTGCTGTTGTAGTGATGAAATCTTCTTATCTCTTTGTCTTCCAAAGAATACCAGACTTTTTCTGCCTTTTTTTTCTCGTACACTATAGCTATTATTTTACCTCTCTCTTTCCAAACTTCGGGTTTTAACATTTTCTTCGAAACTGATGCGTGTGTTTGACAAAAAAGTGAACAAAGAAAAATAAAAGGTAGTATTGATTTTTTCATAATGTGCTTTCTTTTTTATGTTTTTATCTGGTGTAGATTGTCTCCGAAATGCTTTTTCATTGCTTCATACAGTTTGGTTTTGAGGAGCGTTTTAGGTGTGTTTGGTGTGAGCTCATAAGATTTTTTTTTGTTTTTTATTTTTTCAGATAACGTGAAATTTTCTTTGTTTGGTCCGAGTGTTAATGTGCAGGTTGCTTGCAAAGAGCCGCCTCGTTTTATTCTGTAGTATAGTTTCAGGCGCGCGCGCCTTTCTTCTATTTCATAAAAACCGTTTTTTTGTTTGAAGAATACCGAATAGAATTCTACTTTTTTATTTTTTATTTTTTCGGGACCACGTTCAATCATTATTATTTTTTTTTCCATTGCTTGCAACTGTGTTTGAGTTGCTAAAACTGCTAAAAAAAATAATATTTTTCTCATTGACATGCAGGCTTTTTATTCAGTTCCGAAGTAGCGGTCACCAAAATCACCCAGGCCGGGTACAATAAACTTTTTGTCGTTTAAATGCGTGTCGACGCTTACGGTAATAATTTTAACGTTCGGAAATTCTGTTTTGATTTTTTCTATTCCGTCTGGTGCACAGACAACAGACACAAAAATAATTTTGTCCATGTTTGCGCCAGATGTTTTTAGTTTTCTCAATACTTCAACTGCTGTTCCACCGGTTGCAAGCATCGGATCTAAAATGATGATGTACTCATTACCGGTCAGTGTTCCAAAATTTTTGTAATACCAGTGAGCTTGTGCTGTTTGCTCATCACGAGCCAGGCCAACAAAATCGACACGTGCGGTTTCAAAATAACGCAAAAAAGTTGGGAGCAAGCAAAGTCCGGAACGCAAAATCGGAACTAACACAACGTTTGTATCAAACTCAAGTCCAACAAATGGTGCAAGCTGTGTTTGAGCTGTTACTTTTTTCAATGCTATGTGGTCCATTGCTTCGCATGCAAGAATGCTTGCAATGCTGTCCGTTGCTTTTCTGTAATCAACAAGTGATGTATTTTTGTTACGTAAAATGGTTGTAAATAGTTGTTTGGCGTTTCTCATTTTGTTTTGTGAATCGACCAACAGTCCGTTTGCCAACAAAGCAGTTTGGGTGCATGCTAAAATCGCAGTGATCATCTTAGTTGATTTCACATTTTCTCCTAATTAAAAAAAAAATGTTATTTTTTTACTCAGTGCCAAAGTAACGATCTCCAAAATCCCCTAGTCCAGGCACAATAAACTTATCAGCATTTAATTTTTCATCAATAGTTGCGGTAATAATTTTTGTTTTAGGAAATGTTTTTTTTACCGCGTCCAGTCCCTCCGGTGCACAGACCATTGTCACCAACATAATTTTTTCTTCTTGTGCGCCACGTCCTTTTAGTTTTTTAAGTGTCTCTATTGCGGTGCCGCCAGTTGCAAGCATTGGGTCAAGAATGAGGATCTGATGGTTGTTAGTAATAGGTGGGAGATTTTCGTAATACCAATGTGCCTGTGCAGTTTTTTCGTCCCGTTTTAAGCCAACAATGCCAACGGCTGCATTTTGGAAGTACTGCAAAAATGTGTGCAGCATCGCAATGCCAGAGCGTAAAATTGGGACCAACACAATATCATCTGTGTAGATTTGTCCGGTTGTTTGTGCAAGTGGCGTTTCGATGTTTTTTGTTTTTGTTTGCAGGTGCTCCATTGCTTCGTGCGCAAGGACCTGTGTCAGTTGCTGTGTGGTGTTTCTGAATGTTGTACGGGAAGTTGTTTTGTCCCGTAATTGTGTCATTAAAATTTTTTTAGCGGTTTTCATAAGGGTCCTGTACACTAAACGAGGTTTGTTTTTTGATTTTTATCTTTTGTGTAAGGTGTTTAAGCGATGAAATTATCGATTGCCTGGATTTTTGATCATATTGATGCGGACTGGAAAAAAGTAAACATAGATGATCTTGTACAGCAGTTTAACAAAACTGCTGCAGAGATTGAAGGGGTTGAAAAAGTCAGCCTTAATCTAGAGAACTTTGCACTCGCAAAACGAGTTGGAGATTCATTTGAAGTTCCTGAGTGGAACACAACGGTTGATCTGCCATCTCGACCATCTGAGGGGTTTGCTGGAGAGACCTCAGTTTTTTTAGTCAAAAAAGAAAATAAAGAATATTCTTGGGCAACGTTAAACGATTTGAATTGCGGTAAAGATGGTCTTGTGCCAGTTTTGCATGTAGAAGAAAAATTAGTTGCCGGTGGATGGAAAAATAAATTTGATTTTCAGGATTGTATTTTAGAAATCGACAACAAAACCATCACGCATCGTCCAGACATGTGGAGTCATCGTGGATTTGCACGAGAAATTGCCGCGATACTTAATTTAAATTATATTCCGTTTGGTCATTCGGGGAAAAAAGAAATAGAGCCATTTGCAGATCGTGCACCAGCGTCAGAAAAAAATCCTATAGAAATTGTTTTAAAAGACCAAGCGGTTGGAAAACGTTTTGCTGGTTTATATCTTGCATCAGAAAATAAAAAAACACTTAATCGACCATCGTCTTTGTGGATGGCGTATCGCCTTGCGGTTACCGGAAACCGTCCGATTAATTTTTTAGTTGATGCAACAAACTATGTGATGCTCGACCTCGGGCAACCGATGCACGCGTTTGATGCCGACGGACTCAAGAAAATTGAAGCACGTTTGGCAAAAAAAGGTGAAACACTTACGCTTCTTGATGATCAAGAACTGAAACTAACCAAAGAAGATTACGTTATCACCGATGGGAAAAAAACGGTCTCGCTTGCGGGTGTTATGGGTGGTAAAGATTCTGGTGTTACGCCAAAAAGTACGACACTTTTTTTAGAGTCCGCAAACTTTGATGCAACAACAATTAGGCGAACCGCTGCGCGATTTAAAACACGCACAGAGGCCTCCGCTCGTTTTGAAAAAACATTAGATCCAAATCAAAATACTGATGCGATTTTATTTTTCTTAGATCTGCTTTCCAAAGAGGGCGTTGCATACAAAGCGCAAGAAAAAATTCAGTCGGTTGGTAAAAAAATAGAACCAATTGTTGTAGAACTTTCGCACGAGCTTATGTGCAAACGTCTTGGTACAGAAATTGATCCATCGTTTGTAAAAAACGCGTTAGAAAAAATTGAGTTTAAGGTTGAGAAGTCAGGGGATATCTACAAAGTGACTGTGCCAACATTCCGGTGCAGCAAAGATGTAACCATTGCAGAAGATATCATAGAAGAAGTCGGAAGGTTTTTTGGGTACGACAATATTGAGCATGTGTTGCCAGATTCAAAACTAAAAGCGTCTGACCTGTCTCATGTCATGCGTGCGCGTACTCTCAAACAGTTGTGTGCACACACGTTGCGTATGCGGGAGGTTTCTAACTACGCGTTGTTTGATGAATCATTTTTGCAAGAAATTGCGTTTGATCCTGGCACGTGTGTTGAAATAAAAAATCCATTTTCAGCTAACTGGTATCGTCTTGTCACGTCTTTGGTGCCAAACTTGTTAAAAACAATAAAGCACAATGTTGCAGATCATGACACGCTTCGTTTTTTTGAGTTAGCACGTGCGTGGAAGCTCGAAAAAAAAGAAGTGCTTGAGCAAAAACGACTTGCGGGTATTTTCTTTGAGCGTAAAAAAGCAGTTGATTTTTATGAAGCAAAACATTTGTTGAATCAATTGTTTGCAGCAATCGATTTAGATGTCACATGGAAAAAAGCAAAACCAGAAACACTAACTCCATGGTATGCGCCGTACGAAACTGCAGAGTTATTTTATAAAACAAAACCGATCGGTTTCGCCGGAAAAATAAATAATGCGCTTCTTGGCAAAATAACAGATGGTGATGCGTTTATGTTTGAACTTGATGCGGACTTTTTAGTTTCGTACAAGGCAGAAACAAAACGGTACAAACCAGTTGCAAAATATCCGGGTGTGCATCGTGATGTCAGTGTGTTGGTTCCACTGTTTGTAACGGTTGATGACATTAGCAAAGCGATTTCTTGTGTGGACAACAGAGTGCAGGATGTACGGTTGGTAGACTTTTTCCAGAAAAAAGAATGGACCGACAAAAAATCAATCACCATGCATTTTGTCATTCAAGATGAAACCAAAACACTAACTGGTCAGGATGCGGACGGTGTCTACGAAAAAATAGAAAAACAACTAAAAGAGCTTGGAGCAACAATTCGATGACAAGAAAAAGTAACATCGCTTGGTACGTGCTACTTTTTTCTATTTTATTTTTGCTCGATAGAGTTACAAAGTTTTTTATGTTGCAGCATGGAACACAAGAGATTCGGGTTACGCCATTTTTGTCGTTTTCTCTTTCTATTAACCGTGGTGTAACGTGGGGATTATTCCATTCTGCTAACACAGTAATTTTTGTTTTTGTTGCGTTGTTGACTGCGGTTGTTATCGGTTTGCTTGCAGCGTACAGTTTTTTCCGTTGGCGTTCTGGTTTTTCTGTTTGGGGAGAAACTATTGCGCTTGCCGGTGCACTTTCTAATTTAGTTGATCGCATCATGTGTGGTGGCGTGGTAGATTTTATTTTTTTCTCGTACGGCAGATTTTCTTGGCCGATTTTTAATGTTGCAGATATGTGCATTGTAGCCGGAATCGGTATAATGCTTTTTGGTCTTTACGCAAAAGAATAGGTTTTTTATTGGTGTGTAGTTTCTATAATATCTTTCGAGGAGAAAGAATGAAAAAATTACGAACATTCAGTTTTTTGTGTGCAACTGTATTTTCTGCAAGCGCGATGGAGGTTGATCAAGAAGAAAAACCAGAACAACTTTCGGATGAACGGTCTTTAGTGGAAGTTAGAGAGAGTGAAAATTTTTTTGAAATGTCTCTTGAAAGAATAATGGATCGGGAGCAGACCGATGAAAAAGATGTTTCAAAAGAATTAGAGCTTGCGTACGAGAAATTTTGTCCCCAAAAAAAGGTAGAACTTTCTATTGGTCAGATGTCGATTCCTTGTTCAATGCCTCTTGATAGAACTTTGTTTACTTCTATTTATTTATCAAAAAGTAGTGATAACGGAAAAAAAGGTCTCAATTGGCTTTTGGGTCAAGTGAAAGAAAAGAAAGAGTGTGTTGAGGAGATGAATTCTTTTTTGCAAGAGTCTAGGGAGAACCTAAAAAATCTTTCTCGTACCAAAATGTATTTTGATCTAATGGGAGGGGTGTTTTTGCTTTGTCTTGGTAAAGATATTTCACATGACAATGTTCCAAAAACGTTAGTGAGTTTTTTTTGTGTCGGTTTTGCTGGTGGGATGCGAGTTTTAACGAATAATTTTGAAAAACGTACTTGGAACGATTATAAAGCGATTGTGCCGTTTGAAAATTGGGGGCAAGACCTCGAGCGTTTCAGTGAAAAAATACGCCTTTTTCAGGAAGCAAATCCTGATGAGGATACCGAATCGTAGTATGCTTGTTATCAAAACAAAAATTCCATCATTGTTTCGATTTTTTTATGACGCAATTGTGCGAGTTGTTATGCCGCCGTTGTGTGCGCATTGCAAATCGTTCTTGCAAAAACGTGCGGTGTTTTGCTCCGATTGCTACGCTGCCATAACACCGGTTGTTTCGACCGATGTAGAAATTACCAAAACAAAAAAAATAAAACTGTTTGCCGTGTGTGCGTACAAAGATCCTGTTCGGTCTTTGATTTTGAGTAAGCATAGATCCGATATTGTTTCTGCGCGTCAGCTTGGGCAACTTGTTTGTGAAATGACCTACGTGCACAACGTGCCGTTTGATTACATTGTGCCGGTCCCGCTGCATTGGACACGGTTTGCGCAGCGCGGTTTTAATCAGGCAGAACAAATGGCGCGTATGATTGCAAAAAAAACGGGCAAGCCAGTTGTAAATATGTTGCAACGAAGAAAAAAAACAAAATTCCAAGCAGTGCTCGACAAAACAGGACGTGTAGAAAATCTTAAAGATGCGTTTGTGTTGCGCAATAAAAAATTAAAAGAAGGTGCGGTTTTTTTGTTGGTTGATGATTTGTTTACCACCGGTGCAACACTCAAGTCTGCTGCGCGTTGTTTGTACCAGTTAAAACCAGAATCGATAGTTGCTGTTGTTGCGTCTCGAGTGGTTTGAATTGTTTGGCAATAACTTTAATCTCTGGTAATATTCGAAATAGTTTTTTGAGTAGAGTCTATAGTGTATATCAAACGAGGGTAGTCGAGGATTATTTATGAATACAAAAAAACTTTTTTACACTGTTGCCGTTATTTCGCCAATTCTTTTGTTGTCTGGATGTAACCCACTCAAATGGTTTTCAGGTGACAAAACAGAAAAAGCTTCTGATATGATGGAAAAAGGCGTCGATGTTTCTGGCAACTGGGTTGTAAAAGTTGGTGACAAAGTGGTGGTTTCTTTGCAAGAATTCCAAAACGATTTTAATGCACTGCTGGATGAAAAACCACAACTAAAAGCAATGCGTCCGCTCATGCCAAATCTAGAACAAGATTTTGCAAAAGGTCTGAGCAACTATCAAGCAATTTTACAATACGTTGAAGAAAACAAAATCGATCAAACACCAGAATATCTTGCAGAAAAAGCTCGCATGACTCGTGCGGTTGAACAAATGCTCAATCAGAAGTTTTTTGCAGAGGCATTCCCAATAGCGCAGTTGAGTGATGCGGATGCAAAGAAATTTTATGATGAGCACAAAGATTCGTTGCAAGGTATTTTAATTTCTCGTGGCGGTGTTGCTGCACGAGGTGTTTCATTCGACACAAAAGCTGATGCCGACGCGTTTTACAAAAAAGTAAAAGGAGTCAAAAATCTTGATCTAGAAAAAGTTGCCAAAGAACAAAAAGTTGATAGCAACTACAGAGACTTTGACATGGTTCATGCACAAAGTTTTGGATTAGATCCTGTCCTACGTCCAAAAATTGTTGCACTGAACAAATTCCCTCGCACAGATGTGTTGTCCGTTGGCGACAAAACATTCTGGGTTGTCCATTCAAGCAAAAAAGAAGAATCACAGTACCGCTCATTTGAAGAAGTTAAAGAGGGTGTAAAACAAGTTGCGCAACAAACAGAAAAAGCAAAACATTTGCAAGCAGAACTTGATACGTTGACTGAAAAATATAACGTGCAGATTAACGATGGTTATTTCCAAGAAAAAGTTGCAAAAGCAAATGCAGAAGCTGTTGCTCGTAGAGCATTGCAAGAAAGACAAGCTGCGGCAGCAGATAGCGATGTGAAACAGATGTTGCCTGCAGAAAAAACGGTATAGCATGCACATTCAATAAATAAAAAAGAGGGGAATTATTTTGATTCCCCTTCTTTTTTTTAGCACCTTGGCAAAGGAGTTTTATGAAGAAAGTATTTTTAGTTTTTTTATTTTTTTCAGCAGGTCTTGCACACGCAGAGCCATTTGTTGTTGACCGGATTGAAGCGTCTATTTTTACAGACGCCGGAACAGTTATTGTCACGCAATCTGATATTGCACGTCCAACGCTTGATGGACAGTTCAGAACACGTGATGATGTTATTTTAGAACGTATGATGCAGCAAGAAGCAAAAAAATTTAAAATCGAAGTTGATGATAACGCAATCAACAAATATTTGGATTCCATCCAAAAAGAACATGGTCTTTCGTCAGATGATCTAAAAGAAATGTTTGCGCAAGCTGGGTATACGTACGAAGAAGGACGCGAACAAATTGGTACCATGTTTGCAGTCAATACACTCACCGACTTTAAAATTAAAGCTCGTCTGATTGTTCCAGAAAAAGAGGCTCGTGCCTACTACGATGCAAACCCTGTCATTATAGAAGCGCGTGCTCGTATAAAACATGGGTTCATACCATTTGATGAATCGATGGAACGTGATGCACAAAAAGCAGAGATTATGCAATCCATAAAAGATGGCAAAAAGATTGCTGCTGTTCAGTGGGGACAACCGTTTTGGGTCAGCCAAGGTGATATAGCGCAAGACAAGCAGTACATTTTTGATGCAGAACCAAATACGATAACTGAACCACGAGAAGTTACAGATGGTTTTGAAGTCTACAAGGTGTTTGAGCAGGAAGCAGAACGACTTGTTCCGTTTGAGGAGCGGTACAAAGAAATAGCAGAACTGTTGCGCAAGCCACGGTTCGAAAAGATTCTCGCCGATTTTAAAAAAGAGTTGTTTGATGCAAGTTCAATAATCTATTTTTAACTTTTTTTCCGAAAGGGCTTTTATGAAAAAAGTTTTTACAGCGACGATGTGTGTTGCAACTCTTTTGTCTTGCCAGGCAAACGCAATGGGCAAATTGCTTCCAATTTCTAAACCCGCGGCAGGAGTTGGTGCGGCTGGAGTTGGTGCAGGAACGTGGTTCTCGGTCAATGCACTTTTTAAATCAGCTTGCTGTACAGATAAAGTTTCAGCAATTTGGGCAACAGCCGCTTCTATTCCTACAACATGGCTCAGTTGGAAACTTTGCTCTCGTTGGACTGCAGATGGGCATCAGAAGATAGCAGAAAAGATCATGCTTCCAGAGAAACACTGCAGAACTATTTATGGCAGAAAAAAGAAACAAACTAAACTTCTAGAGATTGTACATCGCTCAATTGTGTTTTCTGGATCTGAACAAGATGCTTTGCTGGAAGCAAAAAAACTGTTTGTAGCGCAGAAAAACTATCTTGTAAAAATGTCTTATGCGCTTGAAAAATTACACAATGATCTGGTTCGGGCAGGAGATTATTTGCATTGTGCACGCAGAGGTTGCAAAAATGAAACAGATACAATTTCTATTGTTCAGTTAATAGATATTAATAACAGCTTGGTAGATTTTGTTTTGATTTTAAGTAGCTTGGTCCAGCAAGATGAAGATTTCCAGCAGCAGTATGAAAACGTTATGAAAGAAGCATCCATTAGTATGGAGTTTCTTAAAGGTGCAGGAACGGTTTATGGTGGTTTAGGTCTTTTTATGCGGTAGTTGATTTTTAAAATAAAAAGAGCGGTGCCTGAATATGGTGCCGCTTTTTTTATTTAGCTAATCGGAAACTGTTTGCACAGTTCCTCTACTTTCTTTTTAACCTGCTGCAAAATTGTTTCATCGTTATGATTTTGCAAAACGGTATCAATCAGTTGCGCAACTAACACCATTTCTTTTTCTTGCATTCCCCGTGTGGTAATTGCCGGAGTGCCAAGTCTTATGCCACTTGTTTTCCATGGTGATGCGGTATCAAATGGAATGCAGCTTTTGCTGACGGTGATGCCAGATGTTTCGAGTGCAACCTGTGCATCGTGTCCAGAAATTTCTTTCCCCGTAAGATCAACAATAAACAGATGATTGTCTGTTCCATCTGCTACCAGTTTGTAATTTAATTTTTTTAGTTCATGCGCTAACGCTTGTGCGTTTTGTATCACCTGTTTTTGGTACGTAACAAATGCAGGTTCCATTGCGAGTTTAAACGCAACTGCTTTTGCCGCAATAACATGCATCAACGGTCCGCCTTGCATGCCAGGCATTACCGCGCGGTCAATTGCTTGTGCATATTTTTGTTTGCACATAATTACGGCACCACGTGGTCCGCGCAATGTTTTGTGTGTTGTGGTGGTAACAAAATCTGCGTGTGGCAATGGTGAAGGATGCAATCCTGCGGCAACTAGCCCTGCAATGTGTGCAATGTCTGCAAGCAACAATGCGTTAACCGATTGTGCAATTGCAGAAAATTTTTCAAAATCAATTGTACGAGAATATGCTGATGCGCCACAAATAATTAATTTTGGTTTGTGTTGTTCTGCCAGTTTTTGTATGTCGTCGTAATTAATCGTGTGTGTTTTTTTATCAACCAGGTAGTGCACATGGTTGTACAGTTTGCCAGAAAAGTTTACCGGATGTCCGTGCGTTAAATGTCCCCCCTCGCGCAATCCCATTCCCAAAATAGTATCGCCTGGTTGCAGCACAGAAAAATAAACTGCCATGTTTGCCTGCGAGCCGGCATGCGGTTGTACATTTGCATGCTCTGCGTCAAACAGTTTTTTACATCGGTCAATTGCAAGTTGTTCTACTTGGTCGATGACACTGCACCCTGCGTAGTACCGTTTGCCTGGATAGCCTTCTGCGTATTTGTTGGTCAGCACAGAACCAGTTGCCTGTAAAATTTCTGGATCGGTATAATTTTCTGATGCAATTAAATTAATGGTTTGTTTTTGGCGTTTTTTTTCTTGTTCAATGAGGGAAGAGATTGACTGTGTGCTCACCTTGGTCTCCTTAGGATCGGGTTATAGTTGCTTAGATCAAGTGTGCCAGAAATCATCAAGTCCGCCAATCTATTGCTAAAAACCGGTAAAACCAGTACGCTTTTAATATGTAGGGGGAACTTTTCAACTTTTTAAATCAAAGAAATTATATGAATAAAAAAAGAGATGATATACGCAATATAGCCATTATTGCCCACGTTGACCATGGTAAAACCACGCTGGTTGACGAAATGCTCAAGCAGTCTGGAGCAATAGAATCGGCTGCTGCTCAAGACCGTGTCATGGACTCAGGCGATATCGAAAAAGAGCGCGGCATCACGATTTTGGCAAAAAATACCTCAATTCGATTGCCTGAGGGCATCAAAATCAACATTGTCGACACGCCGGGTCACATGGATTTTGGTGGTGAGGTAGAGCGGACGCTCCAGATGGTTGAGGGGTTTTTGTTACTGGTTGACGCTGCAGAAGGACCATTGCCCGGTACTCGATTTGTGCTGCAAAAAGCGCTTCAGCTTGATTTAAAACCAATCATTGTGATCAATAAAATTGACAGAAAAGATGCGGATATAGAAAAAACTGAATCGATGATTCATGATCTGTTTCTTGATTTGGCAATCAAAGATGAGCAGCTTGAATTTCCAACACTGTACGGCTCGTCAAAAAACGGATTTATGTCGACTGATAAAACTTCTACCGAAGGAAATATGCAGCCGCTCTTTGATCTGATTGTGCAACATGTGCCTGCGCCGCAACAAACTACAGAAGATTTGCAGGTGCTCATTACCAATTTAGATCACTCAGATTATTTGGGCAGAATCGGAATTGGAAAAGTTATTAACGGTTCTATCTCGGTTGGCAAGCAGGTGATCTGTTGTAAAAATGATGATGTCAGTATGCCAAAGCGTGTGACCAAACTGTATCAGTTTGAAGGCCTCAATCGTGTTGAAGCGGAGCATGCCCAGTTTGGTGATATTATTGCGTTAACCGGTTTTGAAAATGAAATCACAATTGGCACAACAATTTGTGATGTAGAAAAAGCAAATCCAGTTGCGTACGTTGATATTGATGAACCAACCGTTTCTATTTTTATTTCGGTAAACAGTTCGCCGTTTTCTGGCAAAGAAGGAAAACTTCTTACGTCTCGACAAATTCGTGATCGTTTGCAAAAAGAGTTACGTACCAATGTTGCGTTGCGTGTTGAAGATACAAACTCACCAGATACATTTAAAGTTTCTGGCAGAGGTCAGTTGCATTTAGGAATTTTGTTAGAAACAATGCGACGCGAAGGGTTCGAGTTAGAGGTTTCTTCGCAACATGTGATTTTCAAAACGGTTGATGGGAAAAAACATGAACCGATGGAACTTCTTATTTTAGATATCGATCAGGAGCACCAGGGTGTTGTTATGGAATTGCTTGGTCAAAGAAAAGCTGAGTTGCAAAATCTGATTCCAGAACAAAATGGCAAAATTCGTCTTGAATTCAAAATTTCGTCACGTGGTCTCATTGGATTTAGAAGTTTGTTTGTTACCAACACGCGTGGCACCGGTTTGATGAACCAACAATTTTTAGGCTATGAGCCACATTGTGGAATGCTTCCTCGTCGAACAAAAGGTTCATTAATTTCTATGGAAAATGGTGTTGCTACTCCGTACTCACTCGATGCACTGCAATCACGTGGAATATTTTTTATAGAAGCTGGGCAACAAGTTTACGAAGGAATGATCATTGGTGAAAACAACAGAAACAATGATCTTGAAGTTAATCCAACCAAACGCAAAAAACAATCTAACGTTCGTTCTTCTGGCACTGATGAAGCAGTAAAACTTGAGCCGCCAAAAATTATGACGTTAGAAGAAGCAATGGAGTGGATTCATGATGATGAGTTGATTGAAGTGACACCGAAGTCTGTTCGTTTGCGTAAAAAATATCTCAAGGCGCATGAGAGAAAAAAACAAAAATAGAGTACCAAAGATTTTTTGTTCTGTTACACTCCTTTCCTGTAGCAGTAGGTTGCGCGAGCAATATATAAATACAAAAATCCTAAAGGAGTTTTTTTCATGAACATAAAACATCTACTTGTTTCCTCTCTTGTTTTAGTTCCAGCACTAAGTTTTGCAGATACAATGCTCAACATTTCTTTAACAGTTGATGAAACGAATATTGAAATTGCAGATGCGGCAGTAACAGCAGAAAAAGCGGTTTTGCATGATGATGGCTACACTAAAGTTGAAGCAACACTACTTTCTGAAACAGATGAAGCGGCAACAGTTGCGTTTTGGGTAACAGAAGAAGATCGCGTACTGACAAATCCAACACTAGACGTGCAATGGGCAATTCCAGCAACAGTGGAGCTTGCCTACGAATCAGAAGAGTGCTCTTGCTTGGACAGAGATTTGGTACTCGTCGTTACTGCTGCACAGAAATAATAATTATTTTTTTTGAATTCAAAAAAGCTCTCCGTTTTTATACAGGGGAGCTTTTTGTTCTTGTATAGATGATATTTTATCGAACAATGTACCCT
>Ga0180433_10006722_pt1 | contig 14957 bp, 14 predicted proteins | sample SS_ome_8_FD_132980 | JGI IMG/M metagenome (GOLD analysis project Ga0180433, IMG submission 132980) | Hypersaline lake sediment archaeal communities from the Salton Sea, California, USA - SS_1_D_1 metaG | ecosystem: Environmental > Aquatic > Non-marine Saline and Alkaline > Hypersaline >... | reverse complement strand
GGCCTGTCCAGAGCCGGTCCAGCTACTGTACGTCGCGTCTGAAAGGAGAACAGCTACCGTCTTTTCCCAGATGTCTGGATCCTCGAGCAGCCTTGCCAGGACGGCCCCTCCGGCCGAGTGAGCTCCGAGGATGATCCGGTCCACCTGAGCGGGACGAAGCCCGGCTCTGGCCGCCACAGCCTCGAGCTCGGGACCAGGGTAGCCCAACGCATCAGAGACATCTGCACACTTTGGAGGAAGCGCCCCGTCACCCGTACAAGACAGCCAAACTTCCGCCGCCCCGGGCACTTCGGCGCCGGGCACCTGGTACTTGGCCACGGGACCAGCCCAGATGACGAGATCGGTCACAGCTGCCCCGCATGGATACGATGGAGCCCGGCGTCGTAACGACGGAAAAAGTGCTGACGGATCCCTGGTACGCCATGGGCATGCTGCGCGGCAAACTTATCAATCCACAGGGTTGCACGCTGCGGAAAATTACAGCTGTGCTGAAACTGTCTGCCACAATGCTCGCAGACACAATGTATGACCTGACCGCCCTGCCCATCAGGACGAATCGAAGCCACGACAAAAGGATGTCCAGGTACAGCTCGCATGTCAGTCCTCGTAGGGGTCATCCATCTCGCCGGACTCAGTGTCGGACGCGGCAGGGATGTCGCTTTCCCGCGGAATAGGAGCCGGAGGTGGGATTTCGGTATCTGTCCAGAATTTATCGCGTATAAGCCTCTCCCATTCCTCGCGGACTCCCTCGAGCATGGGATCTGCGCTGTGCATCCGTTGAATCTCAACCAGCGGATCTTTGCCGGCCTTGGCAAACGACGCCGCCGAGTTGAGAGCGATACCGGCAATCTGCGCTGCGATAGCCGCCGGTCCCCCTAGCGTGGTACCGAGCACCCCCGCGGCCTGGGCAGCTGTCGAAAGAACCTGGCTCAGTTCGTCACTCATGACCTGTCCCTTTACACACGATGGGAGCCAACGGGATTGCCGGGACAGACTCGGGCCACTGGGCGACGAGCCCGCAGTAGGCTTTACGCACAGCCGCTAAGGCGGCGCGTTCATCGCTTCCCTGCTCGAGCGCGGTGGCCCAGGCATCCTCGGCAATGCGCAGGGCCTCCCAGGCATCCCAGACGGGCTTCCACTTTTCCTCGATGGCCTGGATGGCCTGACGAGCCTCCTGTTCTGTCTTGGCCTCGGCGATGGCTTCTCTGCCCTCGAGCTTGAAGGTCTGGACCAAGATAGGAAGCGCCGCGTTGGCCGCTTCAGCCATGCTGTCAGCAACGTGCACCTGGACCTGCTGATGACCGAAACAGCCAACAAGCAACGTCGCCAAAAAGGCAACCATCATCAGAAATCGTCTCATGGCTGCTCCAACACCTTTGTAGCTGCCCCCTCCACCGTGAACCACTCGAAGTCAATGGCAAACAGATAGGCCAACAGCAGCAGCGCGCCAGTCCCGGCGCCCAGCACGACCATGTTGCGCCGCTGCTCGTTTTCCATACCTTCGACGAACATGTGCTTGAACGCCCACGCACCGATGGGCATCCCTCCCAACACTCCAGCTGCGAGAGCCAACTGGCTGTTACGGTCTGCGCGCTTCATCGTTTGAGGACCCCTTCGTCGACAGCGCTAGAGAACCCCTCCCGCGCCACAACCACAGCATCGAGCAGCTGGATGCCGAGACATTCGAGACCCTCCTGAACCTTTCGCGTAATGACCTTGTCATCAGCGCTCATGACGGGACTTCCGCTGGGATGATTGTGCACCATGATGACAGCGCTTGAGGAGACAAGGAGGGGGACCTTGATGAGGTGCTTTAGTTCTTGACTCGCGCTTGATGTTCCCCCAATAGCCGTCTCGTGAATAGCCAACAAATGGAGCCCGCTATCGAGCGCCAACACGACCAGGTGCTCCTGGTCAGCAAAACGAAGGTGCTGACAGATGTCAGCAGCTCGATGAGGACCATTTACGAGCGGAGCATTGCGCTTGTCATAATCCACCGAACGGATGACGGCCGTCCTGACGAGGAAACCCTCGAAGCCCGCGTAGATTTCTAGAGCCTCGGGCTCGAAATAGCGTGGTTCTTTCGCTTTGGCCCGAGACCGCTTCTTTTTGCGCGCCACCGGATTCGGCCTCGCCTCACTCTCTTGAAGATCGAGAAGCTCCGACGTCGGCAAGTAAATCGTCTCGTCAGCGCCCTTTTCGGTCCAGCGTTTCATCGAAGTCCTTTCGGTCTATCGGATCCCCCAAAGCACTGCAGCACACAAGGCCCGCAGTAGCCAATCTTCATGCCTGTCACTACCTCGGCGATGAGATCCGCGTCGTGCTCAACCCGGTCGTGGTCTCGATGCTGCCACGATCGCAAATATTTTGCCTTGTGACGGGATGGATCGACAATCCACCGAGCCGGAGCTCCACGTGAACAGTCCCAGTGTCCGGGGTAGAGAAAGTCCACCGCATGGCCGAACTCATGGGCCAGGATAGCCACCAGAGTGTCATGAGGCAGGTCGACCGCTTGAGGAGCCAGAATGATGAGCATGCCATCCTCACGACACGCAGCAAAGTGCCGCTCTGTATCGTGGGCTTTCGGGTCGACGAGCAACTTAGTCCTCTTGCAACGACGAAGAGTCTGGTTCTCTGAAGGACGATAGGCGGCAAACGTATCCTTGACCGCATCGAAGTGCGGCTGGAGTACGCTTGCCACCATTTCATTTCTCGTGACCATCAGACCGCAGACCGTCCTCCGTGCTGTACACAGATCGTTCCCAGTTGTTGCTCCACCTTGGGAGAGATCCATCCGTTCTGTCTACCCTTGGCAATCCAACGCGCACACTCCTTGGGTACTAGTCCCATGAAAGACTGAGAACCACATTTGGAGCAACGGAAACCATGAGGAATCCATGTTCCATCGCGCATCTGATCCCATGGGTCAGCGAATGCCTGCAGGTTCTGCGTACGTCCGTAAGCAATCTGAGGCGATATTTGGCAACGGATTGCAATGATCTCCGGCCACGTCACCTCGATACGATGCGGCACACCGCACTGCTGACACCGGTAGTCAATCGCGACACCGTTTTTCACAATCTGGTGCGGGATCTGTTTCAGATCTTGTTGTCCATCCGCCAACCCAAGACTTCCAGCAAATATGCCTTCGGTCTTAGCTCGGATATCATTGAAGGCGTCACTTTTTCCCATCGTCGTCGGCCTCTTCTTCCTTGTCATCCGGCTTGTCATCCGGCTTGTCGGGGGGCTTGGTCGAAGGAGAAGCTGAAAGCAACGGCAACTTCAAACCGCCCGGCATCTTGCCAGCGGTCAACACACAGAGGCGGTCAACGATCTGCCAAAGCTTCTTTTCCCATCCCTTGAGCTTGTCGGGATGAGGACGTGGCGCAAAATTCGCGAACACGTACACCACGACAGCCACCGTCAACAAAGGATGCGACTGCACCCAAGCCCAAACCTGTCCCAACTGCTCCATGAGTTAATCTCCCCTCCGACGCCTCACACGCTTTCGGAGGTTTCTTTCTCTTTTTTTTCGGCTTGCTCCTTGTGAGGATGCTTGGAACTCGCCGTCATGATGGCACGGATGATGTGATTGACCGGCGTCAAATGCGCCGGCAGGTCTTTGCCTTTCAGCGTTGCGATGGGCTCAAAAATCTCAAACTCCTTTTCCGACAACTCGACCACGGTTCCAGGCTCTAGTTCCTGGTGCCGCTCTTTCTCCTCATCCCAAGGGCCACGCAGCTTTTCCTCCAGGCTTTCGAAAGCCTCGATGGCATCCAGGCTAGCACGCCAGCCCTGGTTGCCCCACACGACCTCCTCGAGCCAATCGGTGAGACCGTATTCGGGATGCTCCTTCTTGTCGTTCAACACCTTATGCAGGCGCACTTTCTTCGGTACAGTGATGTATTTCATTTCTCCAATATCCGTTATTGTCTAGCCTATTGAAGTGATGGCCTATGAGAATACAGCCATCGGAAATCTCTGCAAAACTACCCACGAATCGTCCTGCAGAATAGCTCCTCCGTACGCTCCTATGCCAATCGAAGTCAGCGCCGTCAGAGCATTCCGCTTACCAGCAGAATTGAGGGCAGAGAAGTAATCAGTAGCGTCTGCGTTTTCCCAGAGAGATCCCTGGCAGCTGTACATGATGGGCCGAATCGAATTCGCGTAGGAAAACACGTAGGCGCGTAGAAAAGCGTATCTGTCATCCGACGCGTGAGCGCTATCAAACGTGCACAAATGAGAACGACTTGCTGATGCACTCAACGTAGTGGCCGCACCGGTGCCTACCTGGAAACGCGCCTTGGTCTCGACGTACCAATCTCCGTTTACCGCGGCGGAGCCGTTAAAACGCAACGAAAGACGCTGATTGAGCCCTACGTTGTCCACGATGAAATAGGCGCTCAACACGTAACAAGTGTCAATGTTATCAGGGGCAACGGTGAAATCGAACCACTGTGTTGGTCCCCCAGAAGCCCGCACTCCGTCGCCAACCTGAGCAAAAGACTCATCGTAGAACCCCATGTCGCGGCTTGCGCTGTACGCCCTAATCTGTGGTCGTCCATTGTTGGCATCGATGATGTTCATCCCAATGTCGCCAGATACCACTGGCGCCTGACTGGCAGACCAACGAATGACGTCCCCTACCCCCGAAGGGCTGAGCGTAATCGACTGCTCGCCTACGTGCAGGTTCTTGAGCGCACCGCAAGCTAGACAGCGCTGCGTCCGCTGCCACGGCCAAGCCCAAAAATGCCTACCTAAGCGCTCGCAAATCGTCTTGCTCACAGCGGCTCTCCGAATGTGAATTTCACCCCGATGACCTCGATGGCCCAAATGGCTACGTTGTTGTTCGTCGAGCCATCATCGTCGAGCTCAAGGCGTATGGCAACCATGTCCCCCTCGTAGTAATCATCAATGTCGAAGCCGATGAAGTCCATGGCATGGAGTTTGTTGGTTACGACAGAAGGAACCCCCGTGGGCCCCAGAGTTTGAGCGGCCTTTGCAGTCAAAGTCTCCGTATTGGCCGCTGTCCTGGCTGTGGGGGTGGCCCCACCCGTCGGATCGGCGACGCTCACGCCTGAAACCTCAAGCGGCAGACACGAAAAAATGAGATCTGCCGACCCTCCCCCTGGGTCGACGCTGTAATAGACCCTGAACATGAGAGGACACGCCGTGCAGATGCCCCTCGGCAACGAAAACTGATACGTGATCGCGTCTCCGTTGCTGTTCATGTTCGAGTTCTTGATGTTCTGGTTCCACCCCGTAGGGATCCCGCCAGAACCCACGGCAACCGAAACGCTTACTACGCCACCAGTCTCCCCATACACATTTCCGCCAGCGGAAATGGTTTCCTTCCATCGAGCCAGACCGTGTACGACGAAGTTTCCCTTGGCATTAATGACGGCATGACTTGGAGAAAGTCTCCACCGCTCAAACACAGGCGCCGTCGTCGGCGCTGTCATGATCCGCACTCTGGACCAGTAGGCGTTGGTGCCGTTTATGGTTTTCGTCGCCCAAGTAACACCCTCACTTAGCCTGAGCTCTACGTACTCCTCAGCGTTGGCCCGTATGAAGGGGTTGTCTGCGTAGCGGTAGACGTTCTCCTCCTGGTCCACCAACATTTCCACTTCCACCCAAGCCGAGCCGTTCCAGATTTCAAACTGGTAAACGCCGTCGGTGGTGGAGGCTGTGGTGCTGTTATACAGATGCGCCCAATGCTTGATGACCCCCGCACCGTCCTGCAAGGTCGACCCGAAAAGAATGGTGTGGTTCTGCGCGGTGCCCTGAAACGTAAAGGTAGAGCTACTCGGGCTTCTCGCAGCTGCCGATACGTCTGTCAAATTGCCGCCGTCCGACACGCCTGATGCGGTGCTATCGGTTGTAAGAACCGTCTCCCCACGAGAAAGAGTGGAGCCTCCACCAAAAGCCGACGACCGAGGCCTTTCGGGCTGTCCTACGCGGAGCTTTCCGTACGAGTACAACCCCTGATCTGCCTCCCCCTCGTTCTGATAGAACCACACGATGTCGGCCGTATTCCACCAGCTGCCAGGTGCACTGATTTTGTTTTCGTCAAAATCGAGCGCAATTAGGTGCATCAAACCTCCTAAGTATCCAGAGCCGACCAGCACAGCGTACGACGAAGCGTCGATGCGTCCAGAGTTAACCACGACCTGAGCGTCGTTGTTGATGACACTGATGCCGTTTACACACGCAAGGAACACAGCTCGACCAGCATTGATTGTGCCGTTCGATATCTGAATCCCGTTCGTCACAGTGCATCCGAGCTGAATGCCCAACGTCTCGGCGACCAATGTGCACCCAGGCCCTACGTCCCACGCCGTCTTTATGGTGCCACTCAAAACGTACGTGAGTACGGCAGTCACCAGCGGGGACGATCCTGAAAGCTGAATGAAGATATCAGCAGTCCCTGACGCAAAAAACGTGTCCTCGATGAACATTGCGCCCGCTTGCCCACGAATGCCGATGCCAGATGCACCATTTCCGACAAGACGTATACCTCGAACAGAATTCTGATCGGTCCCGCCTGGAGATCCAAACACGCCATACGTCGCATTCGTCGGCAGCTGAATCTCCATGTTTTCTACAGCCGATCCGTTTCCTCCCAAAGCGACACGGGTGCCTGTGGCTGCAGACCCGTTGATGACTGTACCGAACCCACTTCCTCTGAGCGTCACCCCCGCGGGAACCGTCACGGACTCGTTCCAGGTCCCCGGTCCTACGCTTACGATGTCGCCCGCGCTCGCTACCGCTAGAGCCGCCCCGATCGTAGAGTACGGCTTTATCGTAGTCGAAGTGATGAGCTGAACGCCGAAGCCGCCCACGACGTCGTCGAGGCAGGCCATCTTTTTCGACGCAGAGAGAGCCGCTAAGTAGAGCTCTCCCCGTCCTGTCGAAGTATCCATCCCGATGTCGCCAGCGGCTGCCGCAGCCTGCGAGCCTGACCACCGCGCCACGTCGCCCACACCTGCAGGGCTGAGCGTAATTGACTGCTCGCCTACGTGAAGGTTCTTCATCGCTCCACAGAGGACACAGCGCTGCGTCACCTGCCACGGCCAAAGCCACAGATGGCTCCCGAGCCTCGTGCACAGTGGTCGCTTCATCTTCTAGGCCGCCTTCTTCACGTAGCCGACACACTCAGGATGCACGGGAACCGAACGCATGAGAGGCTTTCCCAGTTCATCCTTGTCCTGTTTCTTGACGTACAGCATGAAGCCCTCGCCCTCCTCAAACTTCTGGCCGCACACAGCACAGTAGTCCTCCTCCCACGCTAGATCGCCAGAGGTGACGGTGACACCACGAATCAATGTGAATCGCTTCGACGCCGTGCCTACGTTACCGTCGTCATCCGTAGCAGGTGCAAAGGTGTAGTCGCCCTCCATGGTCAGCGATCCGTCGTTCGCGAAGGTGTAGAGGTCGGTTCCTCCTGTGTCCTCGATGATGACTTTCCCTGGCGTGTCCCCGTTCGACATGACGAAACGTAGATCGCCACCTGTCGAGCTTCCTCCCGTCGCCGCGTTCCCACCACGAAGGAAGGTGTCTCCACCCGTCGCCGTGTTCACCGTCATGTCCTGACCATGAACAATCAGCGTGTTGCCCGTTCCGGTGCTCCCGTCCGCGATTTGAATCTCGGGATTGGAGACACCCGTAGCGAACTCCCAAATGTTCACGGTGGCCGTGCTCGGCGTCAGCGTATTGGTCGACCGAGTCCACTCGGTCGCACCACCCGAAGCAATGTCGACGTAGTTTGCCCCATTCATCGACATCTGGAACGTGCCCGTGTTGCCGTTGTAGATGAGGCTACCTTCGCCCGCGGCGCTATTTCCAGAATTGCGGCCATCCACGAAGCTCAGCTTCATCGACTGGTCACTGTCACCATCCTCAAGCCGGAACTCATCCTGAAGAATCTGGACGATCTCTTGCTGGCCGATGAAGATGAAAAGCTCCTGGCCAGTTGAAATCTTGATGTAAGTTGGAGTTACTGCTGGAGTCTCCGATCCCAAGATGAGGTACCCATTGGCCGACGTGTCTACGAAAAGTGCCTGGATGTTGTTGTTACTGGAGTCCGTGAAGTAGATCGACTGTCCAGTCCCGTTGCCCATGCGAATGGCGCCAGCTGTCGATGCGGTGCCGCCCGTCGTGTGGACCCCCATCGGGCCAGCGACCCAAAGATTTTCTGAATTGGGTGTCGAGGTCTGCGACGTGCTCACGATGACGCCCGTGGCGTTCACGACCATTTGCTGGCCACCGTTGGCCTCCTGAAGCACTAGGTTGCCCTTGGTGTCACCGATGCCAGGACGGAGCTCCAGGTTGCCTCCTATGCTCGTACCGCCGAGAGCTGCGTCACCTCCGCGCACCGTCATGAGGCCGCCCGTGTTGCCCGAGTTGCTGCTCATGTCTTGAGCGTGAACCGTCAGCGCGTCTCCCACAGTGCCCGTCTCTGCGGAATCCTCGATGCGAATGATCGAAGCTCCAGCTGTCGCATCGAACTGCCAGACGTTCACACTAGCCGTCGAAGGCTCCAAAGTGTTCGTGCTACGCGTCCACTCGGCCGCTCCGCCCGTAGCGATGTCGACGTAGGCACCCGTGCTGACCGAAATCTGAAACGTGTTGGTCGAGTCGTTGTAGATGATCCGGCCTTCATTTGCAGGAGCCGTGTCCGCGTTCTGGCCGTCAGCCATCTGCACGTACACTCCACCATTGGAGGAAAGCTCCAAACCACCGTCGTAGCCGCCACCGGCGCCCTGACCAAAAATCATCTCCACGATGCCGCCGTCGGCTGCACCGCCTCCCGCACCAGATGCGGCATTACCCGTCTGCATCGAAATACGGGTGCCGTCCTCCTGGTTACTCGCCGCAGCCACGGAGTCGACTGTCTCCAACAGTATCGATCCGCTCGCCCCGGTACTCGTGCCCGCAACGGGCGCTCCACCCGTGAGCTTGATCCCACCGCCATCACGCCCCGCACCGGTCGTTGCCGCGTCGCCACCAATGAGATTGACGGCGCCACCGGGACCGTTTGTGGTGCATTCTCCACCCTCGACATTGGTTGTGCCACCAAGCTGCGTGCCATCACCGGCCTTGAGACGGAGCTCGCCTCCGTTTGACGTCGCGCCGGAGGCCGTTTGAGCTCGTACCTGGAGACGTCGGCCGTTTGTCGATCCAGCGGTCTGCGTAATCTGAAAGATCGAAGGATCGCTAATGACCTCGGAAAACTCGATGCTGTAGGAGCCTCCCGTCGCGCCTTCGCCGACACGGATCTCACTTTCGAGGATCCTCATGTAACGGGAACTGCCCAACTGAAAATGAAACCCTACACCCGTAGGGCCATCGAAGATCATGTTGGTAATATCCGCATCGTCATCGCCAAATCGGATCTGATCTGTGTTGTCTACACCTGCGACCTGAATCACCTGACCGCCGCCCACCACATTGGACGTGATGTAGCCATCGTTGGCCATCCGAATGAGGCCATTTGCAGCAGGACTAGTCCCAAAGGATGAGTCTCCCGCTACGTGGAAGCGCTCCGTTCCTGTAACGGCGTTTGCTCCAACAGCGACGTCCCAGGCAAGGTTATCCGTGTAGACCTGGGTGCCCGATTCTGTCCAAGGACCAGCGCTCGCGCCCGTGGCGATGTCGACGAACGCGCCTGTGTTGGCGCTGATCTGCCAGCTCTGCGTGTTCGCATTGTATATGATGCGACCTTCGTTAGGCGAGCTAACGCTCGCATTTTGGCCGTCCGTCATTTGAACGTATGCGGCGTCCGATCCACCATCTGTGTCGTCGATCTCGATGGCTGTGGGATCGATGATGCCCGTAACGGTGAGCTTTCCGTCAATGTATGCTGGGCCGTCCACGCGCAGCTGCTCTGCGCCAACAGGACCAGCCGTCGCACCTGTGCCGATGCCCACGTATCCGCCGTTGGTCACAGCGTCGAGCAGGATGGTCAGGTTGTTTCCGCTGTCGTACAGATTGAGCGACTCTTGATCCTGGTCATAGAACATCCTCGCCTGACCAGCCAAACCAGCGGCAAAGTCTCCCTGTGTCGCCGGGTCACTAGCGGTGCCGACGTACACGTATCCCTCGTTTGCCGCCGTGATAGTCGCAACCCCACCATCACCGATGATATTGAAAAACACCCCCGTGTCGCCAACAGCGCCCGTGAACGTGAAATCACCACCTAGGCCGCCACCTGCCCCGGCTCCCGGGATGAAAGAAATGGAACCACCTTGCACCGCAGGGCCGCCAGACGAAGCGTTCCCTCCACCGATAAAAATGGTTCCACCTGCTGCGCCGAATGCACCATTGCTATCAGCGTTTCCCGCGCCAATAGTTAAGTTTCCGCCGGCAAATGCTGCGCCCGGAGTGGTCGCATCACCACTAGCAGCGGCAATCCTCGTCGCAGGACCGGCCATGTCCCCACCAATGCGTTCACTGCCAAACGTGATACCTCCGCCGGGATTCGAAAATCCCACGAGAAAGTTTTGCCCCAGATCATGGAAGTAATGAAGTTCGAGCTGCTGGATCGTGTCGCGGACAATCATACGGCCCGTGTTACCGCCCCCCGCCCCTTGGCCTACGTCCACGATTAGTGATCCACCATCAACAGGATTTCCAGAAGCACTCGACGCGTCACCTAGGGTGATAGCGAATCCCGCTCCGCTAATCTCATTCGCACCAACGGAGGCTGCATTGCCTAGCAGGAAGCTAACCTCTCCACCTCGGGAAGCTCCCGCAGCGGTCCTGGTGCCATCCCCAGTGCTAACCGTCCAGTCCCCCCCCTGCCCGTCCGTCTTTCCGTCGTCCGTCCTCATCCACATACGTGGACCAGAACCGATAGGCTGCTCTCTTGCTGTAGCTAAACGTAGATCTTGGTTTATTGAAGCCAGGGCCGTCTCGTAAATGACGCTAACTCCAATACTGTCGTCGCCTTCGAGCACGAACGCCGCGTTCTTTATGCCAGGGTTTCCCAAAGTAGGGGTAGCCGCGTAATAGGCCGCAACGCGACCGTCTCCGCTGTCGCCACCGATGCTCACCACGTTGGATCTAAAGCCTAATGCGGCCTCCCCAGCCGCTAGGCCCGTAGACCGAATCATGTTTACACGAACTCCAGCTGATAGATCGTCGCCTGTGCCCAACGTGGGCTCGACGAGAAGAACAGCGTCGTCGTTCGACAAATCAACATGCATGTAGGCGCGGCCAGAAACGCGAAGGTTTTCGACGGATGATGGTCCCGCGGTAGCAACTGCACCTATGCCAACGTATGCTCCATTCGTGAATGCATCGCCGATAATGGTCAACGTGTTCGTGTTGTCGTAGAGATTGAAGCTCTCTTGCACCTGATCGTAGAACATGCGGGCAGCGCCAAGTTTGCCCGCCGCAAAATCACCGATGTTACTCGGGTCTGAGGCGTCGCCTACGTAGGCCCACTGCTCCAACCCCACGGTGAAGCATGGGTTGTTGAGGCTGTCCTGCACGATGGTCAACGCCTGACCAGCGACCGAAGACGCATTTGCGACAAACGTCCACATGCCCGCAGTAGCCCCGCCAGCACCAGCGCCCGGGTTCACGGTCACACCACCGCCGGGCTGAGGCCCACCTGCGCCAGCAGCATCTCCCAACTCAAATATTAAATTTCCGCCCTCCGCTGAGTTCGCACCAATCGCTGCCGCGTCGCCTGTCAGTAGTCGTATGTCTCCGCCGCGATAGGCGCCAGGCACAGAAGCCTGACCATGAGAAGTAGTAATAAGAAGATTGGGACCATCCTGATCCGTTGTAAGGGGTTCCGTATGGATCTCCCCCTGAGAGCCATCGTTCAACGACATGTTAAGCCGAACCGATGTACTAGGTCCGCCAACTAGAAAATCGAAACGAAACTGTTCATCGTTCACTTTGTTGGCGAAACTAACCTGTCCTTCATTCTCGCCAGTGCCAGAACCCTGTCCCACGGTAACATAAAAAGATCCTCCCAAACCAGGAGTCGTCCCATCTCCAGTCGAACCGTCTCCGCACTTAAATATTACAGAGCCCCCGTTGGCTCCGTTCCCTACTCCAAGCGCTGCGCCGTCTCCTGGTTCGACGTAAAATACACCACCCTCGCTAGATCCAGGAGTCGTTCTGGTCCCGTTTCCCATCATAGCGGACCAGTTGCCGCCCCTACCGTCTGTTACGGCGGTACCAGTAATCATTAGAATCGAAGTACCATCACCCGTGTTCGTCAACAAATCGCACGAAATATTCAAATCCTGGTCTAGGCAAACCAATCCTCCTGGATAAGTAGCTCCTGTCGAGCGATCTCCCCTAATAAGGTACGCACCGACAGAATTGAGCCCAGCTCCGATCGTAGGCACCTCAGCTAGGTAGACAACATGTGCCGAGTTCGGGTCATCAGCTGCCAATGTCGTCAGCGAGGCCCGCACTGTAGAACGGATGGTTCCTGACGCTGCTGCCACAGAACGGATTGGAGTGAAACGGGCTACTGATGTATCGCTTGCATCCACGTTACCGTCCACGAGCACCCCATCGCTATTCAGTGGAATAGCCCCAGCATTGACAACCTGTCTCCCTACCACACGGAAGGTCTCACCTCCGCCGGACATCGCGTTTGAGCCTACGACCACATCGCGCGTTGCGAAGTTTACTGGATAAATAAATGTTCCAGCATCAGCCCAAAGGGCTGCTGCTCCAGTTGCAATTGGCTGCCACGCACCACCATTTTCGGAAATCTCAAAACGGCTCGTAACCCCATCGTATCGAAGACGTCCTGTCCCAGCTGGAGACAGCGCTGTCGCTTGACCGTCCTCGAGTTCTAGATACGATACCCCGTCATCCGAGGCCGACTGGATACCCCCAAGCACGCGCAACTTCTCGCCAGCACCTGACATGACTTCAAGGCCGATGCCGACCTCCCAGTTGTCATCGACCAAATTGACGACGTTAGCGTCTAGTTCCCAGAGCTTGTCGCCTCCCCCGCCATCAGGATTTACGCGTGGGAAATACCTATTCGTGCCGTGCTTGATACTCATGCTCGCTCCTCAAGCTCGCTCCTCAAGGCGTGTTGGCCGTAAAGACAAAAACACCCAAGTCTTGGAGTTCCTCCCCAAGCCCATTGCCCAACAAGGTCGACAAGGTGTAGTCAGGGCCCGGCTCATCACCACTTGTAAAGTCCCAATCCGGAAATGCTTCTGTAGACTCACGCTGAACACCAATTAGCAACTCATCTCCCATCGCCTGCATTTCGTGCAGCATGAAACCGGGGCCAGTCGCCGGGAACAATGTTGCTGGATTGCCGGGGTCTGCAATTCCCTGCTGTAAAGACCCCAACGTACCATTCGGATATGAAGACCCGTCTGGTTGATAGGGATTTCTGGTTCCATTGGGGATGAGCGGATTCTGGCGCTGTCCGGCCCAGTTCGCCCCGTAAAAACGCTCGAAGAAAATGCTCTGACTAGCCGACAAGTAAGCGTTGTCGATACTGCCAGTAGAGATTACTCCTGGCTCATCTCCGTTGTACACAACCGAGTTCTCCGCGCACGGAATGATCACTCGGCGCTGACGTGCAGGCATTGGGGGGACCAAAATCGTCTCTGGGATGCCGTCTGCCTGCTTTGGGTAATGGTAGCTTTTTCTGAAGTTGTTGAAGTCAAACACGTTGCGCAAACGCCAGAATAACCTCCACTCATAGCGATTCACCGTTACCGGATCGCTGGCTGAAACCCAAAACAAAATAGGCAACCAAAGCAGGATACGAGACCCCATCGGCACAGAAAGGCCGCGAACGAGTCGCGGGTCATATCCGTCAACACCACTGTTTACAGCTTCATCAAACGGCTGACCAAGCTCTGTCAACATGATGGGGCGGTCCGCCGACTCTCCCTGATAGGTCGCCTCAAAATTTTCAAAAGGACGCAAAATGAAAGCCTTAGAGGCCTGTGCGTCTGCCATCACGGTTTCACTCATGTTGGTCCTCTCCTAGTCGCGCTTACGCTTCTTTTCCGTCTTGGTCTTGTGGCCTCTGTACGCCAGGTAGCCGGCCAACATACCTGTTGCCACCGCGTACGAACCTGATATCGCCGCTTCGCGTCTCGACGCAGCGTCCGCCCGCATCGTGAGCTGCAAGGCTCGGTAGGCGTTTAGAGCAGCCCCAGCAAAAAGACTCCCGCTGAGCGCCCCATACACCCCACCCCACCGCATACCGGCCACCGTGCCAATGCCTACGGCAAGCGTAGACATGCCCAGCGCGTGAGCTCGCTCATGGGGATAGGCCTCGGGTATCCAAACTTCCGTCGATTGATCTGGGTACTTCACCTGGACAGCTTGAGGGCGAAGCCCACCGTTCTGTACAGCGAACGAAGATCCGTTCTGTGTTGCAGGAGTCGCCGCGGCCGACTCACCGGCCGTTTCGGTAAGCTGTGGAAGCTGCTCGAGCGCCTTGTCCGAACTGAACGCTGGTTCATCTGACGATAGGTCCAGGCCGTCTATCACCTCGTCGGACACCTCATAGCCGAGCTCGTCCTCATCCGGAATTTCGTACCCCTCAAAAATGCCTTGACCGTCAGCCATCTAGCGCATCTCCGCCTCAGATTCTGAAATACTCCAGACCCGTGAGCATACTACCTGCAGACGGGACTTTGGTCGAGGTTTCGACCAGTGTTTCTTGGCCAAATACCTACACGGGTGTACACCTTATGACCCATGAAACGAGCACAGATTGCCCTCGCGGTGCTTAGCGCGCTGGTTTGTCTGGCCCATGCACCCGCAGAAGAACAAATCCTATGCCCCACTGACATGGTCCGCGTACCGGGCCATGACAGCTGCATCGACCGCTATCCATGGCCCAACATCAAAGGGGTCGTCCCCACCACGGGACTAAGTGGACTGCCCGAACCCCACGACGTCGAAGCTGGGCGCCTGATGGACATCAAGGGCTTGTGTGAATC
>Ga0180433_10006720_pt1 | contig 14959 bp, 14 predicted proteins | sample SS_ome_8_FD_132980 | JGI IMG/M metagenome (GOLD analysis project Ga0180433, IMG submission 132980) | Hypersaline lake sediment archaeal communities from the Salton Sea, California, USA - SS_1_D_1 metaG | ecosystem: Environmental > Aquatic > Non-marine Saline and Alkaline > Hypersaline >... | reverse complement strand
CTTTTATCTCTATTATGGCACGGCCGTTAAGAATTGAATACCCAAGGAGCACTTTACCATGTAACCGCAAGAGGAAATGAGCGCAAAAGGATATATTTTGCAAAAAGAGACTATCTGAAATGTAGACAATATACACGAGGATGCCCGGGAAAAAATACGGCTGCTTGCTTCATGTCTATGGTTTTATGACCAATCATATGATACTGGAGACGCCCAATGCAACTATCAGCAACATTATGCACTCTATCAATGGCCCCTGTACACACTACATAAACAAGAAAAGAGATCGAAGAGGCCATCTCTTTCAAAGCAGGCTTAAAGCGATTCTCATTGATCGAGATACTTACCTGGTGGAACTGAGCCGCTCTATTCATTTACATCCTGTATTGAAAAACCCGAAGAATAGAGTAATAGCAGTTACAGATCCTATGTGGGAAATAGGAAGGATGAGATAGTTCCTCATGATCAAATATTACAGATGATCTTAGCGGATGAAAAGATTGCACCTAAGATATATACGCAGTTTGTCGAAAATGGAATGGGAGTTGATCTGGAAAATCCTTTCGTAAAAATCTATGGCGGATCAATACATGGAGAGAAATCTTGTATCAAAGAAGCGTTAAGCACGTTGAAAGAAGGTGTACTAAGCAGGAAAGAACCATCACACCGAAAAATGGTGGAATCCGCTTTTGAATCTGATGTAATCCTAAAAGCTGTTTCGAAGTATTTCGGGATTGATAAAGAAGTCGTCCTGAATGACAAAAAAGAATATCGCACTCCTTGTATGTATAGTATGAAAAGATACACGGGGATGACCAATGGGCAAATAGGTCAAATCTTCAATGAATTAAGCGTTTCTGCGGTATCAAAAGCCTTCCGGAGGGAGGCAAAGGCAATGAAAGAAAACAGGGCGTTGAGGAAACAGATAAATAACATAATGTCCAGTTTGTCCCAGTTCAAGGGCTGACCCCATGCCTTTCATGATGTCTTGCCAATATGAACATGTACTACGTCTGTTTCATCTCGGCTACATTCTTCTTATCAAAGGTCTTGCTTTTCTTGGGATAGGGTTTTCATATCGCAGGCTTGGTTGGGGATCTTTTTCAGGGCTGGTTGTGCGGCCTCTTTATTTTAGGATTTATGCACGTTATGTATGAAGTTCTATAATTACAAGGCCTAGCCCACTATAAGATTCACCCATTTCTTTTCCAGACTGACTTGAGTAAAAATAACTGCTGGACTTGCTGATCTGACAAGAGTTAACTTAGATAGTATGTGGTATCAATACTTAGTTATTTATGCCCATTATCTAGAAACTTATAATCTTATGTACGACCCCTACACGGGCCCATACACCTATTGTGATTTTTGCGCATGCCTGTTACTGGACCTTTCCCCCTTCTTGTTATTGCAGCTTACCCTCCACCTTATTCCCCTGTCTAGTTTTGGGGAGTATTATATGGTTGTAAAAGTTTTCGGAGATAAGACTTTGTTCTAATAAAAGTTTTTCTAAAGTTTTTTCATTTTTTTATTGACATTTAAATTATGCTATGTATTATGAACAGTAAGTCGAAAGCCGACTAGTCGGTTTATATACTTTAAATTTATTATTTTACTGCGCAAAATGCACAACGTACCCACTACAATAAAAAGTAATGAATTAGTTGAGAAAAAAAGAGAGCAAATAGTTAAAGCGGCTATCAAATTATTCCCGAAAAAGGGATATCATAAAGCTACACTCAGGGAATTGGCTGAGGAATCGGGAATAAGCCACGGTAACATATATGATTATGTTGGCAGTAAAGAGGATATTTTTCTTCTAGTCCATGAAACTATAACTGGTGCTGCAGATACTGGGCTTAAGGCGAGCATAGAGAATATTGATGACCCCTTGGAAAAATTGCAGCGAATGATCCACAGTGAGTTTGAGCTTTCCCATATATGGTCAGATGCTATTCTAGTTATGTATCAAGACCTCCATGTCTTGAGTAAACCCCTTTTAAAGAAAATTCTTACAAAAGAGTCAAAACATGTAGCGTTATTTGAATCGATACTAGATGAATGTGTTGAGAAGGGAGTCATTATAGATTGCAATACCCATGTTGTGGCAAATTTAGTCAAAATTATGATTGATTCTTGGGTCATTAAGCGGTGGGATTTAAGAGATGTCAGTGAATATGAAATGGAGAATCAAATTTACAATTTTGTATTCAAAGGCTTAACCAATAAAGCAGCAAGCGGGCAAAAAAAAGAATTTGGAATTTCACCGCTCGAGGGAAAGCGAGTTATCTTTATTAATGGCGGAACATTAATTGGGGAAGCGTTAACTTTACACCTGCTGTCTAAAGGAGCAATAGTTGGCATATATCATTATGATCCTGACTTTATTAGGCATATGGAGTTAAAAATTTCTAGTAAAGATGCGCGAGGAAGGGTGCGGTTTTATTCGGAAAAAAACCGCGGTGAAATGAACCATGAGCTTTTTAGAGATATTGTTTCTGATTTTGGGAAAATCGATATATTTATTCAAGACTTGGGTATAAGTAAAATAAAAAAGGATACCTCTAATACAAAAACGCATCTCCCTGGCGAAAAACTGCGGATAAATATTAACCTGGCTCAAAATCTATCGTATCTAGTTCAAGAAGAAATGACCAAAAGGGGATCTGGAAAAGTTTTGTATATCGCACCTTGGGCTTGGGACAAATATACAGATCCTATTTTATATGAGACAATAAAGGCTGAAGCTATTGCTATTACTAAGGCATTGGCAAAACGGATGGCCCAATACGCAACACAAGTTAATTGTATCATTCCTGGGTATATTGGAGAGATAAAAAGCTTAAGAGAGCAAGGGCAGATAATTGCAGATATGATAAACCGTATCCCTAATGAAAAGTTAGGGGAGGTGCAAAATGTTGTGGAAGCAGCATCTTTTTTGGTTTCTGGTGTGTCAAACTATTTAACCGGTCAAATATTAGAAGTGAATGGAGGAATGAATTTCGATAATATAATTTAAAGTCAAATAAGGCTTTATTGAGATACTTAGGTGATAGAAAAATAGAAGTGTAAATTTTTTTTAGTGTAAATATGACCGACTGTAAGTAAGTTTGCCAACCAGTCGATTTAAATTAGTCACCTCGTTATATTTTAAGCTAATGCATAGTTTAAAAAGTAAAAAAGGAGGAAGAAAGTGCAGAAACTCATTCAAAAAACAATAGGAGATATGTTCGATGAGACTGTCGATAAATATCCAGATAATGAGGCACTATATTATCAGGGACAAAGGTGGACATATAGTCAATTAAAAGAGAATGTGAACAATTTGGCAAAGGGTTTGATTAAGCTGGGGGTAAAGTCAGGCGATAGAGTCGGAATATGGATGCCCAACTACCCAGAGTGGATATATTCAAATTTGGCTAATGCCAAAATAGGAGCAGTAAATGTTCCGCTCAATATCCGGTTCAAGGCCAGGGAGATTGAGTACGTATTGAAGAATTCAGGGATCAGTACACTGATTATGGCCGACAAGTTTTTAACAAACTATTTTAGTGACATGCTTTATGGAATATGTCCAGAGATTAAGAACGCTGAACCAGGAGGGCTAAAATCTGCCAATTTACCTCAGTTGAAAAGCATTATTTGCCTTGAAAATAAAGCTGGCATGCTAAAATACAATGAAATTCTAAAAGTGGGCGGTGACTCTAAGCTGGATAAGGAATTACAGCAGAGACAAAGTATGGTTCATTTTGATAACGTTGTTAACGTATTTTATACTTCAGGCACAACTGGCTCGCCTAAAGGGGCAATGGCTGATCACAATGTACTAACAAATGTTTTGAATTACAATGAGTGGATGAAAATTACAGATCAAGATACAGTCCAGATTCCTTCACCACTTTTTTACACCACAGCCAATTACTGGTGTATGCTGTGCCCCATTATGGCTGGCGCCAAAATGTGCCTATCTACCTTTTTCACATTGGAGGAAAAACTGGAGCAGATTGAAAAGGAGAGAGTGACAGTTACTGTGGGAATGGCAAAAATGTGGGTTGACATTGTCAATTTTCTTAAAGAACACCCCTATGACACTAGTTCCCTTCGGATCGGATGGTCTGGGGGAGGTCCAATAACAATAAAAGATCTAGAGGCAGTAACGAAATTGGTGGTTGGGAACATAGTAAATCTTTACGGGATGACAGAAACGGGTGGGATTACTACAATGACTAAGCTTGACGATCCTTTGAATGTCCTTGCTACAACAATAGGTACTCCACTTCCTAATTTCGAATTGATAATAATAGATCCTAATACAGGTGAGCGATTGCCTGCAGGACAACCAGGTGAACTTTGCGTTAAGGGCCCTTATGTAATTAAGGGATACCTAAATATGCCTAAGGAGGAAGAGGCAATTTATTTTGATAAGGATGGTTGGTACCACACTCAAGATATTGTAGTGGAGCATGAGAACGGGTATTACTCTTTTGTTGGTAGGATCAAAGACATGATTAAGGTCGGAGGTGAAAATGTGTCTCTGACTGAGGTTGATGAGTTTTTACTGGGAAACGATAAGGTGAAAATGGCTTCGACAATTGGAGTGCCTGATAAATTAAAGCAGGAGGTGCCTCTAGCTTTCATAGAGCCAATTCAAGGGGAAAAATTAACTGAGAAAGAAATCATTGATTATTGTAAAGGGAAAATTGCTTCCTATAAAATTCCCAAGTATGTAAAGTTTATCACTGATTGGCCTGTAACAGCAACAGGAAAAATACAAAAATTCAAGCTTAAGGAATTAGTATAAGGTGGATTCTGAAGATAAAAGATCAGCCGAAGATGATATTGTTCTGGGGGTAGAAGATATATCTCTTAGATTCGGGGGCACAAGATCTCTTGAAAATGTTAGCTTGCGCCAAAGATACGGGGAAATTCTCGCTATTATAGGACCAAATGGTGCGGGAAAAACATCTCTAATTAACTCCATAAGCGGCTTTTATCGCCCTCAGAGCGGGCGCATTTTTTTCAACGGGGAAGATATAACTCTCCTTCCTCCACGTAGAATCGCACGGCTTGGTTTAAGTAGAACATTCCAAAACCTAAGGTTGTTTAGTGCTTCCACAGTATTCGATAATTTGATGACGGGTGCTCACATACACTTCAAGTCTTCATTCGTAGCCGATTGCATATATTTTGGCCGGTCAAAAAGAGAAGATTTAGAGCGCCGTCCTATAATTGAAGAAATAATCGATTTTTTGGAACTGAACGACGTAAGTAAAAGCGTGGTGGGGACATTGCCGTATGGCATTCGAAAAAGGGTTGACCTGGGAAGAGCTTTATCTATGGAACCAAAAGTTCTCCTCTTGGATGAACCTATTGCTGGTATGAGCGTAGAAGAGAAACAGCACATATGCCGCAATATACTTAATATAATCAGTGTGAAAAAGATCCCTATAATGATGATTGAACATGATATGGGGGTAGTTATGGATCTAGCAAACCGAATTATAGTGCTTGAGTATGGAAAAAAAATTGCTGAGGGCACACCTGAGGAAATCAAGAATAACCCCGATGTTATTCGTGCTTACCTTGGTGAAACAATAGAAGAAGAAATATAGCATGGAAGATAATACTTTCCCTAAATTGTTAAAAGTAAATTACCATAAGTATGCAAATTCCAGGGTAGCCATGAGGCAAAAAAAATTAGGTATCTGGCAGAGCTATACCTGGGAAGACTTCTATCTACATGTCAAAAGAATTTCACTCGGTTTAGTTAGCATTGGTCTTAAACAGGGGCAGACTGTCCTGCTTATCGGGGATAATTGTCCCGAATTTTACTGGATAGAACTCGCTATTCATTGCGCTAACGCTACCTCAGTAATGGCTTTCGCCGAGAGTAACACTCGCGAGATAGCGGATATTATTAACGACGCAGAGGTCACGTTTGCTTTGGTCCAGGATCAACAATTAGTCAGTAAGATTATGGAGGAGAGAGAAGCGATACCTAGGATTAAGAAGATCATATATTGGGAGGGCGATGACTTAATGCTTCGCGGAGACCCTTTTTTCTTAAGCCTTTATGACCTAGAAGGTATTGGACATGAGTATGAAGGTATCCACCCAGATCTTTTTGAGCAGAACATTGTTAATAGTAATGCAGGCGATATTTGTATTCTCTCATACACGTCAAACAACACAGGATCTAGTTTAGGCACCATAGTGACGTATGACGATATCCTTAAGACGATGAGAGAGTTTTTGAAAATTGAGACCTGGTACTCAGATGATGAGTATTTCTCCTTTATGCCAATAGCCTCTTTTTGGGAGCAAAATTTGGGTATAGCTGGTTCCCTTCTAACAGGAAATAAAATCAACTTTCCGGCGAGTGCGTATACTGTCCAGAGAGATATATGTGAGATCTCCCCTCATATAATTCAATACCCATCTTCAATTTGGCAAAAATTGTTCACCAGTGTAACAAATAGAATGAATAGTTCTCATGTCCTAAATAAAACTTTATTTAATTTCTTGATTCCAGGCCGAATAAGAATAAGCAAGTTAAAAGCAACAGGCCAAAACCTTGGCATTTTTGATCGAGTCTTATGGGCGATTGGTCACGCAATATTATTCAAGCAACTCTTGAACAAATTGGGATTCGGCAGAAACAGATTAGCTTATACAGATGGAGGGTCAATAAATCATGAAGCTTTCGATTTTCTTCGAGCACTTGGCATTAATGTTAAACACCTTTTTGGAACTACAGAGACACAAATAAACACCGTCCATAGAGAAGGAGATGTAAGACCTGAAACCTTAGGGACGGCTATTCCAGATTGTGCTGTAGGAATATCTGAAGGTGAAATTCTCGTTAGGGGAGTAAGACCTTTTGGTGGCTATTTTAGAGGTAGAAAAAAAAAGGATAACAGAATTGATCGAGTGAGTCCTGATGGTTGGTTTTACACGCACAGACGCGGTTTTATCACTGAGGAAAATTGGCTTGTACATATTGAGGAGGTAGAAAAAAAGGATGAATGAGCTTTTCGATATTTTGGTAGGGGGGATAGCAATAGGCTCAATCTACGGCTTGGTGGCGATGGGTTTTGTTTTAATCATCAAGGCCAGCCGGATCCTCAATTTTGCCCAAGGCGGAATGATGATGTTTCTGGCGTATATGTTCTGGAGTTTAATGGTTCAATTTCATCTTCCTCTTTGGGTTGCGTTTCCGCTGATCTTTATCATAGCCATTATCTTGGGTGTGCTTACGGAGCGCTTGTTATTACGTCCCATGATTGGCAAGCCGTTATTATCAGTAGTCATGATGACTATTGCGCTGACTATTCTCTGGGAAGGGATTGTGAGTTTGTTCTGGCAGACACAAACCTATAGTATGCCAAGGTTTTTGCCGGGCAGAATTGTTCGTTTGGGCGAATTGTCAATTTCACAAGAATATGTTGCATCCTTCATTATAGTAATCATTCTAAGTGGTGCCCTTTCGATTTTTTTTCTCCGCACCAAATTAGGATTAGCGATGAGAGTTATTGCTCAGGATGAACAAGCGGGTCAAGCCTTGGGCATAAGGCCGTCCACCATATACATGATGGCATGGGTAATTTCCTTTATCCTAGCCGCGGTGGCAGGAATCCTGTTTGCGAGTATGCAAAGCGTTAGTTACACTATAAGCAATTTAGGACTTAAGGTTTTTGCCGTCGTACTTTTAGGCGGCCTTGACTCTCTAGTTGGAGCTATTGTGGCTGGCATACTTCTTGGGTTATTAGAAAGCTTAACAGCATGGTACATTGATCCGATTGTTGGGGGCGGGCTAAGAGATATTGCCCCCTATATAATTATGGTGATTGTTTTGATGGTTAGGCCATCTGGCCTGTTTGGATCTCCGAGGATAGAAAGGGTTTAGAGAGATGCAACTTACAAATGTTATCAATGAGACGTATGAACAGGACATGGCGATAATACGGACTAAATCCCAATGGGGACTCTTATTATTACTATTTGCTATCCTTATAGTACTGCCATTTTTTATCGGCCCTCACATATTAAGTTTGCTTAATGTCATAGCCATAACTCTGATAGCTGTTCATGGAGTGAATCTTTTGCTTGGTTATGTCGGGGAAATTACTGTAGCACAGGCTGCTTTCTTAGGCGTTGGAGCTTATAGTTTTCCTGTCTTTATGGAAACAGGTATGCCATGGGTGCTCTCTATGGTATGCGCTACATTAATAACTGGAGGCTTTGGGCTAATTTTTGGCTTACCTGCGTTGAGAGTAAAAGGGTTTTACCTCCTAATGGTGACATTGGGTGCTCAATTCATAATACCTTGGATTTTCTCTCACTGGAAAACATTGACTGGCGGGCTTGTTTGGGGGAAAGCTGTGCCTACGATTAGCATAGCGGGGATAGCCCTTGACTCCGACTTCAAGAAATATTTTCTTTTTGTTGGAATGGCTACCTTGATGACGTTTATCCTTATTAACATAACTAGATCGAAATTGGGAAGGGCTCTTACTGCAATTAGAGACAATGACCTAGCGGCGGAAGCCATGGGGATTAATGTCTTCCGTTATAAACTTATTGCTTTTTTCATTTGCTCCCTGTATGCCGGCATTGCTGGATGTATGTGGGCTGTCTATATAGAGCACCTATTTCCTGATCAATTCTACCTCATGGAATCAGTGTGGTACATAGCTATGATTATTGTCGGTGGTGCAGGTACCATCATGGGTACAATCTTTGGTACCATTTTTATTCTTGGGTTATCCGAGCTGACAGTGGTATATGGTCCCGCCTTTTCAAATCTCTTGCCCTTTGAGTTCGCACAGGCAGCTAGTGGGTCATTAGCACTTTTAATATTTGCGATAGTGATTGCATTGTTCCTTATTTATGAGCCTCGAGGTCTTTACCACAGGTGGGAGCAAATAAGGCATTATTTTAGGGTTTATCCCTTTAAATATTAGGCTGAAGGGAGGTGATGGTGATAGATTTCAATTTTAATGTGCCAGCAAGCACTTTGAATGAGCACAGAAGGCATAAAAAATAATTTAAGCAGAGGGAAAGAAAATGAAAGAGATATCAAAAAAGATTTTCACTATAATAATTAGTTTTTTATTTCTATTCCAATTGGGCTTATGTGTCCAGCAAGCAGGAGCATCGGATTTTAAAGAAGGGGTTATTCATATAGGGACTGCGACAGCAATGACTGGACCATGGGCCGCTATCGGAACGTGGCAAATGAGAGGAGCGGATGACCGCATTAAATATCAAAATGATGAGCTTGGTGGCATTTTAGGCCATCGCATTGTGCATTTGTGGGCTGACATGAAGGCCGACGTCAAAGCAGGCATCTCGGCTTACCACAGGTTTGCTGCTGAAACTCCTAAGCCAGTCGAAATCAGTGTAGGGCATGGCTCAGTAGTTCAAGCCTTAAAATCTGTTCGGGAAAAAGACGAAATCCTTGAGTTAGCTTGGAATGCAAATGTTCCCCAGATAGTTCCCCCGGGATGGATATATTGGGTTATGCCAGGCTATGCTGACACCACCGTTGCTTTCGGGAAATGGCTACAGGATAATTGGGATTACAAGACCAAGGGTGTACCAAGGGTTGCAATGCTAGGACGAGAACATCCTCGCACATATAATGTTTGGGACTATGGCTATAAGTATAGCGAAAAACAGGGTTGGTTGAAAAGGGTCGCATTTGAAGTATATCCCTTCGGGGTAACGGATGTTAGCGCTGAGATGAAAAGGATTGCTGCCAAAAAGCCTGATTTTCTTATTTCGTTACAAGCACAGCCTACCTTTGGCGTTGTTATGGAAGAGGCCAATAGACTAGGTTTATTAAACACTTGCAGGGTTTTAGTGGGAGTTTATGATCTGGGCAAACCATATATGGGGCTTCCAGGAGATCTTGCGAAGGGTACTTTAGGTGTTAGTATCTTTGCTGTTGAAAATGAAGCCGATCTGCCTGGCATAAAATTAATCAAAGATGTACACACTAAATATCACGGTAAACCTGACCTAGATGATGATATGAGCTATATATTTGGTTGGCTTATAAATGACGTCACCATTGAGGCGACTAAGAGAGCTATCGCGAAGGTAGGATACAAAAATATGACAAATAGGGATGTAAAGGAAGCGTTGGAGACTATTAAAAATTATGATACAGGTGGTCTGACCCATCCCTTAAGTTTTGGAGAAGGCACGGAAACGGAAGGCCGACGAGGAAACAAGCATGCTAGAATTTTAGAGTGGAATGGTGCTAATTGGAATTCGGTGAGCCCATGGTATGAAGTGCCATTGATCACCGGGGAATAAACGTAAGTAAGGGTGAAGGGAAAATATGCTCAAGCTAGAAAATGTGGATGTTACATATGCAGGTGTAATCGTAGCCCTAGAAGACGTTTCCTTGGATGTCATGGAGGAAAGCATCATTGGTCTATTTGGGGCAAATGGGGCTGGTAAAACGACTACTTTGAAAGCTATATCTGGCTTGCTTATGACAGAGCAAGGGGAAGTAACTAAAGGAACCATTAAATTCGAGAATATAAGAATAGAAAGAGAGCACCCTGAGAAAATAGTTAAATTAGGCATTGTCCAAGTAATCGAAGGTAGGCGGATCTTTGAGCAGCTCTCTGTAGCTGATAACCTAATGGCTGGAGCCTACCTCAGAACTGACAAGGCTGGTGTCAAAAGGGATTTAGAGGTGATTTATAACGAGTACTTCCCTGCACTGAAGCCTCTCCGCAATAAAGTTTCTGGTTATCTTTCTGGGGGGGAACAGCAGATGCTAGTAATTGCGCGCTCTCTCTTGGCAAGGCCTAGGATTATGCTACTTGATGAACCTTCTCTAGGCCTTGCCCCCTTAATAGTAAAGAATATTTTGGGAATTATTAAGAGGATAAGGGATGAGCAACAGACTTCTATATTACTTGTTGAGCAGAATGTAAAGGCAGGTCTTTCTATAGTTGACTACGGCTATATTTTGGAAAACGGGAGGATAATGCTCAAGGGAGAGGCAGGCGTATTAGAAAAGAATCCGAGTGTACATGAATTTTATTTGCATGGCGTTGGAGGGGGAGCAGAGAGCTATTGGTCTTCAGCCTCTGAACAAAAAAGAGAGCCTTGGCTAAGCAGGGTAAGACTGGCCTAGTTAGTGTGAAATGATGGCAAAGTCGTTGCTATCTCAGTGGGGTTTTATATACCAAAAGGACTAAAGAAAATTAATGGATATTTTTTTCCATTTCCTAAGCCCATAAAACAGATATTCAGAAAACATAAAAAAAATTAGCGTTGGAGGTTGAAAGATAAAATAAATATGGTTGAGTATAAGGTTAAAAACAGAATTGCTTTCATTACTATTGATCGCCCCGAGAGATTTAATGCATATACTAAAGAATTCTTTGATGAAATGCCTGCAACATGGGCGAGATTTCGTGATGACGAAGATGCCTTAGTGGCTATTATTACTGGGGCAGGGGAAAAGGCTTTTTGTGTGGGATATGATCTTTCTAGTGGCCCACTTTCCCTTTCTGAGCTTAAACGTTCACCAATGATTGTTCCTACTAGCCATGATATCTGGAAACCTATTATTGCTGCTATAAAGGGTTATTGTGTTGCAGGAGGACTTTGGATATCAAGTGCCTGCGATTTGAGAGTAGCTGCTGAAAACGCAGAATTTGGAATACCCGAAGCGGAATGGAACATTTTTGCAACACTTAATGTGCCAGAGCCTATCTATCAGAATCTACCGCCTGCAATTGCGCTGGAGATGCTCCTCCTTGGCACAAGAATAAGTGCTCGGCGGACCTATGAAATAGGCTTTGTAAACAGGCTTGTGCCGTCAGACAAAGTCATGGAGACAGCAGTGGAGATTGCCGAAAAGCTTTGCGCTAACGGACCTCTATCGCTAAGAAAGGATAAGGAGCTCTTCTATAAGTCGAGAATGATGAACAGAGAGCAAATAGAGAAGCTAACTTGGCAATTGCAGGCTGAAATTCTTGAATCAGAGGATAATGCAGAAGGATTGAATGCCTACCTTGAAAAACGTAAACCGGTTTACAAAGGTAAATAGAATTCCCTTGGCTTAGCCTAACAAAATTTGGAGGTATAGACGCCCGGCTTAGGGATTTAGTTTGTGGGAAAAATTGTACCACATAGATCGGTGAGGGATAAGGCAAGAAAGGAGATTTTAGATAGTGATTACTCAGGATTGTTCTTTGAAAGATAGGGTTGTTATTGTTACTGGGAGCAGGAGAGGTATTGGTAAGGGTATAGCTCTGGCTTTTGCTGAGGCTGGCGCAGATGTTGCCGTTTGTGATGTAACAGTAAATGATGGTGAATTGGATGCTGTAACCAAAGAAGTTGAAAAAATGGGGAGAAGGTCTCTTGCAGTTGAAACTGATGTTACTAAAAAGAGTGATGTCGACAGTCTTGTAAGGAAGGTGATGGACAGATTTGGAAGGATTGATGTTCTGGTGAATAACGCTGCCATCATTTTAAGATTAAAGCTCATTGAACTTGAGGAAAAAGACTGGGACAAGATGATTAATATAGATCTTAAAGGGAATTTTCTATGCAGCCAAGCTGTTGCTAAGATAATGGTAGATAATAAGACAAGTGGCAATATCATTAATATCGCTTCCAGTATGGGAATTCGGGCAGGAATAAATAGAGGAGCATACTCTATTGCTAAAGCAGGCGTGATTATGTTAACGAAGGTTATGGCTGCAGAGTTAGCCAATTACAATATTAGAGTGAACGCTATCGCTCCTCATTTTATTAAAACTGAACTCAATCAATCCATATGGAGTAATACAGAGGCACTAGATAAACTATTGGCTGACATACCTCTTGGTTATCCAGGTGAACCAAAGGATGTCGCTAACGCAGCTGTATTCTTGGCCTCTGATGCTTCTCGTTATGTTACTGGGCATACCTTAGCAATAGATGGAGGATGGTTGGCTTAGCCGTCTTCAGCTTAGTAACGATCAAAGGTCAAAAATAAATCAAGAGATGCGAGGGAAGCGATCTTTGTCTGAAAGCCTTGCAATATATCTGTTTATATCATGCCTAATAGTGCCTCTGATCATAATATAGCGGGAAGAAAGAACCTTATTTAAATCAATCGAAATTTAACTAGTGCCACTTTTGGTTCACTTGTAAATGTAAAAGAATGCATACAAAAAGTAAGGGGGTGAAAAAATAATAAAGACATTCTAGGCTTTAGTCCAGAGCTTCTGAATTTATATCTCAAAATTAGGTTTGAATTACATTACATGATAGAGCGAGGCTGGGCTCGGGTAATGGAACTACCTCTCAAATGACTGGAGTTACTCTATCTTTAAACGCAAATAAAAGAGCTCGCCAAAAAAGCTTTTGACCAAATAATTCAAAATGAAGCGAAAAAAGATTTTAGCTTTTGAATGGGTAAAATACAATATCAATATACAATTAACACGCCTCAGTGCAGAACAGGAAGCTATGCCTTCATGCCCCAGCGTTAATAACCTTGTAGCTTCCAGGGCAAAAGGGCAAAGGATATTTCTTAAAAGAGTGAATTAGCCAAGAAGGGCAACTAAGCCTGTTATTGTTCGTTTAGTCAGAAAATTCAAAAAAACATCACTGGGGAAGATATATATGGCTGGGTGGTGGTATCCATTCAAGGCTTGTTTAAATATATCTGCAGCGTGACTTTGAAATTCTATGCCTTATGCCTCTGTATTATCTCGTCAACTATGGGAGATTATTATTCAGCGAGTTTGTTGTAAAGCCAATACTAATTATTGAGGTGAAATATGGATATTTTTAAAAATAACAAATTAGACGAGATCTCGAAGGTTGAGATAGTTACTCTTGAAGACAACTACATTGATATCGTAGCCAATGATGATTCTGAGGTTCTGACACGTGCTATTGCAATCGATGGAAACAAGATGAGTCAATCGACAATTCTTGCAGAGCATGGATTTTCAGTGTTCATACGAGTTACCAATGCGAATGAAGCTCAAGCTATGATATTCGATTTTGGATATTCTAAAGATGTTGTGGTACGAAACGCAACATCTTTACGTATTGATTTGCAAGAAGTAAAGGCCGCGGCACTATCACATGGTCATATCGATCACTTTGGCGGTTTGGAAGCAGTTGGAGCAAAGATTGCAAAAAATGATTTAAAACTGGTTGTGCACCCTGAAGCTTTTAAAAAACAGCGATTCTTTGTTGCAGGTAATGGTAAAAAAATCGATTTACCTAATCTAGAAAGGTCACTCGTCGAGAAGGCGGGTTTTAAGCTTATTGAGACTAAGAGCCCATATTTTGTTTTAGATAAAAATGTTCTGTTTTTGGGCGAAATTCCTCGAAACACTCCATTTGAAAAAGGAACTCCCTACACGTTTTTTGAGAGAGATGGTAATGAGATCTGGGATCCAATTGAGGATGATTCAGCTCTGGTTTTGAATCTTCGCGGCAGAGGCCTTGTAATTATTTCTGGATGCGCCCATTCAGGCATTATCAATACAATTAACTATGCAATTAAGGTAACGGGAGTACAGAAAGTTCACGCTGTAATCGGTGGGTTTCATCTAACTGGCCCAGTCTTTGAATCAATTATCGGGCAAACGGTGGAAGCATTCAAAGAAATTGCTCCTAATTACATTGTACCTACGCATTGTACGGGAAGGAAGGCCACACAAACTATTGAACGAGAGATGCCAGGGGCATTTCTATTAAATATGTCCGGGACGAAGTTGACTTTTATGTGAAAAAGGACATTTTTAACTAGGTAAGGGAGTAAAACATGGGAGAAAAAAAGGTTATTTTTACGGATTGCACCCTTTGTTACCACAGTTGTGGAACAAAGGTGACTGTACAGGATGGAAAGGCGGTTAAAATCAGGGGTTTGGAAGCTCATCCTCTCAACAAGGGTTACCTTTGCCCAAAGGGCGCGAGCGCT
>Ga0180433_10006719_pt1 | contig 14960 bp, 12 predicted proteins | sample SS_ome_8_FD_132980 | JGI IMG/M metagenome (GOLD analysis project Ga0180433, IMG submission 132980) | Hypersaline lake sediment archaeal communities from the Salton Sea, California, USA - SS_1_D_1 metaG | ecosystem: Environmental > Aquatic > Non-marine Saline and Alkaline > Hypersaline >... | reverse complement strand
TTTTTTTTCGAATTCATCCAAACGCCACCTGATCACCGGGACAGAACTAATCTGGCAACCTTACTTTCTTAAATCATCGAACTATGAGTTTTTCAGGATCGACTAATCTACATTCGTCTCGGTAATGAGAAAATGAAATGAACGTATCTCTTTCCTGAACGGTATAGAGTGATGTCAATAGGTATTTCTGATAGCAGATGAAAAGGAGCCGTGGTGAGTGACGAAAAGCTCATGTATCGAATAGCGCAGAATGATCATGAGGCTTTTGGCGTCCTCTATGAAAGGTACAGAGACATGATATCCGCTCATTTATGGCGCATGTGTGGAAACCAGGAACTCGTGGCAGACGCTCTGTCTGAAACATTTCTCCGTGTCTGGAGAAGTAGACGCAGGTTTTCACCTGAAAAAGGATCATTTCGAACCTGGCTCTTCACCATCGCATCCAATGTACTCAAAACGCTCTGGAAGAAAGATCACATCGATCTCTCTGATCAAAGTCCCTCGGAACTGGCTGATCCCGGTGCGAAACACAGCGATCAGAACCTCGCTTCCATGATTCTCGAGGGCATCTGGCACGAACTCGATGAAACTCAACGCCAGGCGCTCTCCCTGAGATACTTCGCTGATCTGGGCTATGAGGAGATTGCCGAGATAATGCAGATTCCGATTTCCACAGCTCGGACGCGGGTCTTTTACGGGCTTCGCAAGCTCAAGCGGCTTTTAGAGGAGGATGCGCAGTCATGAACGAGAAAAACGTGGATCCTCGGATCATTGAGGAGATACTGAATCGAGTTGATTCTGATGCCGTTGATGAGCAATCCCCATCCTCACCGACGGTACAGGAAGAGAGCGAATCGCTACGGCGGGTTCTTTCCTCAATGCGCCACACGTGGGTTCCTCCCATGATTCGAATTCCCGAAACCGAGGAGATGGTGGCCATGGCCAGGCAGGAAAGTGAAATTACTCCCGAGCCGTGCAGAACAGGATTGAGAACAATCACGTGGCAATGGATTCTGCTGGTATGTCTCGCAACCGTATCGGCGCTGGGTGTACATTTCATCCGTCCCTTCGTCCTGAATTATGTGGAAGCCTTGTATAACCAGACCGGCACTGGGGTTTTTATCGCCCTGGCATTCGGTTTACTCGCGATAATGTCATCACCGGTTATAGTGCTATTTCATCAACCGATAACAATAAGAAGGAGTTGTTGATTATGAGTCCGATATTCGATGAACACGATTCTCCCCTGAAAAAGACCGTAATTATCCTCGGGTGGTTCCTTGTGGCAGTGATAGCAATCAGGATACTGCTTGTCTTCATCACCAATGTACTGCCCGTGCTTGCAGGTCTTGCATTCTGGCTCGGACCCGCCGTATGGGTCTTCTGGCATGCTCAGAAAAACAGCGTCGCACGGCCATTCCTCTGGGCGGTTCTGACTCTTTTTACCTGGGTGATAGGATTGGTTGTCTACCTCCTCGTGCAATCGGGAAATGGTAAAAAGAACGTCTGTCCGTCATGCGGACTGAAAGTAGAAAAAGAATACGTGGTTTGTCCGGGTTGTGGCGCCGATCTGAGTTCACTCCAGCCCACATGTCCCTACTGCGGGAAACCGATACAGTCCCATTGGAAGTACTGTACTGCATGTGGGCGTAAGCTCGGTGTGGCAGGAGACCTGGAGAACGGACAAGAATAAAATGAGAACCAATGGCCTGGCCGGCAGCCAAAGGCTGCGGTCAGGTGTCATTGGTCAGGTGGGCGGCCAAGGCTGCGGTCAGGAGTCAACCAACGGTCAGAGAGGCAGCCAAAGGCTGCAGTCATGGGTCATTGGTCAGGAGACAAAGCTTAGGGAAAATCCTCCTCAATCCTGCTTTTCAATAGGAGGAGGTATGAGATTTTGAATGATTTCCCTTCATCTCTTATTTCCTGGATACTGAGTACCAAAAACTGTAAACTGAAAACCGACAATAACCTCCGGTCTACTCCAGATATCCCTGTGCTCTGAGCATCTCTCTGATACGTGGCGTGAGTGCCATATTGTTCCGTGATGCGCTGAGGTTCAGGCTGTCGGCGGTTCTTCTGCACTCTGTCTGATGTCTTTCCAGAACGGTAATCATTTCAGACGTTCGGTCTTCATTGGATTGCGAAACATCGGCGATTTCGCCGGAATCAGTGGAAAGTTCGAACAACCTGCTCCGTTGAATGTCAGGCGTGTAGGCCAGCTTCCACGTTCCGGAAACAACCGCCTTTTCTTCACGAAAAAACTCGAGTCCCTCGATAAATCGCGGCCGTTCCGAAGATAGGTGATTTTCGAACAGATCAATACCCGGCAACCGATCGGAATGCCGACAGTCGAGAAGTGAAACCACTGTTGGAACAAGATCTATCAGACTGGCCGGCTCATCTCGAACTACGCCCGCCGGGATTTTGCCGGGACAGGAAAATATAAGCGGAACGCCGACGAGTTCATTGTATACCGTATGACCATGTCCGACACTTCCGTGATCCCAGAACTCTTCACCGTGATCTGACGTTGCGGTTACAATCGTCCTGGTGTCCAGGTCTTCACCGCGGAGCACATGGAGGATATTGCGGATTTGCTCGTCCACATACGTGATTTCGCCGCGATACAATGACCGGATCCGATGTCGATCCGCCGGTGTCAATCTTCTGCCCATTCTGAGGGTTACAATTCGTCCTGATGTATATGTATACGCCGAGGAACGTGCTCCACCTCTGGGGATGTATTTCATGGGGGGAGCATACGGATCATGGACGTCGTTGAAATGTATCCAGAGGAAAAACGGTTGAGGCGGATTGGATCGTAAAAACGTTGTTACACGTGATCTGAGATCAGAAGCGCTCTCCGGAATGAATAATTGATGGTTTTCAGGTAGTATCCGTCGGTATACCCGTACCGGGAGAAGCGTATGAACCGCGGAGCGTTCATCCGGAGGACGTCGATGATCGTACTTGTCGAATCCTTGGGCAACTCCGAACTGCTCCCGGAGCCAGATGTTCGATACAATTGCATGGGTGTAGTATCCCTGATCGCGTAATCTCTCGGCTAATGTGGTCGCATTTTCGGAAAGATAATGTTCTCCGGTGAGAACTTGAATGGCAGACGGGTATTCCCCTGTCATAAATGATGAAATACTCGCCAGAGTCCATGGTGCCGTACTGTAGCAGTTTCTGTAGACGGTACCAGCCGAGGCGAGAGAATCGAGAGTCGGTGCCACCGACTGTTTGCCCCCCCATAACGCGAGTTCATCTTCCCTGAGAGTATCTACGCTAATGAGTATGCAGTTCGGGCGATCATCATCCGGTCGAGATCGGCGGACCGGAGTTGTTTCTTTCTTCGGAAGATTGATCAAGCCTGCGATACCCAAGAACAACAGTGGAAGAAGCATGACCGGTATCGATCGCGGAATGATACGGAGTATCCATGAATGGTGGGTACCGAGTTCCCTGGCAACGAGCAGGGAGAGAAACAAGACGCCTATAACTTTCGGCAGATTCGCTCCAATAATGAGAGCCCGGAGAGAAATCACCGGGAAAATAGTACCTATAATCCAGGGAAAGAGCAGAATCAACGAGAATGCGAAAGCAGCTCGTTGCCACTTTCTGAGAGGGGGAAAAAGCGTGGCGAATAAGCCGATAATCACTCCCAGCAACGGATATACGCCCAGAGATAGCAGTATTGCTTCAGGAATACCCCTATCGTAGGCGGATAGGAGGATCCGAATGGATTCAGCTACGGCTGGAATACATCCAATGAGCCAGCCCAGACCCGTAAGGCTTTTTGCGTCAAGATAACGCGAGCTACCGATTTTTCGCGGTGTCAACACGAACTCATCTCGGGCGTTTGAATAAGACCGCGTGCTGCCAGTACTTCCATGATTCGGGCGCGCTCCTTTTCAAGAGTGGGCCGGTCTTTAATGGGAGAAAAGCGACTTTCTTCGCCGTCTCTTTCAACTTCGATGAATGAGCACGGAACAAACGCTGACAGTTGTCCGGCCAGTCGTTCAAACTGAACCGCCGGGCGATCTTCAACTCGTTTTTCAACCACGAACCAATCGAGATTATAGGATCTCTCGAAAACGGAACGGGAAAAGCAGAATGTGTTGGTGTTGAAATGAGTCAATTTCCCAGTTGGAAAATCCGCAGGAAAACGAAATGCTTCAACTATTTGTACCTTACCGTTCACTATCGCAGGAGCACCTCCCACATCCTTGCCCCGATTGCGAACCGTCTCCACGGTCATCTCCATTTCATTACTCAAGTGATATCCGAATATGAGCGGATCGGGGGTGGCGAGCAGATTGTCAACGTTCGACATATGGAGAAAAGAAAGGTTGCGGTTTCTGATGTCCGAGAGCGCGTCTCTGGCAACCGCTTCGGCGACATCTCCATGTCCGGGTCCGTAGGGAGAGAGAGAACCGTTATTGTGCCGGAAAAATGTTCCGTCGGGATTGAGGCGAAGGAGAGTATTTTGAAGGAAGAGCGTAACACTATCCCTGGGGTATCCGAAGTAATCATGCCGGCTCAGATGATCACGGGTAATGTCATCCGTTGCGAAGCTGTTCATTATGTAAATGGGAATCGTGCCTCCCAGGCGATTCGATAGACGCTTAGCGGTTAGCAATTTCAAGCCGAGAAAACTGAGATCTCCCAAAACGGAAACAGTACCTTTCACCACGCCGCCGAACCTGGTCGCCATTCCTCCATTAAGGATGAGTAGACCGACTTTTGTTTGACGGACTGCGTCTTCTCCGATTGCAATATATTCAATCCCTCGTTTACTGCGAGACGGGGGAAGCGCGACGACGGCGTCATCCGAGGCGAGTGATACCGGAGCAGTCAGACTGTTTGAGTCCCTGGTTAACAATCCTCCCGTATACCGAATCTGTAGATTACGCTGTGTTTCATTGGAATAATAGTATGATTTTAAACCGTTTAATTCATCCACGGATAGCTCATGCATGTAAAACCTCACTATGGCGGATGGAAAAGAACTCTCGGGCAGTATGAAAAATGCCAACACACCGAACTCTCGCAAGTATTTCCAATTTTTTCTCCGCAACGCAGTGCCCGATTTCGGAAAATATCGATCTTCATCTGGAAATAAAAACCGGATGGCGTATTTTAATACCGATACAAGGAGGTTTCCGTGGCTCATTTACTCCCACATGTGACGGAATTTCTAGTACCGTCCTCACTCGATGAAGCGCGCAGTCTCCTCGAAACACTACCGGAAACTACGATGATTCTCGGTGGAGGAGTATCGCTCGGCATGATACCGAGAAAGCGCGTAACACATGTTTTGAGTATTTCCGCACTGGGTCTGGATTATATAAACATAGACGGCGACGATCTTCGTATCGGCGCCGCAACCACGCTGGATTCATTAGAAGATACACTTACTTCCGATGGTCGTTCCGGGCTCGGAGCCATCACGGAATCTATCAAACGAACCGCTACAACGCCGCTCAGAAACCGGATAACCGTCGGTGGGATACTGGCGGGCGTAGGACCGTGGGCCGACCTACCCGTGGCGCTTTTGACCTACGAGACAACCGTCATTATAGACGGCGCCAGATCAGTAACTCTTGATTCGGTCATGGAGAAGGGTCCGAGACACGTCATTGGAAATCATTCCATACTTACAGAGATACGCGTCAAACTACCATCAAAGGCGTTCAGTACCTTCGTCAAGGTGGGGCGGAATGCAACGGATCTGGCTATTTCATCCGTCGCCGTTAATAATCGGTGCGATAAGAAGACCATAATCGCCGCGGTGGGCGGAATCGTTCCGCGGCCGGTGAAACTGTTTCAAACATCCGTGAATGACGTTCGCCAGGCGAGGGATGATGGTGCTTCTCCCCGATTCATGAACCATATCAATGATGTTGTTCTTCGAAGAGACCATCGAGCTTCAGATGAATACCGTATTCATCTCACAAAACGTCTCCTCATGGATAGCCTCGAACATGTCCTGAATGGGGGTAAAGCATGAAGATTGCATTTACTCTGAATGGGGCGGCGGTTGAAACCGACGCACATCCCGGGGCACGTCTCGTGGATGTACTGAGAATGCTTGGACTCATGGGGACGAAATACGGCTGTGGTACGGGCGAATGTGGTGCATGCGTCGTGCTGGTGGATGGTAAACCGATGAATTCCTGCCTGATCCTTGCGCCTCACATAGAAGGTCACGAGGTGATCACAATCGAGGGTATCGGGACGCCGCTCAATCCTCACCCCATACAAGAGGAATTCGTGAAAGCCGGGGCGGTTCAATGTGGATTTTGTACGCCCGGGATGATACTTGCGGCATATGCGCTTTTAATGAATACACCCGACCCCACGCAAGAAGAGATCGTATCCGCGTTGGATGGCAATCTCTGCCGCTGTACGGGATACGTGAAAATCGTAGAGGCGGTACATGCCGCCGCACGAAGATTACGCGGAGACATTGATGATGAGTCGTAATACACACATCGTGGGGAAACGAGTCGATAAGATAGATTCACTGGGGCTCGCCACGGGCAGAGCCTACTTCACCGATGACATTTATATCCATGATATGCTGCATGCTCGACTCCTGACAAGTCCGATTGCTCATGCGCGAATCAGTCATTTGGATACGGCTTCCGCCGAATGCGTGCCCGGAGTGGTGCATATCCTTACTCATGAAAATGTACCGCATATTCCGTATACCACCGCCGGACAGGGATTCCCCGAACCATCTCCGTATGATACCATACTTTTAGATTCTAAAGTCCGATATATAGGTGATATAGTTGCCGTGGTAGCGGCGGAAACGGAGGAAGCCGCGGAAGAGGGAATACGTAAAATAAACGTGGAGTACGGACCACTTCCCGCGGTTTTTGATCCTGAAGACGCGCTTGCTCCCGGTGCTCCCATCATACATGATGAGGAGTACGCGAAGGCTGTCATTCCCGTACCGTATCATCCGGAATGTAATATGGCGGCTGATGTTTATTTTTCCGTTGGACCGGTGGAGCAGATCTGGGACGAGTCATCACTTCAATTTGATCATGCATATTCCATTCACCGGGCGTCTCATTGTGCCATAGAGCGTCATACGGTAATCGCTTATCTCGATCCGGATGGTCGACTCATTATCAGAAGTTCAACGCAGGTACCGTTTCATGCCCGGCGTATCGTTGCCCACGTACTCGAAGAACCGGTACACAGGATTCGAGTGATCAAGCCGCGCATCGGAGGAGGATTCGGTGGTAAGCAGGAAATAATCCTCGAACCGTTAGCCGGTCTTATTTCTCTACGAACCGAACGCCCGGTAAGACTGGGTATGACGCGGAACGAGGTATTCACTACATCGCGGACACGACATCCGCAACGCCTTCGACTCAGATCGGTCGTGGATCCGGGCGGTGTTGTCTCCATGCTCGACCTTGATACCGTTCTTGATACCGGAGCGAACGGCAGCCACGCTCTTACCGTTGCCACGAATACCGGAAGTAAGGTTCTCCCGCTTGTAAACAAGGTCAAGGCCGTCAGATTTCGAGCGAGAACAGCCTACACCAATCTCCCGCCGTCAGGTGCATACCGCGGGTACGGAGCCACCCAGGGCGCATTTCCACTCAATGTGCAGATGGATGTCATGGCGGATGCCCTGAAGATCGACGTTCTCGACTTGTGGCGCAAAAACCGCATTCAGACGGGAGAGAGTTCTCCGGTCTTCGAAGCGCTCGGTGAAGGGACCGAGGGAGTTTCCATGGAGATTCGCTCATGTGGATTGGATACCTGTATTTCCAGGGGCGCGGAGGCGATTGGATGGAAATCGAAAAGGCGAAAGCGATCAGATGACAGGTTCGCACGGGGTGTGGGCATGGCTGCTCTTATGCAGGGTTCCTCCATCCCGCGCATTGATATGGCCGCGGCGTCTTTGAAGTTGAATGATGATGGATCCGTCAATCTGCTGGTGGGCGCAACGGATCTGGGGACTGGAAGTGATACGATTCTCGCGCAAATTGCCGCGGAGTCGCTGACTATTCCGCTCAGAAAGGTTATCGTCTATTCATCCGATACCGATATAACACCTTTTGATACCGGTGCGTATGCATCCTCCACCACGTATCTATCCGGAGAAGCGGTTCGAAGGGCATCCGAGGATCTCTCGCGGAATCTGAAGCGCGTCGCCGCCGAGATGATCAATGAACCGATTGCCGCCCTTCGCCTGAAAGACGGTCATGTGGCAGGAAATGAGCGCTCCGTCAGTTTCTCCGCGATCGCACTTCGATCATTGTATCAGGAATCTCAGGAGCAGCTTTGCGGGAACGCATCAGCGTATTCAGAACAGTCGCCGCCTCCGTTCGCTGCGCATTTCTCTGAGGTCGAAGTAGATCGGGAGACCGGTGTGATCACGGTAATCAGCTACGTTGCCGCCGTAGATTGCGGTGTTGCCATTAATCCCAGTCTGGCGGAAGGTCAAACAGAAGGCGCGGTGATAAACGGTATAGGGTACGCTCTATTCGAAGAATATCTTATGGATCCCAACGGCCGGATGAGAAACGATTCATTTGTCGGTTACCGTATTCCCTCAATCCGGGATCTTCCGGCAATGAAAACAATTCTGGTACCAACATATGAACCTACCGGGCCTTATGGCGCGAAAAGTATAAGCGAGATCTCAATAAACGGCCCCGTCCCGGCTATTAGCAATGCCGTTTTTGATGCTACCGGAGTCAGGCTGTATCATGCGCCGTTTACAGCCGATCGAGTCTGGAAGGCATTATCAGCGACATAATCACATATGTTTTGGCGATCGAGTACCGCTTTATTGATCATATGAGATTATGTCATAATGTATCTGTTTCTTTTTGAGTAGGGAACGTGGAGCGGATTGTGATATACACACAGCCGGTCATGCATTATACACGCTTTTCGATTGTTGTACGCAACAGTATACTCCGGAACGTTCTGAGACTAATGGGCAATTTGACGATACGCCATAAACATTTGTCCGATAATCTCTTGATGCGGCGTATATGTTGCACGAAGTTTGCTACCATTCTATTAAATTCGATTTTATTCGAATGCATTGCGACGACTACCGCCACGAGGAGGATCACATGAATCTTTGGAAGTATGCGTTTTGCCTTAGTATACCGATATTAATCTTCGGATGTGCATCACCTGTGGTTATCAATCCTCCTGATTCCTACGAAAACGATGCTGCAGCCAGGGAAGCATATGAAAAGGAACTGATGGAAAGTCCGAACAATGCAAAGGTCCATCAGTGGCTTGGAGAAATACTTCTCAGAGCGGATGAAATCGAAGCGGCGGAAGGACATCTTCAACAATCAGTCGAATATGATCCGTCTCTCACGAGATCGTATCTGATTTTGGGACAAAGAGCGGAAGCCGCGGGAGAATTGCAAAAGGCAATTGAATTCTATGACAAGGCTTTGCAAGGGAACCCGGTATTCCTGGAAGTTATTAATCGGAGGGATGGGGCGTATCGGAGAAAGAATGCGGCGCTGCAACGATTGAATAATGCAAACTCGCTTCTGGTTGAAGGGAGATATAGAGAGGCCATCGATCTTCTCGATATTATTTCCGAGGATTTCCCCAATGAACCACGTGTCCTTGAAATGCAGGCTAGGGCTCATGTCGCTCTGGCGAAGATCGAACAACCGTATAATTCGCGAAAAACACTGCTTAATAGAGCCAGAGATTATATCCTCCGGATTCAGGAATCGTCTCCTTCATCAAGCGGAGCGACTCTTCTTTCGGAGATTGAGTCGTTGATGACGGAAGATGAAGACCAGGTGGCGCGTGCCCGTGAGCAGGTGGAGCTGGGAGGTGAGGTTTTTCGTCGTGAAGTATGCCTGGGTCAAAAGGCGCCAATGCTGGAATTGCATAACGGGAGCGGTTCTCAAATCGTACTCGATCTACGATTCAGAGGAGATGTGAGACAGACGGTTGTTACCGCAAATGGTGTTTCCCTTCGGACGGGACCCGGAACGGAATTTGACCGAATCGCATCGCTGGATAGAGGTACGCCGGTCTGGATAAAGTTGAGAGGCGATGAATACTATAATGTCGTCACGCATCTGGGGGAAGGATGGATTAGCCGCTCGGTGCTTATGAATGACAGGATAGTAACGCTGCCGATACCAGCGCGCGAAACCGTGAGTGTGATCCTGGCACCGGGTGAGGCGGACTATCGATTGGGGAGAGGCATACGAAGTCTGGCCGAGGGTCAGGAGGAGTTTGTCCCATACCTCTGTTATCGCTGGCCATAAGATCCGGTTGAAGTGTACTGGAGATTCTATTGCCTGTTCGCCTCTGGTATATTGATTGACTAATGACCCATTAGATACTAGCATTGAAAGTGGAGCTGGAATTTTCACTGTTCTCCGTAGGAGAATTACTCCGGGCTTGAAAAATCCTGGGAGATAACATGGCTGACGATCTTATTCGAATTCGCGATTACTTCATTGATCATGCAAAAAACCTTGGCGTTCGTATCAAGGAAAAGCCGCCTGCCAAAGGGTACCGGTATACAGCCGATATTTTTGACGGGGATACTCGAATCGGCAGATTGTATATGCGAAAAACCACTGTTTCATGGAAAGCTGCTGGTGCGCAGAGTGTCGTTCGTCTTTCGGGATCCGAAAACGTTGCCGAATTATTGGGTTTATCCGATAAAAAACTCGAATCCAAGGAAACGAAAAAGGAAGAAGCGACAGGTTCAGGAGATGGTGGAACGCGTGAACCGGAGGTTTCTGAAACACCCGAATCAGAATCAGGGAAAAAGAAATCTGAACCCAAGGAGGCAGTCGAAAAACCGGAAAAAGATAACAAGAAATCCACTCCGGACCTGAAGGAAGCCAAAAAATCCAAGGGACCGAAGAAAAAGGAAGAAAAAGCACTCGAAACTGAACTCGAAGCGGTCGACGCGAAAGATAAAGAGAAAAAAGGAAAAGAGAAAGAAGACCAGAAAAAATCGGAAATAGCAGAGAAACCCGCGGGGGAAGAGGACTCTGAGGAGGAAGCCGTTACACCGGGTGAGGTCCAGGAACCCGCGAAACCGGTTTCAAGTCTATCGAGGGCGGTATCGGAATTTAAATCGGGAAATTTCGAAAAAGCATTGCAATGGGCCCGTTTATCCCTTGCCGAAAATCCCGAAAGCGCCGCAGCAAAGGATATTCTTCGACGTTCCGAGCGACTCCTTGCCGAGAAAAAGCATGGTTCTGATATCAAGCCGAAACCGGGCATGGATCGGCCGCCTACTGAAAAGGCCGTTTCGACAGAACGAACTGAAGTTCTCAAGAAATCGCCCGTGGATAAAGAACCATCCGCACCAAAGTCTACCGAATATCCACAAAAGACCGAGCCTTCCGTGAAAAAACCGGAATCACCGGTGACCGAGCCGCCGAAAAAGACATCGGTACCTACGCAACCGGCGACTCCTCCTGCACCTCCTAAAAAGGCGGAGCGCGGTGCCCGGATTCCATTATGGGCGGTAGTTGCTTTTATAGGTCTCGTCACGGCGGTAGTCTACCTCTGGCCGGGGAATCGACCGAGTGGAGAAGACAAGCGTGAGCAAGATCGAAAAACTGCCCTTCCTGAAGTGACGGTAGATCCGGTTGAAACGTTACAGACGTATATCGGGGTACTCGAAGAACAGATCAGTAGCGATTCCAGCGGTGTCTCTACCGCAAAACTCATGAATGCTCTCATTGAACTGAATAGCCTGAGTGGTCCCGACAACATGGTTTTGGAACGAATACATGAACTGGCGTACAGAGCGGATTCACTCGCCGTGATTTCGAGCCGATCCAACCACCTTGATAATGCGGATTCTTTTCTCGATGAATCCAGGAATGGATGGGTGACTTTACTGCGATTGGCGGAGAACGACTCGTTTTTTAATGAACGACTTGAGTGGAATAGGGAGTATCGAAGCGTTGTTACGGCTCGAAGAAGGATACTGGAATCAATGATTTTGATTTCAGAAGGGTCTTTTACGCGTGGATCCAATCGCGGAGCATTCGATTCACGACCGGCTTCGGAAATCGAGCTTTCGGCGTTCTATATTTCCATGTATGAGATCACGAATAACCAGTATCGTGCATTCATATTCGATACCGGTCGGGCGGGTCCTGCCGCACGGAATCAATATGAGAAGCCATATGGATGGACGGATTCGCAATTCCCCGAGGGTAAGGGCGATTATCCTGTTGTCCTGGTCAAATGGGAAGATGCCAATGCATTCGCTGAATGGCTCGGCGGATCTCTGCCATCCGAGGTGCAATGGGAGAAGGCTGCACGAGGTTCGGACGGTCGGCACTATCCATGGGGGAACGGTTTTTATGGTGATTCACTTGTTTGTCGGGAAAGCAGGAGTGAGTATTCACCTGTAGGATTTAAATCCGGTGATTTGAGTCCGGTGGGCGTACATGATATGGCAGGCAGTGTGCGCGAATGGACGAATGACTGGTATGGTTCCGACTACTATCTGACTCGATCCTCCCGTCAGAAAGACGCTGCTGGTCCGCGTAGCGGTAGATTCCGCGTCGTCAGAGGTGCCTCCTGGAGGACTGAGGGGGCGGTATCTGGATTGACGCATGCACGGGATAACGCATCTCCATGGACCATACATCGCGATCTTGGTTTTCGCGTTTCGTTTGCTGAATCTACGTTTCGCTCATTGCCGGTTTTTACAAGTCTTCGCAAGGATAGGCCGTAATCTATCGCAGAGGGAGCCCGGCTTCGTATTCGGGTTAGCTACGTGACTCGTCACGTGGTATATCGCACGTGCGGTCAATTCTGATCAGTTAATACTCATACCGTAGGGCAGAGACGATTATTTGAGAGCTTCCTTTATTGCGCGTTCTTCTTCGGGAGAAAGGCGGAATTCGGATTTACCACGAATTATCGGTTTACCGTACATACGACTGCTGCCATCTTGTGTTTGGAGGCTTGTGAGTACAACACCTTCACCCTCATAGTCCAATAACGCCAGCGAAAAACTCTGCATGGAATCTCCATGCCCGAATGGGCTATAACGGATTATCTTTCGCTTGGATAGCGTTTGACGCAACGTTGCCCTGAGGTCCAATACGTCTTTTTGGAGCGTATCGATACTTTTCTGCATTTTGAGGAGGGCATTCGCATGCGATGCGATCAACTCATCAAGATCTGAAACCTTGAAACCTCTGAAAAGACGTCCGAACTTTCTGTTTTGAAGGAGTAGCAGAACGGTAATTCCGAAAAGCCAGATTAAGAAGAACAGGCCGATTCCAAAAATCGTATTCGGCGGGAAGGGAAGAGAAATAGTATATTCATTCATGGAATTAACCTCAATGCGGAACCGTCTGGCCAACGAATAATGGTTTAATTGGTGCCGGACGGATGTACCGGCTCAGGCAACTGTAAGATCAGCCTTGAATGGCGTCGAACCAGTTATAGATGCCGGGATCTATTGTCAAGCTCATGGATCACCCGTCTTCGTTCGAAGCCTGCGGGATACTAATACGCACCACGGTTTGCGAACATACGTTTCGTTGGGTGAACTGACGGACAATTGATCGTCTGGAGTTGTTACACATGCGGGATGCTGCATGAAGAAGGTATGATATCCTGGTAGATGATTTGGCGGGAGGTTGTTATGAAGAGCTATCGAAAAGAACTGTGGTTCAACACACGAAAGCGAATGGAATTCATCAACATTACCAACATGGTTCGTGAGTGCATTCAATCGAGCGGAGTGACCGATGGACTCTGTCTCGTCAATGCAATGCACATTACCGCCAGTGTTTTTATAAATGACGATGAGCCCGGGTTGCATAGTGACTACGCGGATTGGCTGGAACAACTTGCGCCGCATAGCCCGATAGAACGATATCGTCATAATGCCACCGGTGAAGATAACGGTGATGCACATCTGAAACGACAGGTAATGGGACGTGAGGTGGTTGTTGCGGTGAGTAATGGCGATCTGGATTTTGGACCGTGGGAACAGATTTATTACGGAGAGTTTGATGGTCGACGAAGAAAAAGAGTTCTGGTTAAAATCATAGGAGAGGGTTAAGGGATGGAGGTAGGAAATGATGAATGCTGATCCCACTTCGCCCATCTACGCCCAGGCCTGACGGTCGTAGCCACGGCAGGGCGGAGACTGGTGGCTTCGATGCGTAAACTCTCGCTATTCTCCCATTCGACTTTGCTCATGGCCAAGCTGGTTGGCTACGAGGGACAGGTTGATGAATGATGATTTTTCAGGATCGGGATTGAAATCGTTATCGAGATCGATCATCCCCAAAATAAAAATACAGCAATTGATTCCATCTTGATAATGATCTTTAAGAATTTCTCGATTAGAATGTGCAGATGAGCCAGGGCGATTCGCGGAGAGATGCAACCGAGGCGATTCGACCATCCGTCAGGACTTTGAGGAGAGTTTTATCGTATGTTCCACACCATAGTACGTTCGTTCCCGGGTTATGAGCCAGTTCTTGAGGTTCATCAATAGTATCTATGGTCCGTATGACTCTGCCGAACCGGTCAATCATCACGATTTTATTATCAGACGGGAGTGATATCCAGCAATAATCGTTACTTGCCGGTGCAACACTTCTGCAACTAAAGTTGAATAACTCCATTTCACCATTATTGCCGTTCAGATAAATCACTCCGTTTTCCGAAGCAATCCAACATTTTCTCCCGAATGAGGGTGACAGATCGATGATATCCGGAACAAACCATGTATTCAATGGTAATTCTTCACCTGCCGGTATGAAAGACACTGAATCAGATTCATCCCATATCCATACGCCGTCGTTTTCCGGGGTCAGGCGGGCGTAGCGTATTTCAGATTGGATGTCAATGAGCCATGATTCGGTTTCAGCCCAATACGAATCATACCAGATAAGCCCGTCTCCATGTGAAATGAGAAGCCTCCCATC
>Ga0180433_10006718_pt1 | contig 14960 bp, 19 predicted proteins | sample SS_ome_8_FD_132980 | JGI IMG/M metagenome (GOLD analysis project Ga0180433, IMG submission 132980) | Hypersaline lake sediment archaeal communities from the Salton Sea, California, USA - SS_1_D_1 metaG | ecosystem: Environmental > Aquatic > Non-marine Saline and Alkaline > Hypersaline >... | reverse complement strand
CGCTAAGGGAGTTGGCATCTAGAACTGAAGGGGGCAATGAGTGAACATACAAATAGTGATGGATCAGGGCATCGGCAACATGGTCAAGCTGACACCCGCAATCAGGGGTATCACAAAACGGCTTCCCGATGCCAAGATTACAGTTTTATGCAAGCCGCCAGCCGACCAGGTCATTCGTGGCTGGTCGCTAGTTGATAAGGTACTCACCGAGCCTGACAACAGAGAATATGACCTGATCTATATGACGATCTGGTCTGATGAATATGCGCAGAAATATGGTACGCAGATAGTCGGCAATGGTAAAGATGTTCGGAAAGTTCCTCTGGCCTCATTCGAGATCAACGAAGCGTTTGCACACATGCCGATGGCGTGGGATTTTGGGTTTACTGGCGAACTGCCAAAGACTTATTGTCGGACAAAGAAAGTTCCCTTGCCGTGGATAGAGGCGCAAAAGGGCGTTATTGCATTATCCGATACTACAGCGGATGTGGAGGCATGGCAGCGCAAGAGGTGGAATGGGTATCCCGAACTAGCACTGGCTCTTAAAAACTTGGGATATTTCGTCCTACTGATAGGCGGACAGGCCGAGGCGGATCGCTTTGACCCTGACGACTGGCCTGAAGGCATATATAACCTACAGGGCAAATACACCATTCCAGAGCTTGCCTACATTCTGAAGCACTGCGATCTATTTATCGGGAACGATTCCGGCCCTGCGCATATTGCCGCCGCCATGGGAACCCGGACGATAGTATTGTTCGGTCCGACAAAGGTTAGAAAAAATAGGCCGTTGGGTAAGAATGTCAGTATCCTAACGGCAAATCTCCCTTGTAGTCCCTGCCAGTATACTCCAGCATGGGATAAATGCACCGACTGGAAATGTATGGATGCTATATCTGTATCTGATGTGATAGCTGAAATAGAGAATCCTTCACCACAGAGCGATGGCTGCTCTATATCCGCCTGCATGATTGTGAAGGACGAGGAAAAGAATCTGGGGAAGTGTTTAGATTCCATTCAGGATATAGTTGATGAAATTATTATTGTCGATACTGGCTCCAGCGACAGGACGGTAGAGATTGCAGAGAGCTATGAGAAAGCGCAAGTATATCATTTCCCCTGGACTGGCAGTTTCAGCGAAGCGCGTAACGAATCTATCAAATACGCGACAAAAGACTGGATACTGATTATAGATGCTGATGAATGGATAGAGGATAGCCAGCCTGATAAAATCAGGGCGGTATTGGCGCGAGTGGAAAAAGAGGGCATTCCCATAAATGCGATAATTGGCAACTCTATTAGTATGCTTCATGGCGGCACGTCTAAAATGCAGCGAGAGTACTTCTTCCGCAAGGGGATGATACATTATGAGAAGCGCGTGCATAACCAACCGATCTTCCCTGGCAACAACCTGCTAACAGATCTGGAGTTCCACCATAGCGGCTATGCACTGTCGCCAGAGGAGCAGGCAGCGAAGCGCAAGCGTACAGAACTGCTTTTATTGGAAGAACTCAAGGAACACCCTCTAGATGCTCATAGCACTATGAATCTTATCAGGGCATATAGGGGCCAAAGTCGCTGGGATGATATGATCAAGACCAGCAAGCAGTTCCATCACGGCATGGCAGATGCCGGCAATACAGTGCCTCCAGTAGTTGAACAGATGATATTGACAGACATTATGTGCGCCTATCAGGGGAAGGCGCAGGATTATGCCGTTCAGGTGAAAGCCTGTATGTCGGAAGGCAACCAGGAAGAAGCCGACAGGCTCGCTATTCTGGAGCAAGAAGCCTGGGAAGATGCGATCAAAGTCGGTGAAGACATTACAAGCCGCTATCCGCAAAACCTTGATTCAGCTTTCTACCTCGCCATGCTATATAGACGGCAGGGTGAGCATGAGAAAGCCATTAAGCATTTCAGTGGCTATATTAGCACGCGTCTTGCAGCCGAACTAGGACCGCGAAAAATAACCGTGATTGAGGATACCTGGGGTGCGCTGGCGCAAGCATGGAACAACATAGGCTTATGTGAATATGAGCGTCGCTATCTGACGAAAGCCATAATGTGTGTTTGGATAGCGACGGAGTTAGACCCGGAGAACAAACATTTTTATGATAATTTATCGTTTTTGTGGGGCACGGCGATTCGTGCTATGAATGAAGAGTCAGAGCGCGCAACCGAAGAGGAGGTCGAAGCTCTAAGCGCGCAGATCTAAGTATAGAACATTTGTAAGGGGGTGATAAGGAGAATATATTGTGGCACATGCAAGTGGACTAACTGGCAATGTTGCTGTTGCGGGTATGGGTACGCTCACGGCTGGTATGAGAGCCTGGACGCTGGATTATACTGCCGAGGCGCTGCAAACAACTGATTTTGCCGATCAGCCCTGGAGAACGTATACGCCAGGACTGAAAGGCTGGTCGGGTACATTTGATCTTATCTGGGATACGGGAAATGCTCTAATTCCCGGCGCAGCAGCGGGTACTATCACTCTCACAGCGAATACAGGAGATACATACGTTGGCCCCGTCCTGATTACCGGACAGAGTACCAGCGTTGCTGTCGACGGAGTCAATACACAGACATTCACCTTCCAGGGCAGCGGCGCACTCGTCATAACGCTATAAAAGGAGTGATTGAGGAATGGCACATCTTAGCGGGCACGTTGGTGATATACGGTGGCGGCCTGTGGTAAGTTCCCTGACCACGATCTCCTTTGCTGACAGCAACCCTGATGAGATACGCGATAGCGCAAACGGATTTGTAACAGCAGGATTTGAGTCTGGATATATTTATACCGTCTCTGGGAGTTCGATGAATGACGGGAACTACACTATAGATACGGTACAGGCAGGTACGCTTATTTGCGCAGCGGCTAATACATTGAGTGTGGAAGCCGCTGGACATACGGTAACAATTACATGCGCACTGCCTGGTGTGCAGTTAGCTGGCTTTTATAATTGGTCAATGGATTATACAGGTGAAGCGCTGCAAACAACTGATTTTGCCGATTCGGGCTGGAGAACATATATTCCCGGTCTCAAGAGTTTCACGGCAACATGTGAGAAATACTGGGATACTACAGGCAATGAGAATGCGTGGCCAGGAACGACTAAATTAGTACGGTTTTTCGAGCGGTACGATTCCGCTCCAGCGACAACCAACGCGTATTACTTCGAGGGGTCGGTGGTGATAACAGGGATTAGCCCGACGGCCGCAGTAGACGGAGGCCCTGTAACGCAGACAATGACCTTGCAAGGAACGGGATCGCTATCGCAGAATACCCGCTCCACTGCATGGCCGACTTCATAACCTAAACAAAGGGGGCTATAAATGGCAGATAACATTCAGGATAGTTCAATACGCAGCGTCACCATAACCATCAAGGGGAAGGAATACACCTTGAGGGAATTGGATTACGACTGTCTAGCGAGCTTTGAGACTTTCATCAGGTCGCAGCGGCTTAAAATCGTGTCAGAGGCGATGGCTGGCGCAGATTCCGAAGAGCGGAGCGCAGCCCGGATGGATGTGCTTCGGACGCCAATCGAAGGTTCAGAAATAGACAAAGAAATGATGACTTTTAACGGCGCTCGGTATATTATCTGGCTGGCCATGCAGGACAATCCCGGGGTTACACAGGCGGCTGTCAATAAACTTGTTGACCTCGATAACTTCTCGGAAATACTCGATGCAGTAACCGCTTTGGGGGTAAGTGAAGACAGCCCTCCCGCGCCGGCGGCGGAGGCAAGCCCTGGAGCGTAATGTTCGTCAAGGCTCTACTCTGCCGTTATTACGGTTGGACGTATGATGATTTCGAGAAGCTAACCCCGCGACTGGCGCGGAATTATCTGGCGCAAATACCGGATATTGAAAAGACGTTTAGCGGAGAAGGGAAGCAATCCACTCCGCAGACACAGTCCCCACCTACGCCAGATGAAATGGCGGCACTTGCCATCATACCACCAAGATAAGATAAGTATGCTTCTGCTTATTTGTCTTATCTAACGATAGATACAGAGACAGTTCTCCCTGCGCTTTCTCTGTATCTATCTTCCTTCAGAAATGGGGTAATTACTATCCTTTTAGCAGAAGCGTTTGTTGAGATAGAAGCAAAGCGCGGAAAATACGATGCTAGCATCAAGAAGCTCAAAGGCGATACGGAAAAATCTATTAGCGGGCTTGAGACAAAATGGGGAAAGCTCAGCAAGGCTATAGATAAGAATGCTGAATCTATTCGCAGTCTTGGCACACTGATGTCTGGATTTGGCATTGCGGCTACAGCGGCATTTGGGCTGGCAACCCGTACCGCTGCCGGCTTTCAGCAGTCGATGGCAAATACCCAATCTGTTATTGGTGCAACCTCATCAGAGCTGCAAAAACTCACAGGCTTCGCGAGGGAGATGGGAAAGACCTCTGTATTTAGCGCGAAACAAGCGGCGAATGCCATATACTACCTGGGAAGTGCAGGCTTCAAGACTAATCAGATTATGAAGTCTTTGCGGGGCACGATGCTACTTGCCGCTGCTACCCAATCCGATTTGGCATTTACCTCCGAGACGGTGGTCTCTACGCTGGCGGCATATAATCTGAAGGCGGAACAAGCTGACAGGATCAGCAACGTCTTTGCGGCAACTATTTCCGGTAGCCAGGCCACTATGGAGCGATTATCGGTGGCGATGGGCTATGTCGGACCCGTGGCGCGTAGTATCGGGATGGAACTTGAAGAAACTACCGCGATCATGGGGTCATTATTCAATGCAGGTATCGAGGCTTCTACCGCAGGAACGGCCTTGAGGCAGGCTATAGCTCACCTATTAGCGCCAACTGATAAGACGACTGAAGCTCTTACCCGTCTGGGCGTATCCATAAACAAAAGCGATGGCAGCTTGCGGAATTTCACCGATATAATCCGCGACCTGGAAACGTCGGGACTTTCAGCGGCAGATGCTATGGCTATATTCGGACTTAGAGCAGGTCCTGCTATGCTGGCTCTTACTAGCAAGGGCGCTGATGCTATTGCCGATCTCACTAAAGAAGTAACGGGGACGCAAAAAGCGGCAGAGATGGCTAAGATGCAAACGGAAACCTTTCAGGGTAAGCTCAAGCTGCTAAAGTCTGCTGTAGAAGAATTGCAAATCTCCATCGGGAATAAGCTGCTTCCAGTGCTGACGGATTATGCCGAAAAGATAACCACTGGCATAAACAGGATGTCCGAGTGGACAGAAAAGCATAAAACACTCACTGGCGTGCTTGTCAAGTTTGGGGCGGCTCTGGGTGGCATTATGCTGGGTGCTGGCGGGTTACTCATTCTAGTGCCGACAGTGACTAAGAGCGCGGCGGCTGTTAAGTTGCTGGCAGCGGCCTTTACTGCTATACCGGCACTTGGACCAATAGCCGCAGGACTTGTGGGTGTAGGCGCTGGCTTCACTGCATTAGCAGCGGGGATAAAGCTCTATGAAAGCGCCAAAGGACGGGGCATTAAAGATGTTTCTGGCGAGTTCAAGCGTAACGAAAGCAATATGAAGTTGCTCCGCCAGGGTATCGAAATAGAAGTCAAAAGGATCAAAGAACTCAACAAGAGCATCGAAACATACGGCACGCATCCAATGTGGGAAGAGGCGCTTGACAAATCCCAAAAGCGGCTCAAGGCATACCGTGATGAATTAGCAAGGCTGGGCGGGGATATATTCGGGATCAAAAAGCAAGCGGAGAAAGTTGCCAGCACTGTCGGAGAAGCCATCAAGCCCGATATGAGTATGGGCGCTGCCGATTTTCTGAATCTTAAAGAGCCGCTAAAACTTGAAATGCCGAAATTATCCCAGGATATGATCGATGCAATACTTCCTGAACCAACATCCTATCAACGGGGCATAACTACCAGCTTGGGAAAGATCATCATTGGCGATATATCCCAGGAGGCTCTGGCGGCAAATAAGAAATTATACGAGTTTGGCGAATCGGTAAAGGCTTATGCTGAATCTATCGGGGCCGATCTTAAGGCTATATTTGTGCCTACGAAGAAAGACGCTAACTATTACGAGCGACAAGCTAAGATAAGGGAAAAAGCACTTGAGGAAGGTCTATCAGTAACTGGTGATTTCAATTCCCGTATGGAAGCGCTAAAGCAAAAAGACTTCGATAGGACGAGGAAGGCAAGAGAAGAACTGACAGCAATTGAAAAAGCCGAACTTGATAAAGCAGAATCCTTCTTGAGGAAATTTTATAACTGGCGCGAGCGGAAATGCCAGTGGATGCTCAAGCGACTTACCGACGCCGAGAAGCAATACTACCGCGAGATAACCGGCGATCAAAAACGCTTCCGGGATATGACCTTCGCCGAGCTTGCCAAAGTGCGCGATATATGGAACCGCGCAGGCAATGAGATCGGGTCTGGATGGAAGGCTGCGTTAATAGATATACAGAATGATACCATCAACTGGAAGAACGAGGCGGAGACTACGCTGGGGATTATCGAAACCGCATTCCAGAACGCCGCAATCGACATTCTGAAAGACTGGACAAGTGATGATTTCAAGTTTAGCTGGAAGCGAATCTGGGAAGGCGTGGTAGACGAGGCTATAGGACAAATCGGGAGGTTGATAGGATCGGCGGCGTGGAGAGCTGCTATAGCGGGTCTTGATAAACTAATAGATCTACCTGACTGGATAAAGCCTGAATCCGCCTCTGGCGGCGGTCACCGGGCTACCGCTGACGACGACATATATGTTCCTATTGCAAAAGACAATATTGACGCGAAAGACACGGAGAGTCGGCCAGAAGAGAGAGAGGAAGAGGCAGGCCTTAGCAACCGGGAAAAGGGCTTTGGCAGTTTCGCCCTTCTTACTACAGTAGGCACGGCTATATATTTGGAAAGGCTCAACGCGGCGATAGATAAAAGAGTGGAAGATTTTGAAGCTACTTCCGACTTTAATAAACTATTGAGCGACCGAGTTGAGGCGGAACTGGTTAAGCAATTCGGAACGGGTATCGTCCCGCCGGGGGCGGCAACTGAATTATGGAATAAAGTCAGGGCGGAATTACTGGCCGAATCGGGCGCAATTACTCCACGGGTGCGAACAAAACTTCCCACAACCATGGGCAACATCCGCGCAGGCGTAACACCCGGATTTGAGATTAAACCCATGACCACCTGGGCGGACATCAAAACACGCCCGCCAGTTCTATCAAATACAGTCGTTCCGCCAGCGGGCTTCCAGACGATTTCTATGGCTCCGGGTCGCGCAGGTGCAGGCACGGGAACTAGCGGTCCGGTAACTCTAAACGTTACGGTAAACGCAGAATTTCCCAATGCAGACCTGCGGAGCGTAACGCAGGGGACGTGGGATCTGGTATTCAATGAGAAGCTGGTCAATTCGCTTGAGTCGGCTATACAGGCAAATCTCATACCGCGATTAGTGACAAGCTAAGGAGCAATCATGGCAGGTACACAAAAAATGAAGGTGGGAGCAACAACTGTTACTCTGTCAGGAATGACGGGGTATGCACGGCCTGATGATAATAACCGCATTATCAATACTGCGATGGATGGCACGCTCTATATCTCAGACTTTGGCGGAAAGGAGCGATATGATATTCCGTGTGCGCTATCCACCACTGACGGAAAGCAGGTCAATACCTGGTGGAGTGCCATGAATACCATTATATTCTTTTACGACTTTGACGCCTCGGCCTCCGCTAGTATAAATACGCGTATAATAAACCCCACACGCCCTATGGAAAAATGGTTCCCCACCGGATGGGATACCTCTACGTCCAAATATAAAGGTACGATAATCCTGAGGCAAGTCTGATGATAACAAAAAACACGGCAGGCGGGACGCTAAGTGCGGGATTTATCAGCAAACTGCAATCAACCGCGAATAATCCCCGGATACGCTTCGTGCATAATGGTACATCATACGACGAGTATGTGATAAGCGTTAGCCAGATACACCGGAACGGCACACTCAGCACGGGTACAACTATCGTCAAGTTATCCAATGCCGATCAATCCTGGAATAATTTCGTCGATACAGTAGCGACAGAACTCGGAAAGACAGCATCTGTGTCGCTTTATTTTGAAGGCGATACAGAATATATGCCGCTGGTTACAGGTATCGTCAACCGCGTAGTATATAATGATCCCAATATAACTATATATATTAGCGATAGATTTGCCACAATGCTGGAATTCCCTCTGGGAAGTGGACAATCTCCAAAAGATTATTACACAGCCGGCCCGTATAATACTGCTGATCTGATATGGGATATACTAACAACGATGGGCGGGCTTGACTCCACTGCTAGTTCTGCTAATACAGATATAGATTACGACAAATGGCTACTGCTTAAGAACGCACTCGCATCCAGTTCGGTAAAAGCGCGTTTTACCGGCCACTCCATTCAATCGGCGCTTAGATCAATAGCAGCGCAATATGATGCCGATATCTGGGTAGACAATGCAGGAAAATTCAATTTTATGATCTCTAATATGGTGCTAGTATTCAATACTATGTCAACATCGGATTTCATATCCCTGGATTTAGAAGTGACAAAAGAGGGTATGATAAATGACTATAGTGTATATTTCGATTTCGACATAGCAAATGACGCCTTCTTGTCCACGCCATATACGCTTGAAAATGCCAGCAGCATTGCCGCATACGGACGTAAAGCGGTTACAGTTGAAGATCGCACCTGCTGGCATACAACTAGTGAAAGCGCAAGACAAGCCGTATCATACGCGGGCAACTATGGCTTGCCGCGCAAATGGTTTATAGTGACAGCGCCATTTTATCATTTGCGTGCACAGATCGGCGATTATATCAGAATTACTGAAGCCCACAAGGGTATAAGCGCAGAAGCGGCACTCATTAAAGAAATTACTATAGACCTCAATAGAGGTATTACAATCATCAAGGCTGTAAACTAAAATGAGCAATGCACCCGGCAGAACGGTTGATATTTTAGGACATATTTTAGATCATGACATCCATCGCCGCGTTACCAGCACGTCTGTTACGGGGGCGTGCGGTTCTGTGGTATACATAAACGCTGATGGCGCGCTGGTAGCTGTGCCGCCTGTTGACGATGAGGGGTATTATGTCTTGCGCTCTAAGGGAACTTGCCAGGCGCCTGTATGGATGGATATCGAGGATCTAATCAGGGAAATCTCCGGCGTGGGAAACAGGTCAACCATTATCGACCTATCGCTTCCCCTTCCCACCCAGGCGCTATCGTATGCTACAGCAAGTACGACACCAACGGCATATTCTAGCATCAGGACAATTACAGCGCCCAGCGTAGCATTATCGACACTGGTTTCAACAGCGGCGGCACAGGCTACGATCCGCGCAAAGACGATAACTATGCTCACAGTGAGCAGCGATGCAACAATAGTTTGAGGAGAAGATTATGGAAAAGGAAATGATTAATGAGCATCCAGAAAAGACCGAAGAGCGCTATCAGCGATTCCGGGACGATGGTCAGAAACTGGGAATACCCGTATTCGAGACGTGGCTGGGACTTAAAGTCATTGATCATGACGGCAAGGTGGTAGAAGAACGCAAGCAGCGGTCGCACAGCTTTACTCGAAACTACTATAACAGGATATTCAGAGCGGGAGCGGCCAAGAATCTGAGTGATGCTACGTTTGGCGCAGGCAGCTTGAGTATGAAATCTGTTGGCGGGACGATTACAAGCACCGCGGATGCGCGAGGCTTTCATTACACAGCTAATTTGGATGAACGAAGTGATAGTTCAAGTTATACAAAGGCTGGATTGCTGTCAACGGCGGGACTGACGCAAAAGGGTATTGTTGTTGGCACGGGCGTGCTTGCTGAAAGTTTTGAGCATTATGCTATGGCGACGCTCATAACTAATGGCAGCGGTTCAGGGTCGCTTGACTATTCACAATCGGAACTCCATTCGATAGCATATAATACAACTACGAAGACTCTTACGGATACGCTGGTCAGAGATATGAATAACAACAGCGGCGCTACCATAACCGTGAATGAAATCGGCATGAAGGGGTTGGAGTTTGCTGTATCTTCAGCATCATATCAACATTTTATGTATATCCGCGATAAACTGGCTTCTGGTATCGCAGTTCCTGACTCGGGACAGTTACGCGTTACTTATACCATCAGTTTAGTATATCCATAATAATCAATACAAGAAGTAGAATTGGAGTCATAAGGAGGCTTTCATGTTTTTACCCATAGGAATACAATATGATACAACGGCGCTGGAGGGACAGATAGCAAGCCTTGAAGGTGATGCGCTGTGCTTCTATAAACATTTAAGAATGAAATATTTATATATGCTGAACAACACGCAAGACGGCGATAAGGTAATTGCAGAGAATGGCAGTCTCGTGATCTGGTCAGATACAGTCAGGACAGCAGTTGTGAGCGAATTGGATGGTATCAACGCCAGGATAGCAGAATTGGAGTCATAAATGTGGGATTGGTATTGCAGAAATTTCACACATAAAGAAATGCAGTGTCCTTGCTGCGGCAAGGAGGCCATGGGTCCGGACTTTATGGAGAGGCTCCAGACCGCCAGGGACATTGCCGGGATTCCGTTTAAGATCAATTCCGGCTGGCGCTGCAATACTCATAACGCTGAGGTGGGCGGCGTGGAAACAAGCAGTCACCTGACAGGTCATGCCGCTGACATACAGGCAGATACGTCTCAGAAGCGGCTCATTATTATAGATGCACTTCTCAGGGCGGGTTTCTGTCGAATGGGAGTAGCAAAGACGTTTATTCATGTAGATGATGACGAAAACAAGCCACAAGAGAGAATGTGGCTCTACTAAGGCTATATCATGAATGAAGATACTGTTATCAAACTCATTACAAACATGAGAACTGAGATTACTACGCGCCTGTCGGCAATCGAGGCGCGACTGGATAGCAAGACAGAGAAAAACGGCAAGCAGAACCTCGCTATACAAGAGAACAGCAGCCGCCTGACAGTATTAGAAAAACGCGGGGCATGGTCAAACAAGAAAGCGGCACTCTGGATGGTAACCGCGGCTCTGATTGGCGCCGTGATTGGGAATATCGACAAGATAGCTGCATTATTTTAGCACGGGAACTTCAGACTTTTTCTTTATCAGTTTTGATATTCGCCTGTCGTTTTTCTTCGTCAGGGAACCGCAGTGGAGCAGTAACGGGAGTGATAACATATTCTGTATTATCCTCACCAATCAGCTTTTTGGACACCTGCGCCGTTCCTTCTGCAAAGAAATCATCATAAGGACCCTCGAAATGGCAGGCCAGTTTTATATCACCCTTGCTGGGCAATCCGCCACCCGGTATCGTACATTCAAACTGCCATGTGCACGGACATGGCTTCCACGGCTCGTCCCACTTTGGCGGGTCTGTCAACACATCGAATTTATATGCTGTAGAATTCTCAATCAAATCTTTTCCAGCGTACTGTAGTGATAGCATATTATACCTCCTTATTTTGATAGCAACTCATTCTCCCTTGTTTCAATCAGCATTTCAGTAATAAACTCCTCCTTGTATTTCCCCGAATTCCGTATATCCGCTTCCGCCCTGGCTCTCAGCTCAAGACGCTCCTTATCACTCATACCTTTTTTGACCTCTTCGTATTTTGCCCTCCGAGCTTCCCCCGCCTCCCTCCCAGCGTCTGCCTCGGCTTTAGCTTTCTGTGCCTTATCAGCGACCATTCTGGCGCTCAACGCCTGTCCGATTGTGTGCTTCAGGATTTCCATGTCATAGACTTGTTCTGTCGTGTTTCTGGAAGTCCACTGAGCGGCATATACTATATCCTCAACGGTGAATCCCTCCGCCAGTAGGTCCTGAACAACTTTATTCCCTCTCTCTCTCTTTGTCTTGCTGATGCGTTTTTGACCTATGTTAGTATAGAATATTGTTACCGGATCCGGAGAGAGAGTGTCTTTTATATGTCTTTCTTTAATGGTGGTATTTTCTACTGTAGTAGAATTTACTACAGTAGGTTTGAGACCAGTCATAGCGCGGCTTTGCGGTACTGTAGTATTTTCTACTATAGTAGAATTTACTACAGTAGGTGTGGTATTTTCTACTGTAGTAGAATTTACTGTAGTATTTTCTACTGTAGTAGTTTTTACCACAGTAGAGCTTTCCATTCCGGGGATTTCACAGGGCAGAAATACGCGATACAGCGTCCCCGCCTTGTCGTTCCCCGCCTCTTGAATAACGCTAATATGGTTCTTTGCTATAAGACCCTCGACGGCTTTTTTCACAGTCTTATTGCTACTGCCGATATTGCACGCACGCGCCAGAGATCCCATACCTACCCGGCATGAATTTTTCCTGAACCCATAGGCCAAGCGATAGAGCCTACGATAAACAGCTTGCTCCGCCAGTGTTTGTGTGGGCGCCAGCAGGTCAGATACATCGTTATCGCACTTAAAATAATTATTTCTAATATCTACTGTAGTAGAATCTACTACAGTATTTTCTACCACAGTAGATCGCGGCGGGTATTCGGCTTTCTGCTTCCGCAACATACCGGGATCTATACCGATAGTTTCCAAGAGCGACAGTTCTTCCCTAGCTCTTAGCTGTAGCTCTTCCTGCTTCAGCACGATTTATCACCTCCTTTGCTATGAGCAGGTAATCTCTGGATCCTGCGGCTCTGGGAGCGTATTCAAATATACTTTGCCTGTTGAGTGCCGCTTGCTCAATAGATGTATTTCTGTGTATCGGGGCATCAAACACGCTGGCCTCTCCGAAATGTCGTTTTATCTCTATCTGCAGAGCGTTGCTGATCTTCGTTCTGTGATCGAACATAGTGACTAGAACTCCTAGCCGTGACAGGGTTTCATTTGCCTGATCCTGAATTTCTTCTACGATCTCCTGAAGGTATTTTATGCCGTGAAGTGCGTAGATAGAATTAGCCTCTACGGGAATGATATAATAGTCAGAGGCTATCAGCGCATTGACCGTGAGCAAGCCCAGGGAAGGTGGACAGTCTATTAACATATAGTCGAAGTCATCAACCCCGGGGTCGATCTGTATCTTCCGTTGTAAAGCCATCGCTCCTATAATGGCAGAAGATCGTAATTCATGTTCAGCGCCTGCTAAAGAAATATGTCCAGGAATGATTTTGAGCCGCTCGTTGCGCGTATCTTGATATGATGTACTGAGTGTTTTGGCTTTATCCATCAGCACATTATACATGGTGAATTGAGAAGCGTATGGACTCTCCTTACTGAGGGTATGGCTGGCGTTGGCCTGGGGGTCGATATCCAGAACCAGTACATTTTTCCCCAGCCGTGCCAGGCCATCAGCGAGATTGATAACCGTTGTGGTCTTTCCCACGCCGCCTTTATGATTACAGACTGAAATAATAGTACAGTCAGACATATTACACCTCCTATTCTCCTTTCTAGTATACCATGTCTGTCAAGAAAATGCAAGAAATTTCTTGATTCTATGCAATGTCATTACGCAGATTCCGCAATGTCATCAGAAATAATTCCATAGTGCCGCTGGTGGCGGTGGTTTGGGATTACATAAAAAATGGCGTTAAAGCCCTTTTTTCTGCCAAAAAGCCTATTTTTCACTTGACTTTGTACCAATATTTTGGTATAATATATTATAGAACGAGAGAGAAAGAAGTTACTTAACACAAACTAAAGAAGGAGAGAGGGAAATGAAAGTAAGAGCTAAAAAAGGTTTTGAGTTGGAAGTAGAAATAGATGGAACAGTCCAAAAGCCTATTATTAGAGTGGCTCCGTTTAGCGTAGGTGCTAAGCGGCACCCAGGAAGTGCAACTGCACGTATTCAACATTGGCATGACAAGGGGTTAGATAAGGGTATTTTTACTCCTACACCGCGGGCATATATCGAAATCGAGAAGAATAGTATGAGAGAAATTGAGGCTACAATAGCGGCATTGCAGCCAATACAATATATGATACGAAAGCAGAAAAGCGTTATTTCCGCTGATGGCATTGAGTTCGAAAGGCAAACTTGGGTACATGATGGGCTTGCGTTTTTTGATATCGATGGTTACCGCGTCAGGCGTGGACAGATGGAAAGATTTTTGGATTCGCAGGGAATCACGGAGATAGAAAGGGCTGAGGCAATGCGGCAATTTAAGGCCGCTCATGATATGACAACCCTAAAAAAACGCGCAGAAGACAGCCAACGCCGAATGGCGGCATTAAGGGCCGATGATGCGTCCGAACGGAGCTAAAGTCAAATTGTTGCTTGACGCTGGCTCAAAACGTAAACACACAGGGGAGAGGCGATGAAGAACATAAAGAAGGGAATGCTAATAGCTAGAATTGACAATATTGAAAACAACATTTCTATATTAGCAGAAAAAGCAAAAGCGTTGCGTGAAGAGTTGTCCGGAACTGCGCTGGAGTTATTCACTCCGGAGTTAGCGGAAAAGCTGCAACGTCAAGATCGCAGCTTGAAAAACATTACAAATGTCATCGAAGTGGTAACAGTCCAATTGTACACTTCACCTTTTAGATCCAAATGATACTAACCCACCGGGCGCGGCTTCGGTCGCACTGACACTCCTGGTGCATTGGGAGTAAAACAAATGGTATTAACTCAGTCAGAACTGTTCAGGCGCTATAAAAAAGCAGGCCTGGAGTGGAAATGGACACAGAGGCAAAAGGTACTAGAACTCCAGCGTGCTACTTAAAAAGGAAGAATCAGGAGAGGGAAATGACTAACGAAGATCGTGCAGTGAAGATTCGGTTCCTGATGGTCGAAAGGAAAATGAGCATCGTCAAACTGGCGGCGGCAGCGGGTGTAAGCAAAAATACTATATGCAACATTCGCGATGGCAAAAATGTCACTATGACAACATTGACTAAAATAGCAGATGCACTAAATATTTCGCCTACAATGTTAGTGTGATAAGGACTAAGTTATCCTTCCTGCTGAGCGTCGGCAAGCCCGTCGGCGCTTTTT
>Ga0180433_10006716_pt1 | contig 14964 bp, 12 predicted proteins | sample SS_ome_8_FD_132980 | JGI IMG/M metagenome (GOLD analysis project Ga0180433, IMG submission 132980) | Hypersaline lake sediment archaeal communities from the Salton Sea, California, USA - SS_1_D_1 metaG | ecosystem: Environmental > Aquatic > Non-marine Saline and Alkaline > Hypersaline >... | reverse complement strand
CTGGAGCAGGTCGAGCGTATAGAAATCGTTCGAGGGACTGGCAGTGTCCTCTATGGCGACAATGCCGTGGGTGGCGTGATCAATATCATCACCAAGATCCCAACCCAGGAATTGAAGGTGACAGGGAGTGTCAATGCCGGCAGCTACGATCGTCACAAAGAAGAGGCTCACATCAGCGGCGGCCGAGAGAATATTGCAGCTTCTCTTTTTGCCAGCTATGAGGAGACCGACGGGTATAGGGACAATAATGAATTTAGAGCGAAGGACGTAGGGGGCAAGATCGTCCTTGCCCCAACGGAATTTCTGAACCTCAACTTAAGCGGGTCTTATCATTCGGATGACTATGGCCTTCCGTCTTCCCTGACTGAGGCAGAGGAGGCTATAGATCGGAAAGGAACTACGACGTCTTTTGATAATGCTGAAACCAGGGATGAATATCTCAGATTCGGGTTGGATCTGGACCTCGGCGTACATGGTAACATTGTCACGGATTTCTCTTATAGAGACCGCAAAAGCGAGGAGGCGTTTGTGAGTTTCACCTTCGCATCGGAAAGAAACGCGGACACATGGGCTATTACTCCACGATACGTTTGGAATGGGGAAGTCTTGGCCTGCGCGAATACACTCATTGCTGGGTTCGATTTCTACCGGTCTGAGCAGGATGTGGAGTCATTTTTTGGCACACCACTGATGCCCTCTGCCGTTTCTGACATTGAAAGAGATTCTTACGGCTTCTATTTCAATAATGAATTCTCATTGTTGCAAAATCTTATTCTTTCGATCGGGGCTCGTCGTGAACGGGTTAGATACGACGTGAGTGAGAGGGACCTAAGCCCCTTCTTCCCACTTGCACCAGTGGACGATACGGTGACCGAGCGAGAAAGTGCGTACAATGCAGGATGCACCTTCTTATATGGGAGTGGATCATCGATTTTTGCGAGGGCCAACCGAAGCTTCCGATTTCCCCTCACCGACGAACTCATTGTGTATGACTTCTTCGCCGGACAGATTCTGGTGAATCCAGATATCAAGCCGCAAACAGGAAGACATTATGAGTTCGGTGTCAGACATTACTTTACCCCGCAGATTCAGGGGAACGTGACCCTGTTTCGGGCAGAGATCGAAGACGAGATCTTCTTCGATGCCACGACCTTTACCAACACGAATCATCCGGAAACGCTTCGGCACGGAGTGGAGATCGGAGCCAAAGTCGATCTGTTCACACAGTTGACACTTTATGGAAACTACACTTACACGAAGGCGACGTTTGAGAAGGATCCGTTTGACGAGAACCATGTGCCTGCCGTGCCGCGACACAAGGGCAATTTGGGCTTCCGAATCTATGATCTCTTGGAAGGACTTGTTATTTCGATGGACTACAACTACGTGGGTTCCAGCTACGCCATTAGTGACCAGGCGAATGCCTTTGAAAAGCTAGACCGATATTACACCATCGATGCAAGACTCTCCTATGGATGGAAGGGCGTTAAGGCGTTTGCCGGGGTGAATAATCTCACCGACCAAGAATATACTGAATATGCGGCCATTGGTGGGTCCCCAACCACTCTGAAGCTCTTTCCAGCACCTGAAAGAAACTGGGTCGGCGGGCTCGAATTTACTTTCTGAATATGATCGTAGACGATTAGTATTCTCCCTAGAAAACAGGCAAGGGTTATCCTTTGCCGATGAACAGGCAAGGGGTGTTCTCTTTCACGGCTCAACGTCTACGAGAACGTTTTTTGGTCTGCTTTGCTTCCATCCGAGACGCCTGAGGGCCCTGTAAGCATACCACTGGTTGTACCAGTGCTTCGATGTCTCAATTCTTGTCAAGATCTCTTTTATAGCCTGTCTATCTCCTCTTTGCCCCAGGGCATAGAATGCCATGGAAACCACGTTGGCATGGGTCATCCAGAAGAGCCAGTAGGTCAGGATAAGTCTCCGGGTGCCGACTCACTGCCAAGGCTTTTACCAGCCAGTAGCGCTCGGGTATGTGAGGGCTCTCCAGCATCCTGGGATAGTCTGGAAAACCAGCAATATCTTGCCGCTCACTCACCACGCGTCTTAGGGCCGCCACTCTTTGCTGCCAGGATTTAGAGGTCAGGGCTTCGGATAAGGGCATGTTGTCGTTTATGGAGACCCTCCCAAGACGGAGAGGCAGCAGCAAGACCAAGCCTATGAGGAAGCAGAGAGCCCCAGCAACGAGCGAGGAGGGAGTGGGATCAAGGAAAAAACGCAAGACAAAATACAGCAGGGCAAAGACCATAACGTATAAGGTGATAGGAAAACCCACTAAAAGACAGACAATCGTGGCCTGACGAAAAAGGGCGTGCCTGTCCGCCGCCGCCGAAAACTTGCTTAGAACATCTTCGGGCTGGGAGAAAAATGCCTTGATAGGGGTTTGGAGAACGGACTTGCCCTGATGCTTGAAGATGAAGGCATTGGCTGATTGCACGATCTCCAGATCAACAGGCGTTTTGTTGGCCACGGGTAGATAGTCATGGTTGATCAAGACCGCTTCCACGCGTCGGGCAACAGCCTTGTCCTTGATGGCCGTAAAATAGCAGGTTTTGAGGGTTTTTTGCTCCAAGGACTTGAATACCTCTGCCGGGTAAAGGGTGTAACGGTAGTAGAAATCGTCGACTCTTTTCCCCACAGGGTTGGATAACAACAGGTAGTCTCGAAGATCCAAGAACAAAAACCTGTCCGCATGAGCTGTCCAAATGATCGTAAGAAGCGCAATAGGCAGAAAGTGGATCATGTTATTGAACCAGCGTTTTCTCTTGCTTTGTTTGGGCATCCACTTCAAGGCGCAAAAAAAGACCACAAGGGGGGTGAAAAGGAAATGGGAGGAGACGATGGGGCAAAAGCCATGGCTATTCACCGCGATGACGGGACCTAGCCATAGGAGCCCAATGGGTATGAGCAGGGCCTTGCTCCGACCGAAGATGCGATCCCAACCCCAGGCACAAGCAACAGAGAAGACAGATAGCCCCGCGCCAAGGCTCAAGGTAAAGAACCACCCTCCGAAAAAGGCAGGTCCAAATTCCTTAAGCGTCAATATCACCTGCTGATTGGGAATAGCCAGATAGCCTGCCTCTGCGATAATCGTGACGGTCCGGTACAGGTCGGCATTGGATAGATACACGTGAAAGGTGGCCAGGACCTGTGTGGTGAGCAGCCCCAGGAGGATGGCTTTGGCAAGATAGAAGAACCTATTCATGGGTCGCGTCAAGAACGCTATACCAAATTGAAGGGCTTCTCAAGTTGAAAGCTTCTTCAAAATACAACACTGAAGAAAACCGGCTAAAAGCGCCTCAAAACGACCAGTCTTCTGCAAGGAATGTCAAAACGTGAATGCAACAAGACGTTCAAGCGGACGTAGAAAAGGGTAAAGGGATGTCAAAGCTGGCCCGATTCCAGCCTTCGGGAAAGGAACTCCACCTGTTTTTGGACAGGCCCTTTTTCTCGAATGAGTCTCTCCACGGTTCCTATGGCATGCAGCGTGGTGGCATGGTACCGATTGAAACTTCGGCCAATGGCCTGGAGGGATTCGCCTGTATAACGTCGTGCCAAATACATGGCGATCTGCCTTGGCTGGGCAATGCTCCGCTTGCGGGAGCGGGACAGGAATTCTTCCATGGTGAGCTTGTAATACTTACACACGAGTTTCTGAATACGTTCCACGGTAATCTTTTGCGACTGTCGCACGATGTTTTTTACAACACTTTTGGCCAGTTCAGTGTCTATGGGGAGATTCAGCAAAGAAGCCTTGGCCCCCACGCCGATCAAGCCGCTTTCAAGTTGCCTGACGTTTTGGGTAAGCTTGCTTGCCAAATAATGCATCACGTCTTCCGAAATATCGATTTGTCTCAATGAAGCCTTTTTCTTGAGAATCCGCACACGGGTGTCGTGGTCAGGAGATTCGATGCTTGAAATGATACCAGCAGAAAGCCGAGACGCGAGCTTTTCATTCATCTTGGGGATGTCACCGGGCAGATAGGTCCCGGTGAAAATGAGTTTTTTCTTGGCTTCTAAGAGGGCATCCAATGTGAAGGCCACCTCATCCTGTGTCTTAGCCTTGCCACTGAGGAACTGCACATCTTCCAAAAGGAGCACATCACACTGCCTTCGATACTTCTCCTTGAACGCCTCGATCTTATCATGGCGGAGCGCATGAATCATGGCATTGGTAAACTCCTCTGCCGTGATGTAACAAACCCGGATGGTGGGATCATTTCTTAAAATGTGGTTTCCTACCGCCTGAGAAAGATGACTTTTCCCCAAACCGATGTTGGATAGCAAAAAGAGGGGATTGTGACAGGCATTTTTTGAACAGGCCAAGGACAGGGCCGCGTTGTAGGCAAAGTCATTGCATATGCCCACGACAAATTGATCGAACGTAAAATCCGCATCAAGGGCTGAAAGAGTGGGCTGGCGGTCGGTGATGTGGGGAAGACAAAGTTGGTCGTCCTCGGGCTCATGAGATCCGTTCCCGTTGGGCGCATCAGAAACCTTGAGCGTCACCCGGTATGGTCTACCACACGCCCTCTCCAACTCTTTTTCGATCAGTCCGAGGTAGTGACGTGTGAGCCACTTCTTGAAAAAAATCGTCGGGCAACTTAAAATAATATTTTCTACTCCCTGTGCGACACACTCCAGCGGTTCAACCCAAAGCATGAAGTTGTGGTGAGGGACCTTTTTGTGAATAGCCATTTTGGCTTGATTCCAAGCCGCTTGAATGGTGTCATTCATTGTTTCACGACAATCTGAAACACACGTTGTCTTCATGACGATAAGAATCCCAAATCACGATTAGGCGTCCTACCCGATGGCCCAATGGTCACGACATTGTCTTTGTCCATCTTATAGATAAGGCCTGCCGGATCGACGCAAAGTCTGCCCCAAAAAACGGAAAAATATTGGATTTTGATGAGAAATTAAAAAAGTTTTGGCCTTGCACTCTGAAAGGATGTGCGCCTTTTAAAACATGGACGAACCATTGTCAAACCGCAAAAGAGGGAGTCTTGACCCATTCGTGAAATAGTTTTCAACATGTTATAACCCATTTACATTGATGCACTTTATGTTATTGTTGCTCTAAAAAGCCCTGTCATTCACCCCTTCCTGAAAGTCCCGCGATGTCCAAGTATTTCAGAGGGCTTGCGCATTTTGTATGGAATGTATCAAACTTTCACAATTTGGCAATTCTTCTATTTTCTCCTGTTTTCTTCTATTTTCTAAGAATTGTAACTAAAAATGAGATGAAATGATAACGGTTTGTTTTTGCGAAAAGAAAGATGCTTATAGGTCTGGTCGGACCGCAACATTGTGTTGGTTAAGGGGGAGATGAGCCAGCCGAATACAGGTAAGACGGTCGAGGCCTGTAAGGCGAACCCTCAGGAAGGCTTCCGCAAGGGTTTTGATCGGTTGCTAAGCCGTTTGACTTCTGGGTGCTGAACTTGTAGGAAAAACTTCATAGGATAACCCAGCACAGCCCATCACAGCAAAGCACAACCCCAACGAGGGTACAAAGGCAGGCACTATGATCCACCGTCCCATTATAGGCATCACCATGGGAGACCCCGTGGGGATCGGGCCAGAAGTCATCTTAAAGGCCCTCAGCCGCGAATCTTTGTATGAGACTTGCCGCCCTCTTGTCCTGGGCGATGTCCAGGTGTTGACCGCAACGAACCAGCTCCTGAGGACCGGCTTGACCATTCGACGCGTTGAGGGCCCCGAGGCCGGACGCGGGCAATCCGGCTGGATAGACGTCGTCGCCCTATCTGATCTGGATTGGACTCAGCTTCAACCCGGTCGCCCCAGTGAAGAAACCGGCCGGGCCATGGTGAAATATATTGTCAGGGGTGCCCAGTGGGCCATGGAGGGCCGTATTCACGGTCTGGCCACCTGTCCCATCAACAAGGTGGCCATGCACGCAGCCGGGTTCCATTTTCAAGGGCACACCGAGCTCCTGGCTGAGCAAACAAAAGCTTCAGACTATGTCATGATGCTCGCGGGAACTCGGCTCAGGGTTTCCTTGGTCACGATACACCTCCCCTTGGCTCAGGTTTCCAAGAGCCTGACCACTGAAGCGGTCCTTAAGACCATTTCTATTACAGAACAAGCCCTCAGAGACTCCTTTGGCATCCCCAAGCCGACCCTTGCTGTGGCCGCTCTCAACCCCCATGGAGGGGAGAACGGCTTGTTCGGAGATGAAGAGATCCAGATCATCTCCCCAGCCGTCCAACAGGCTGCTCAGGGCGGTGTCCATGTGTCCGGCCCCTATCCAGCAGACACCCTGTTCTATTGGGCGTTGAAGGGCAGGTGGGATGCCGTTATTTCCATGTACCACGATCAGGGCCTCATTCCCTTTAAGATGGTCCATTTTTCCGACGGGGTGAACACGACCTTAGGCCTTCCCATCGTACGGACATCTGTGGATCATGGCACAGCTTATGATATTGCAGGCACTGGCAGAGCAGACCCCGGGAGCCTGCTAGCCGCCATAGACATGGCCGCCCACCAGGCCAGGCAGAGGGCGCAGTCTTCCGTTTGAGGGCGTTAGCCCGAGTTTCTATTTGTGGTTCTTCTCCAATCTAGTTGGAGAAAAGGGTCCAAGGATTCAAGGGGTCAAGGATTCAAGTGTTTGTTTTCTAAAGATGTTATCAGCTTTATTTTGCCTTAATGAACTACAACTAATTGGGAGATGATCCCTATTTATTTCTAAAGGAAATTCCTGAGACACGACGTTAGGTGACGGGCAGTTGGACGCGGAAGGTGGCGCCGCCACGGGCATTATTATTGGCAAAGATGTTGCCGTTGTGTCGTCGGACGATTTCATAGGAGATATATAGGCCTAGGCCGGTTCCCTTGCCCACCTCCTTGGTGGTATAAAAAGGCTTGAAAATATCCTTCATCACCTCCTCGGAGATTCCAGGGCCGTTATCCTCACATTCGAAGATGACCATCCCTTTTCCCTGATCGTATCGGGTCCTGAGCGAGATCCTCCCTTGACCGCTGTCCACGGCCTGGATGGCATTGGTGATAATATTCAGGCAGACTTGCCCCAGGTTGGAAAAATTTCCTCTAATCTCAGGCAGGTCGTCTTCGTAAGCCTCAATCATTTCAATACCGGTGCGTTTATACTGGTTGTAGAGGACTTTCAGGGCATTCCTCGAAACATCGTTCAGTATGACAGGCTCAGAGTATTCTTGGGTCTGACGGGATATGCCAAGGAGGCTTGCCACAATATCTTTGGCCCGATTCAATTCTTTCAGGCTAAATTTCAGGTCATCAATCAATTCTTCCCTTTCCTCTGCCTCCATATCCTCTAGACGAGATTTAGCCCCGGCAGCCTGCTCCGAAGACGCCTCTTCCATGGTTTCCACGGCTGACTGAACCAGGCTTGAAACACTGGCCAGGGGATTATTCAGTTCGTGGGCAACCCCTGCCACAAGGGCGCCTACAGCAGCCAGGCTCTCGGACCTGATGAGAAGCTCTTGCGTCCTGTCCTTCTCTTCCAAGGCCTTTTTCAGCGCTTCTGTCCGTTCGTCCACCATGGCCTCGAGGTTTTCATTTAGATTTTCGATCAGTTGATAGGACTTGGCATTCTCGATGGCAATCGCGCATTGGTTGGCCAGGGTCCGAAGGAGTTCAAAATCCTGAGCGGTGAAAAGGTCCCCTGATTTCTTGTTTCCTAGAACAAGCAGGCCTTTCATGTCTCCTTTGAAAACGACAGGCAGGATCACCGTGCCACCGAGGCTGTTGAAGTCTTCCTTGAAACGAAAAGGGTCATCACAAGAGCCTGACCATTCTTCAACATTGTAGCGGGTCACCTCCCTATTCCGACGAGCCAGCTCCCGAATCAGGGGGCTCGAGTGAGTCATCATCAGGCCTTCAACATTTGACAGGGTGCCCATTTGGCTGCGGACCCGGAACGCGTCTCCGATATCATCGGCAAGCATCACATAGCCCCAATCAAGATACATGGCCTGGGTCAGGGTCCTGAGGGTTTTGTCCATAATCTCGTCCAGGTTCAGCATGGATGCCATGGCATCACTTAGTGCCATGAGGGTCTTCTGGTAATCGTATTTCCCTTTGAAGAGTAAGCGGTCAATGAAAAGCTGCACCCGCTTTTTCAGTGGCTCAAAGACAAAGACGATCACAAGAAAAAAGAGGATCGCAAACAGCATGGACCATCTCTGCCCCATCCCCCTAAAGACCTGATTGAACATAATGATCATCAGGGCATAGGTGCCCGTGAGCAGACCTGTCAGCACGGAGTAGGTGAGGCCCTTTTGTACCATGAACCCGATATCCAACAGATCGTGCTTCAATACAGCAAAGCCCAAGAGAAGGATGGGAATGAAGGCGAAGTTTCCCAGAGGGTAAAAGCTGATCCCCGCCAGGGGCAACAGGTCGAAATGGGCCATGAGGGCAGCCCCGCCCAGGCCTAAGATAATGTACTTTGTTTTGTTTTTCCGATCCGGATCTCTTTCTTGTCTCAAGGCCCGGAAAAGAAGATACAGACAGTAAAGGGTGTTCGTGGTGGTGGCGACGCCAAACACGTAAATCATTGGGCCGGCCTGGGCATAGTAACCAAAGAAATACGCCTTGACGCCTGACAGGTGATAGTCTCCTTGTGAAAGGAGACTCAGGCACCCGCTAAAGACGTAGGCAAGAAGAACAAGCCATTTTCGGGTGGTTATTCCCAGGAAAGAGTAAGTGAAATGAAGGTAGACAGGGATAAAAAAAACAACAAATATGTGATCTATGCGACTAATCCGTAAGGCCAGGTTGGGATCGGTCACCACAGAGGCCAGGGCCTTGTCTAGGCTCAAGAGTCCTCCCAGAAAGCAGATACCTGCAAGAAGCAGGTTGACCTTTCTCCCCCTGCCTTTGACCACGGCCAGGCCGGCTAAGGCGAATAAGGTCAAGAAACTGACAAAGGGGGGTATTACCCAAAAAGTTAGCTCGAGCAGCGGAGGGTTCACGGCAGCCTCTAAATCGTTGCCTTTGCCTAAAGCAAATTGTATGTAAGAAATGTTAGGGGAACCCATAGCCAGGGCCGCCTGGGTTTTACAGGCGCCCTGATGGTGAACCCATACCACCCTTTCGCGCATTCTATCAAGGCATTGTCATGAAAATCGGCGTGATCTCGGACACCCATCTCAGCAAACCGACTGAGGCGCTTTGCCAACTACAACATGGCGTCTTTGCTGATGTTTTTATGATCCTTCATGCAGGAGACCTCACCGAACTCGATGTGCTGCACGCCTTTTTCGATAAAGAGGTCGTTGCGGTCAGTGGCAACATGGACTCCTCGATGGTGAAGAATCAGCTACCATCAAAGAGAATCATAGAGGTCGCAGGCTTTCGGATCGGCCTGACTCACATTTTGGGGAAGCCATTTACTTCGGCAAAAGGGCTCATGGCTGGCTTTGATCAGGTGAATGCCATTGTTTACGGGCATACCCACCGGCCCGTCAATGAGGTCAGGGACGGGATCCTTTTCTTTAATCCAGGGGCCTTTTATGGGAGCACCCCATTCCTTGGAAGGGGCTCCGTAGGTATTCTGACATTGGGAGAGGAGCTTAGGGGGCAAATCATTACACTCTGACGGCTTTGCTCTAAGACGCAAAGGAAAATCAACGCCATCGGGTCGGTCCCTTCTCAGGCAATAAGCATCTTTTTAGGATGCCTAGGCTTGAGATCTTTTTCTCAATACGGCCTCCACTTTGCCTTTGGATGATGTCTTCTTGTCCCGCCTGTCGTCAATCTTGATGGTGGTCACCACCCGAAGGGCCCCGGCCTTAAACGGCACCTCGTGCATCTTTAAGATGGTCTCAAAAAGCGCTTTCAGATCCCCCTCAATGATCGTGCCCATACCGTGGAGCTCATGGGTTAAGCCCGAGCCCTTCAGGACCTCCAGACACGCAGCCACATAGGTGCTCACGCTGGTGGACTGGGTCCCGATGGGGACAATACTAACCTCTGCTATAGCCATGGCGTTCTCCTCTTGGCAACTTATCAGACATGAACCGATTAAGCGAGCGCATAAAAGGAGTAATATGCCTTACGGTCGAAGATTTCCTTTCCCGACGCGTCGGGGCTGCACGGTATTCAATAGAAGTAGAAGTGGTTTCCTAAAGTTCCCCTGCCCAATGGGGCACTCAGGAGCTTCGACGGGCTCAAATCACTCTCCGCATGGCGGGATTGGCCAAGGGTTCAATCCTCAAATTTGCAGTCAACACGTTAATCCTGACTTGGTCGTATTTCGGTAAGCCGAGATGGGCGTTTTCTTAAAGATGTTAAGGCACGACGCATAGCAACAGAATCCCGTAACTTCTGGGCCCAAGGCCTTTCAGCCCGGGATCGCTGCCATGCGGCCTGTTTCTTTAAAATAGCTTGAATATCAGCTCTCATCAAAACGGTCCTTAAACAGATTCCATTTGGCAGTAAGGTTGTGGCGCATGGCCAGATCAGAGATCTCCTTGTCTGTCACGGCACCGGCTTCACGAAGCGCCAGCACGCGTGCGAAACCTTTCGCACGGCCCACGCTCAGTGCGATGACCGCGAGGTAGTCCGCACCGACGACCCGCAGCGGAATACCATCAAGGTCTCCCGTCTCAGCATCACGAATGGCTTCTCGGGTGAGCTTGCTGAATGCAGGGATGAATTGCACGGGCCAGTCCCCAACACGAATCGCTTCGACCTCGGGCAAATAACCACGTTCTCGGCAGAAAGCATAAATCAGGCTCAGCAAATCCGGCTTATCCGGTTCGGGCACTGCCACAAGGATATCTGCGTCCAACGTCACCACGGCCTCGGTGTAACGCATTTGAGCTACGGCGCCAAATACCGCATAGTCCGCAATAATGCCTTGCACAACCATCTCATTAAGTAATCCGGCCACTTTGTCCATGCAGACTATATAACAGTTTCACGCTAACTATTCAATGGGTTTGATATCTTTACATATTTTTCATGGGGCGCCAAACATTGAATCAATCGCAAGACATCTTGGAACATGCAATTGAACCGCTTAAGCGAGGGCAGTCCCCGCAGATTGCTGCGGGGTTAGCGAGCGTATATAAAATTTAAGGTTCTTCTCCAATTTAGTTGGAGAAGAGGGTCCAAGGATTCAAGGGGTCAAGGATTCAAGGGTTTGTTTTCTAAAGACTTTATCAGCGCTTTCAACATTCTTTCGATTTCCGCTCTAAACAAAGTTCTTATGACTTTTCCCAGACTTTCAACTCGTTCTAATTCTATAGCATTTCACTTGAACCCTTGAATCCTTGATCCCTTGTACCCTCTGGGATAGCGACTGTTCAATTGGAGATAACCCATTTATTTTGCCTTAATGAACTACAAATAATCGGGAGATGATCCAAATATAAAAGAGTTACATTCCTCACGGTCCAAGGTTCCCTGTCCGGAGGCCTAGGGACCTCAGGGTCTTCAGACTGGCCTTCAGTCTCCAGTGAGCGAAGCGCCCCGTCTGCCATTACCATATCGGTCTGAAACCTCTGAAAATCTCCGGATGTTTATTCTGGTAAGTTGTATCCGAATTTTCTCCTGTGCCAGTTTTGATTGTGCAGGAAACAATGAAATTTGACGATGCTGTCATGAGCCACTCAGTTCAAACAGGAATCTTTACGGACCCTTTTTAATTCGCCAATGTGATTTGGTGTGAATCCATAACAAAATCATGGGATAAGGCCTTAAAGACGCTGCAGGCCACTTACAGACGGCTTTTTGAACATTTGAGCGTCAATATTACCACGAATTTCTGCTGCCAACCTCCAAAATGAACTCCACCAATTGTCTTCCCAGAGTCCCGTCTAACCGTAAGTACCGATCATCGGCAGAAACCGTGCTGGAACATCTCCTGTTCGAGGCGGAGCTGTTATCAAAAATCTATAATAATATCAGAATATAGGGATTTGACATCGGACAAAATATGTTGGGTCGTGAGCCGTAGAAAGTGAGCCCAACATGATGGGCATGGATTTGGAATTGATTCTTCTCAACATATGTGCTACGTTGTCTTACCATGAACACGGTGACTATTAGACTACCAGACGAGCTAAGGGCTGATCTCCAGAGAATCAGTCGGGAGCAAAACAAACCCGTTAGCGAGGTCGTGCGAGAATCTATTCGACGATACGTTGCTGTGGAAAGGTTCCGAGCACTGCGAACAAAGGTTCTACCCTTTGCTGAGGCTCAGGGATTTCTGACGGACGAGGACGTCTTCAACGCGATTTCATGAAGATAGTGCTTGACGCTAACGTCGTCATTGCTGCTTTTGCTGCTCGCGGACTTTGTGATTCCATTCTGGAGCTTTGTCTTCATAGCCATAAGATTATCCTCAGCCAAGAGTTGCTGGACGAAATTTTGCGGAATCTCCGCCGAAAGATCAAGCTTCCAAGTTGGATCATTCAGGATATCGAAAGGCTTCTGCCGGAACATGCATTGATACTCAGTCCGGTTCCGCTTGCGGCAGACCTTTGTCGCGATTCAGACGACATCAAGATTCTCGGGTTGGCGGTGGCCGCTAATGCCGATTTCATTGTAACAGGCGATAAAGACCTACTGGCCCTGAAAGAGTTTAAAGGTGTTCCCATCGTGGCCCCTAGGTCGTTCTCCGCAATCATCCACAGTGGAAAAAACTGAAGAATCGTATGGTTTGGCTTATAACTCGTTGGAAATACTGGGACGTCCATAGAATTATATTCACTAAGCAAAGCAAACAAGACTTATAATTTTATGGGATGTCCCGCTTAGTCCTCGCTTAGCCCTCCAAGACCTCGATACACGCAGCCACATAGCTGCTCACACTGCAGGGGTATTACTTCTTTTACCTGCCGGAGCTGACCCTGGCGAGAGTGCTGGTGGCAGAGGATACTCAGGACAGTCTTCAGCGAGCGCAGAACCTCTTGTCAGAACTCGAGGAATTTTCCAGGAGCACCCACAATCGCTTGATTTTGATCCCGGTCCTGGCACTGCAGGCCATACTGCTTGACAAACAGGGAGATGAGTCTGCCGCCCTCGAGAGGTCAGAGGAGGCGTTGTCCCTGGCTGAACTGGGCGGTGGTCTCCGCTTTTTTCTGGACCAGGGTCCGCCCATGGCAGATCTATTGAAACGGTTGCACAAGCGGGACGCGGCAGTGGACTATTTCGGAAAAATCCTGGCGGCCTTCAGGGATGAGGAACAAACAGCACAGGATGTCCCTTAAGCTCCTGACGTCTCCCCATCCCCCGGTTCCTCCACCGCCCCATCACCCGATTCTCAACCTCTTGTTGAGCCCCTGACCAATCGCGAGTTAGATATCCTTAAGCTATTGGCGCGACGGCGGCAGAACAAGGAGATAGCCGAGAAACTGTTCATTTCAACGGAGACAGTGAAATCTCACCTGAAAAACATCTACGGCAAACTCAACGTCACCAACCGCCGGGAGGCCGTTCAAAGAGCCAAAACCCTGGGGGTGTTATGACAGGGTGATGGGGAGGTTGCACGCCTGAGTCAAGTACCAATGAGGAACAACGGTGATTGTTACGTCGTTTATGGTTATCTCATCATACAATTGATTTGAAGCAATAAAGCCCTGTGACGGTGAATACTTATCAAGAAAACTTCTAAATGATCGTGAGATTGACGGCTTATGAAGAGTCGTCTTTACTTCCACTGGGATGACCTCGCCTCGATCCTCGATAATGAAATCCACCTCGGCTTTCGACTTTGTTCGCCAATAACGTATTGGGCATCCTTTCTTGACAAGTTCTGTGGCAATAAAATTTTCGTTCAAGGCACCGACATCCGTTCGGCTCAATACTGGCATGAAATTCTTGATAGCCATATTGCGAAAACCATTATCAATAAAAAAAAACTTTGGTGCTTTCACAAGTTCCAGTCGCTTGTTTTTATAATAAGGTGTGCTTCGTTCAATGACAAACGTTTTCTCAAGAATACCGATTGCCTCAAGCAGGTCTTTGTAGTTAAACCCCGTCACCGATGAAAGTTCATTATAATTTACGCTGCTGCCAATCTGAAGCGCCAGTGCGCTTATCAGTCTGGTCAATTTGAATTCATCTCGAAAACTAAGTATCTGATTTATCTCCCGAAGCAAATACGTATTGAAAATATTTTTTATGACCGTTTCCTTTTCTCCATTTGTGGAGGAAAGAACCACCCTTGGATATCCGCCGTAAATTTGAAAATCAGCATAATAAGTGTTGACCCTTTGTATAATTTCATCACTTGGTTCAGACGTTTCGATTAGAACCTTATTGAGTTTGGGGGTCCTAAAATTCAAATATTCCTTGAATGAAAGCGGGTAAAGATTGAAGACAAAAATGCGTCCAACAAGGTACTGAATACTCTGCACTGACAATTCGGTCGAAGATGAACCGGTAATAAACATTTTTGCCGGAAATTTGTCATAGATATATTTCAAATTCCTCCCGCCATCGGCGGCATATTGAAATTCATCGATGAAAACATATTCTTGCCCCTCTACATGAAGATCGGCAAAGGCCTTTATGTCATGCGTAAAGAGGTTGAGTTCATCTCTGTCTTCAAAATCAATGATACTGATCTTGTCCGAATCCAGGTTTTCAGCAATGTGATACATCAGAGTCGTCTTGCCACATTGTCGTGGACCGATAATGGCTATGATTTCAGACGATTTCATCACTGTTTCGATCCTGGCTTCAAGGAACCGCGGAATATAATTTTCAACTTGCCTCATAATTTACCCTACTAATCCTACTAAATATAGAATAATGTCTGGGTTAAAATATAGCTATTCGCTATTAAAGTCAAGATAAATTTTCAGAAACCAGCTCCTTCCAACAACAGATATATTCTCTATTCGCTATTCAATACTTTATCAACACTTCTCCCTGTCCCCCCTTTCCGGCAACCTATGCCATCACGGTCGAAGGTTCCCTGTCCCGACGCGT
>Ga0180433_10006715_pt1 | contig 14965 bp, 32 predicted proteins | sample SS_ome_8_FD_132980 | JGI IMG/M metagenome (GOLD analysis project Ga0180433, IMG submission 132980) | Hypersaline lake sediment archaeal communities from the Salton Sea, California, USA - SS_1_D_1 metaG | ecosystem: Environmental > Aquatic > Non-marine Saline and Alkaline > Hypersaline >... | reverse complement strand
CCGCACAGATTACCTTTGGGTGCACCCGTGTTGCGATAGTCAGCAGCAGCTTGTGCTAATTGTTGAAAGGATGTGATATCAGTAGTTCCGTCGTTAAACGTACGGTACGTGTGTGATACGTTGTTTAATGCAACGTTTGCTTCAATACCGTCACCCAGTTCAGCCATTGCGCTTTTGCCAATGTCGTTCATAAACATATCAACATTAAAGATGCGCTCTTGGGCTGTGTAAGCGTTTGCAACTGTAATAGGCTGGTCAACAGTCAATGTTTGTTTGCGCTGAATAACAGGGTCAAACGCAGGAACAACAAGACTATTTCGGTTGGCGACCTGCTTAATAGGTAAATCAAAGTCGATAGAATCACCCAAGTTACCCGTAAAACTTTGAGGGTTTTTATACTTTGTGTTTGCTTTAGCTACATAAACGTAGGAGTTACGAAGCAATGCTAGTTCAGCACGCTGATATGTCGTGACGTCAATTAATTGGTTTGCCATTTTTCACCTCTTAAACTTAAAGTTAAGCGGAAATGGCGTAATTAATTAGCCTTTGTAAATCTCCATAAAGTCTCGTACGGAGTATTCACTTTGGGGCTTGTCAGAACTGCCAATTCCACCGCGTGTTTGATTGTTTGGTGAAATACGACTAATTGGCTCTGGCGCAAAAGGCTTCTTCTTAGCATCAGCATTTTGCTTTAATCGAGCACCTATCTTCTCAAGCTCAGCCTTGGCAGCTTTAGGCATATTGGTAGCTAAGGCATCTAACGAAGGAATGGCTGCCGGATTTTCAGACAAATAATGCAAAACATGTTCTGCATCTTCTATGTCTGCCGCCGCCTTTAGTAATCCTAACGCATTTTGAAATCCATCTACTTTTTGCATGGAAGCTTCAAAGTTCTCAATAGATTCCTTGCCGCGTTGGGCGATTTCCTGAATCTTTTGAACACACTTGTCCGCTTCAGCCTTCGCTTGTTGCTCAGCTAACGCCCTTTCGTGCTGCTGGGCTATTTCAGCTACCCGCTTATCAACCAATGAAGCAATATCAACATCAGAAGACGCTTGTTGCTGATCGACTTGATTTGCCGTCTGTTGACTTGCCTGGGTTGACTCAACACCTTTTTCATAAGCTTTTCGCTTCGCCGCGGCAAGCAAATCATTAACCTGTGATTGGGTCAACGTTTTCTCTTGCTGCTGCGTTTGCGCAGCATCGCCTAAAAATTGCTGAGCGTCTCCTTGACTAGCCGACTCTTGAGATACATTATCTATTGAGCCAGAATCAACGGACTCTAAATTTTCATCAGTCATATTTTACCTTTTAAGTTGCCTACTTAAGGAGTGCGCCAAAACGGCCTTTGCTGCGTGCAAATGACGTCAGCTTTTGGTCTGAGCTGAAACAGTGAATCCGGCTCACGCCGTGCGGTACCGCTAAGCACAAGCCAATTATAACTCACTTATTTAATTTTGCAAGTTATACACAGGTTATCCACAAGACGTTATTTTTTGCGTGCACGCCCCGCTGCGCCCATTTCTGCAAAAGGCTGCTTGCCATATTTTTTGCGCCCTCTAACAGCCATAATGGCGTCCGCTTCTTTTTTTGATTTGCCGGTTGCTTGAATAGCTTTAGAACCAGCAGCAAAACGTTTGCCCTCTCCTGGCTTAGATGTTTTGACTGCCTTCTCGTACGCCGCACGCGCACGCTTAGCTTTCGATGAAGATTTTTTAGCTTTCATGCTATTCTCCTACTGCTGTGTTAGATAAATGCAATAAATCCATTGCGTGTTGATGCTCTTGTTCGGTTTTCTTCATTTCCGCTTCGGCTATTTTGGCCGCATCATCAACCGCATGGGTCTTGTAGCGCGCCGCATCGTTGATTAATTCACGCTTTAGCTTTAATTGCTCCATAAAAACCTGGTTTGCTGATTCTACCTTTCTGATTTGCAGCTCTTCACGTTTTATTTGCGCCTCCTCCTGCGCCTCTTGCGCTTTTAACTGTAATTCTTGCTGTTTGAGAATGATAGCTTGCTGCTCAGGGTTAGGTTGCTGCTGTTGCTGCTGATTTTGCATTTGCGCTGCTTTTTGCATTTCTTTAGCCATCTGCACAAGCTTGTCAATGCCTTTAATATCAAGATTTTCTAAGATAAACGGCAATCCAACCTGATTAATAAACTCGCCAAAAGCAGGGAAAGATTGAGACAGTTTTGACATCATGTTTAACGCCTGGTCTTTCTGAATCGCAAAGCTTGGGCTTGATTTAATTTCAATATCAAATTCACTTGGTTTATAATTAAACGAAACCGCCTCTGTATTATCATCGTTGACTCTAACGTATGTCATATCGCCGCTATCATCTACATACGGCACCGTCATTGCTGTAACGTAATATTGTGGAATCATTTTTAAAATGAGCTCGCATGCAGCGGTTAGTGCGCATGCAAAACCACCCATGAATGGAACACCAATAACGTTATTTTGAGTGGCGCCAGCAATTAATGCTTTTCCGGATAATTCCTTTTGATTAATCCCCATCTGTGCATCATACGTGCCCAATGTATTTTGAATAGTGTTTTGCATATGAGTAAATGCGCCAACAATAGCTGGAGGCAAGTCTTGTTGCACAACCTCTTTAACGGCCTCATGAATAACTTCTCCATTGTCGTCAATAGAACGTTTCAAAAGAACGCTTGCCGTTTGCGGGTCAGTCCATGACTCTTCATCAACAACCGCCCTTTCATCAACAATGAATTTTTGGTTCATGTAGTTTTCAGCATAGTTTGCCAAAGTTTGACAAAGAAAGTTAAATAATCTTTGTGCATCCATAGCCGACTCTAAGTAAGAACGTGTTACTTGCTGTATCTCATCACTTGATGATGATTTGTAGACGAAAATATTTTGAGAGCTAACAAAAATGTAAGGCAATCCAGGTAATGATGTTTTTTCTTCTTCGATTATGTCTTCGCCAAATAAAACATAACGTTTTATAATATTTTTTTTCTCCTTCCTGGATTTAATAACCTCAAGCGGCGGCTGAACTTTAAATTCAGAACTTAACGCTTCGTACTCTTTCATGTATTGATTGTAATCAGAGCGAGAGAGCGTTGAGCCATCAGATAGTAATAGCAAATCATACTGCATTTCTTCTACACAGTAATACTCAACCAACATGACCATTTGTTTTCTTTTGCTTTTAAATGCCCACGAAAAGTCGCTGGCCTGCCCTATGTTAACGTACCTCATTGTATCAGCCTTATCGGCATATTTTGGGTATTTCTTTTTAAATTCAGTCTTTGACATTGGGTACACTTCACCGCAGAACTTGCCGTCTTCTTTTGAAAGCAATTTTGCCATGGGGTCAAAAAAGCACGTTAGCGGGTCATCTGCCTTAGATAAATAAATATCTTGCTCGAACTTTTCTTTTCTGTATTTTGTTAAAACCTTCAATACAGAATAACCACCCCCTGTAAGCTCTCTAAAAACATCCATGCTAATTCCGCTTTTCTGGAACTGCTCAATAATAAACTGAATGTGTCCTTGGACAATCTCAACCTGCTTAACATTTACTTCATCGCCAGACCCGTTACCTCTAACAGCAACGCTTGGTGACAACATTTTAAATTCGCCCAAAAATCTTGAGAGGTAAGCCTGCACATAATTAACCTCAATGTCAGGTTTGTTGACAACAGAAAGCCTGCTTCTTTCCATATCTGTAATGGTTTCTTTAAATGAGAAACGCATGTTTTTTTTGTGATTTTTAATATTCTCGTTGAAAAACGTAAAGCTGCTCTCAATGTCTTTTTTGATTTTCTTGTGGGTTTTTTGGGACGCCATGCTACCCCCTTGAGGTTTTGATTCTTCGGTTGCGATTGATTGAAGCGATGTGATTAACAGCATTGCTTTGATTGCTTACTGATTTGATATTATAGATTGTTTTTTCGTCAAGCCCAAGTCGGATACCATCTGCCACGGTATCGGCTATATCGTCATGCTTGTATGCGCCATCTGCTGTAATTTCGTCAAGGTGTTTTTTAAGGCGCTCTAAATGCGGAGCATCTCTGCAAATAGAAAACTGACCCTTAGCTATAAAGGGGGCTGCTTTTAAAAACCGTGTTATTTTAGAGCCGCTCCCAGAGGGTCTTTTGATATCAATAACAGACAGTCCGGGCTTGTTGCGCATAACAGACACCAGCGTGACGCCCGTACTTTTCTTTTCGATATGGGACTGTGAGGGCTTTTCTTTTTTGTGTCTTGAGCAATGACGCAAGCATTGCATGTAAAAGCTCTCAAACTCTTCTTCTAAAAACTCAGGCTCTACCCTAATCTCCCAGCACATGATGGAGTGAAGCCCAAGCATTCCGGTTTTCTCACCGCCAATTTCAATCTCATACAACCCAAAAAAATGAAAAACGGTTGCATCGTTTATGGAATCTTCGGTCTCCGCGGTATCCCCAACAATAAATGTTACTAGAAATTCAGGCTCTTCTTTTAGAATCTTGATAAATTCTGTCTTGAATATCTTATTGGCTGACGAAATAGGCTGTTGTTGAAATATAGAATAAAACGTAAATTCATCAATTCGCTTTAGCTCTTCTAGGTATTCTTTTGACTGCATCTCTGGCCACAGCGCATTACCGCACGCATCCAAAGCCGGAATAACAATAGCATTCTTTTTCCACTCGCCAGAATAAACATCAATAGGGTCATTGCCGTATTCTCCCATCAGTTTAGCTGGAGGGTCATTTTGGCTTAAGCGCTGACATATCATGACGATGGGCGTCAAGTTAGGATCATTACGGCGGTTAACGATATTTTGAGAATAAGTCCGTGCAAAGCGTTCAGTTTTGGCTTTACTGTGCGCCTCTTCTGTTTTGAGCATATCATCAAGCAAAATACCGCCTCCAAAGGGCGTTTGTTTAATCCCAGCACCAAACCCAAGGCCCGCGCCATCTGCCCCTATAGCGATAGTTTGGCCGCCCTGCATCGTTTTAAAATGGTCTTTCTTGCGAGCGGTTTTGTTAATACGCACATCAAAGAATTCTTGATACCAACGAGACTCAAGGATAGAGCGGATATACTCTGTTTGCTCTGTGGCTAACGACTTGCCGTAACTGCCATATATCCAGTTGGCTGCTGGCTCATGAGCATAACACCATGCTATCGCGTTATCGGCTAATAGCGTTTTACCGTGACGAGGAGGAATGCCTATGTATTGCTGCAAGGCCTCACCTCTTATGGCTCTTTCGAAACCTTTAGCTACCAACAACACATGGTTTTTTCTTGAAACAGGGTTGGGGATAATAAGAGAGCGGCCAGTCATCATCTCAAACGAATAGCGCACAAAGAAATAGAAATCATCCAGTAACGTCTGGCGGGTACTGTCTAGGTCTTGCTTAACTTCTTCGAATTCTTCAGGGCGCAGCATGGCTGCATTATATATTATGGTCTATTTTTTATCAACCATCATAAAAATCTTTGTCGTTTTTGCTATTTTTACCGCAAAAATGATTTATTAACTCACCCCTTGTTGTTGGCCCATTTTCATATATGTACTCTAACATTTTTATTTTTAATATCTTTTCTCTTCGATATCTTATAATCATGCCCAATAAAAAAATTGCACACAAAAAGATTATCAAAACACATCCAATATACATTTTAATCTCCTCTACCCCGTAAAATCTTCTCGGTCACATCTCCCAGATTTTTGTCAAAATTATTACCGTTAATCCTGATGTAGTAGGTTTTATCATCATAGGGTTTGTCATAAAAAGTTATGCCTGATTCTTTGATTTTATTAAGGGCGGCTACCATTTTAGGAACCGCATCTAAAATTAATTGCGCCGCTTTTGATTTCACCTCTTCTGTTTGGTCCCAAAAACTAAGCGCATGTAGATGCTCGTCAAAGCAAATACAAAATCCCCACTTAAACTCAAACCCATTAATGGGAGGATAAATTGCAAGCATCAACTCCCTAAACGGGCCTTCCTTAACTGTAAATAGCCGTGAACAGTAAGGGGAGCGCCATGATGGACTCTCTCCTATTTCACAACCGTTAACATACGGGATAGCTTTTAATGACAACATTATCTCATCGGATAATTTTTTCATAAGCGCAACAAAGTAGTCTCCCCTGTCATTTTCGTAGTCGATACCCTTAATAAAACCATCATCTGTTTTCATTTTTCTATCCATTAGATTTTCCAAAATCAGATAAAACCTCTTCAAGAGCAGTTATAGCTTTATCAACATCGTCCTCAGCATCTAAAATTGAAATTCTCTGATTACATTGACTTGCAGGATTGATACCAAGCTTTTCAAAAAGATAGGTAGCATGCAAAATAACATCTAAAATAAAATCTATTTTACGCATAGGCGTTTTAGCTAAGCTCGAAAGACAAAAATCTAACTCTAAATTATTGTCAAACTTTACAGCCAAAACATATGGTTCACAAAAATTACTACGTATACACAAATCCATTTCACGGAAAGGTCCCTCACTTGCTCTAATACCGTTAGAACGGAAAGGAATATATTTATTTAACTCCCCTGTTACTTTAGATTTTTTTATCGGGGTAAACTTATTGCCAGGCGGCTTTCTTATCTTTTTCACAAGTATGTCAACAAAAATTGACAGAAAAAACTCCTGGTAGCTGTTTTCACCTGTTTGCATAAAGCAATCTAAAAACATTTTATCTGATTCCACCGCTTTCATCTAAACTTCTTGCTCATCAAGCTCGCAATCTATTTTAGGGTAAGAAGTTAAAAACTTATGGATAAATTTGCTTGAAGTAACGCAATAATTAATTAATTCCAATTTAAAGGAGGTTGGATTCTCTGTTTTATGAAAAATGCGCAATACAGTCATATCATCGCTATTAGCGCGCTTAATTTTTTTCAGATTGGTAATATCTTCCAATAGATAAAAATCATAAATATTATTTTCTTCTCCGTCATCCGTATCTATAAATTTGTACTGAATGTATAAATATTCCATGTTAAAGCTCCTTGATAAAATCAAAAACATTATCCTCAAATTCAGCTAGCAGACGATGAGAAAATGTGCGCAATCTCTCCTTGTCATCCTCTTCTAAACAAAATTCATAAATAACTGCATCGACATTATCCAGAAAGCTAGTATTTTCTTCAAACAAACACCTTCGCACCAAAGCACACAGCTGGGACTTTATAAACACTTCACCATCCTCATATTTCATAACTACTTCTCCTCTTTAAACTCAACATTAGGAACCCTTGGCTCTGACATTAAAAAATTATACGTTTGCTTGCAGTTTGTAATGACAGACAAAATCTCACTGTAAAGCCATCTCGCATCAGAAGACCCCATCATTTGCGAAGGGCCATAACACGCCACCAAAACGGTTCTGGCTGGGTCTTGCTTTGTGTCTTCATTTGAAAGCTTTTTAAAAAAAGCCACAGAGTCCAAATAAAAAAAATGATTTGCTGTTACTTCTTCTTCATTATCTTTTGGAATGAATTTTTCCTGAATGTATAAATATCTCATTTCTTCCCCCTATTATTTCCAACTAATTCATCGATTGATATGTCAAAGAACTTAGACAATTTAAGTAGCGTCTGCATAGAAGGCTCGCTTGCGCCTTTCTCCATATTATGAATTGTGGTATGACTAATACCTATTTTTTTAGACAATGAAAGCTGCGAATCCCATAACTCCAGACGCAGCCGTTTTAGATTTTCCCTAAACATAATACCCCCTCATGTTTAAGTTACATATTATAACGGTTTAAACAAATCTGTCAACTGTTTTAATCCGGGTAACATTTTGGACATCCGGTAACAAATCCCGAATTCTCAAAGTTGTCCTCTTCTTTTATGCAAACCAAATTATCTTTTGACACAAAAGAACAACAGTTGATACATACCAAGCATGGGTTGTTCTTGTTAAAGATATTTATTATTTTTGCCAAAAACTTCATTAACACCAACCTCACTTAAAGCTCCTTCTCTAAAACCTATTAGCAATCCATAGCATGTAAAATACGCACGCTATTATTGTTAGGTAATAGATGCTCATTATTCACTCTCACTATCAACATGAAAAATCAAATCCTCAAACTTCTCCCTTTCATCATCCCCAATAATTTTTTTATCGTACATAGCCATTACAGTTTCATAGACATTTCTCATAATAGGCGATGATAATTTTAACCCTCTAGCCACTTCAGGCGTAAAGATGTAGTCTGTGTTGGCATTGACACGCTCCTTTAAGTAACTTAATGCTTTTTTGGCTTTAAGGTTAGCCACCCAAAGATAGGCCAGAAAACAACCCTGCGCCATCTGAACCAACCCTATTAAAACTAAAATACAATTAATCTTCATCACCAACCTCCTTCTTATCTTCCGCGCACAATAACATTGTGGCTAAATCCAAATTTCCTAATGAATTACCCGTTTTCATCTTTGCTCTCCTGAATATCTTTAGGCGCAAGCAATATTTTAACCCCTTTACCAAAAACCTTTTCAACTTCTTCGTAGGTTACAATCTTTGCACAAGGGCGCGGCTCTTGTTGTTGCAATTCTTTTATTTGCTTATCCAATTTAGCCAACCTTTCCAACACAGGATAAAGTTCTGTGCTAATTATCATACCTAACCCCCTAAAACCTGAATAACATTTAACACGCCGAACGTGGCATCAAATAACAATAGCAACATACCAATAGTCGCCACCAATGGGTGCTTGTTTAGCCATTTATAGAATGTAAGCATTTTTATTACCTCTTAGCTACTCATAACCATATATACACGATCGGCATTAATCCGCTCAACTTTATACCCTTGTTGGCAGAAAAACCTTAAAAGGTCCTTGGCATGATTTTTGTCTCCACCCATCTTCCTGTTAAACCAAATGTGCTTTGGGGTTTTCTTACCTTTAATTTCGTACGCTGAAACATACGTTTTCACTTTCTTGAAATTAAACATCTATATACTTCTTGCATGGACCTTTGCCTGGATTAGTTATTTGTATGGCGCCTTCTGAATGCAAAAGAGACAAAGAATCGCGAATTGTCGGCAACGAAGACTTAGCTAACATCGGTTCATTATCAACAAACCACCCTTTAACATCAGAAGCCGTAGCGCCTGACATCTTGCCATCCTCAGCCTGCTTGCAGACTACCCGATAAACCGCCTCTAAGACGTCCTCTTTAATCTTTTCTGCTCTAGTCATTATCTTCCCCTTATCTTAAATGCGTTCCACAAATAAAAAGCTGTGACCATGTAGACACAACGCCTGGCTATGCCCGCAACCGAATCTGTGCCTATCACCGAAGGGAACACCGCACCCAAGCCTACATACACGGTAAAAAACAAAAACCAAAGCAAAGAGAACTTCATAAAATATGATGCTGTAGACATCTTCTTTATCCTCACTGTTTTACCCTCCTGTTAGTTATAAACTATAACGTATCTGGGCAAGAAGTCAAGGGTTATTTGAGGTTTTTTTCGTTTCTAAGGGCCGCTTACTGCAGATGTTTTGGCGCTTAAAAACTTCTTAGCCTCTTTTATTTTATCCAAAAGTTGCTCGGGATTGGGGCCAACTGAAATTGTAATTTCTTTTTCAAGAAGTTTTGCCGTTAAAGACCCGTTTAAAAAAGTGTAGTTACTTTGTGACTCGTCATCCAAATCTACATCAACAGTCAAGCTAGCCTGTAAATTAGGCCTTCCAACCGCGCTAATTAATAAATGATAATTCCCGCACGACGAAACCCCTTCATAAGACGCCATCCAAGATGCAACAGACAAAAAATTCCCCCTTCCTGCAAATGAAACAGAAAAGCCTTCATCTTTTGCTTTCTTTATGTAATCTTCCATATTCATGATAAACCTCCATTAAAAATTTTGATTGTAAATATCACCTGCGACAGCGAGAGCAAAAGCGGCAAACGCCCCCCTCCCAACAAACCCAGCCAAACCATGGAGCTTAGTTACCCATAAAATATCGAGAGCACAAAACGCAATAAACGAGTAACCAAAAATACAAACAATAACTGCTATTGAAATAAAAACAATTAGCTTATTCATCGCACCCCCTCTTTGTAGCAGCCACCTTTCATTTTTCTTCGTTTTTCTTTAATTTTCTTCGTCACCTGCTCGGACATCTCTTTCTGATAAGCGGTACCAAAAACGCTGGTGTTCCTAGCAACCTTAGCGGCAAACTCTAAGAATCTAAGTTCCTCATCATCAAACTCAAGCTCTTCATCGCTGAAATAGCTATCAACAACCTCAACACCCAAAGCTTCCGCCACGGCTATCATTTCACTAGAAAAATCTATTACGCAATCACAATCATCGTTCTGACAAGCAAGAATTAGCCCACCCCCATATGTAGCCCAATCAGCCAATTTGTTTTTAATACACAAATCACTAAGCTCTTTACGTGTTATCTTATTCATCAGAGACCCCCCAACATAAAATCTATCCTCTCAAGCGTAGTTTTGCTAAGTATTTTAACCCCCCCCTTTTTGCTTCTGAGTTCCTCTCTACATCTTTCCGATTCATTTGTCGCCGCATTTAACTTATTCGTCAACTCGGCATGCACTTCTCTTTCCAGTGCGCTTTCTCTTTCGTGAGCGCCGTATATAGGATTGTCTGCTGCAATGCGCATAAAAACATTCAAAAACACAAGCTCTTCACGTTTAAGCCGGATACTTATGCTGTCATTTTTCACGGCTTGAGTTTTGACTTCATTCTCATCGTCATCAACATCACACCTACTCAGTTGATCGCATTTCGCCAAGTCGTTCATTTTCAAGAGCGCCATAAAATCGCTCATATGGCAATTATGTCTTTCTTGGTCTTTGGCATCACGCCCTTCTTCTTTAGCCAAAACCACCATAACCTCGGTATAAACGCTTCCTGGCTCATTAGCGGTTCCGCTATCATCAACCACATTAGGCAAATAAGATACAATTCTCCATCCGTCGTTGAGACACGCATCTAAACGCTCATCACAAATATCTTCGTTATCTGCCCCAAACTCAAGCGTAAAAACTCTGTGTTTAATCATTTGGTTTCCCCCTTTGTTAAGTTATATATTATAACATACTTTTGCAGCTGTTAAATAATATTTACTATATATTTGCAAGCTCTATCTAAAATTTCTAGCGGGTGAACACTCAAAAGTTCTTTTTCATACATTGCATTAATACAAGCATCCATTTCATATGAGAAAGCAGTGTAGTAGAATTTTTTATCATGCATAAATATTGATTGAGCGTTGTCAAGCAAATCACACTTTTTAATTAATTTAGCCCCCTCAGAAATTCTAGACAATTTTTTATTTTCTATATATTTTCTTTCGTCCCTGTTTAAGTCAGGGTAATCTTTATGCGTGTAAATATCGGTTACTTCAAGAACCATGCAATGTATACTCATTGCCATCCCTTTTGATATCGATGGAATAGCCAACAGCAATTCCATTAGCTTGCTAGCCGATAGGTCGCTATCCTCCAGGACATCATGCAACAAAGCAGCGCAAATAACCTCAACAGAACCACCAAAACCAGCACACATACGCGCTACAGCTATAGGATGATAAATGTAGTCAGTGTCATCATACTTTCTTTTTTGGCCACGATGAGCATCGTAAGCAATAAGAAACACATCGCTAATAATTTTTTGATATTTTTGGCTTTCATCTAAATCAATCATTTTTTCATTTCCTCTTAAGCGTTTTAAACACCCTAACCAATTTAGCCAACAATCCGAGAACGTATCCCTTAAACCCTTTCACAAGCCCCACATCTGGATTTTGCGCCATAAACTCTGCATAGCCTATCAAGAAATATAAAACAACCACGGCCACTAAAATTGAACTAATCATTTCGCCCCCAAATTAAAACAAATAACGGATAAATAGCACGACGGACCAACCGATAATGGTGGGATAAATAACATATCTCTTCGAGTTTTTAAGGGCATTCTTTTTTGCCTCATCTAAATCCTCAGCACTCATCGCCTTTCCTCGCGCGATGAAATTCCACTGATATCTATCCATTGTATCGATATACACCCCAAACCCATAAGCAATGTATACGCCCCAAAAAATAACCCATATTACCGTATTATACATACCACCCCCTCTTCCTTAACTTAGCCCGGTTATATATTATAACACATCAGGATTAGGCGCAAGGGCCAAAAGGAATCAGAGCTGTGCTTTCATCTTTTTTTATTTGAAGATGGCACGGACTTTCATATCTTATCTCTGACAACCATTGAAACAACATGGGCTCAAAACATTTAATGTTTATTAAAGCCTCCCTATTGCGCGCAAACAATATCAAATCTTTATGAATATATGCCTTTATTGCTAACGCAAATCTTTTATCAGCGCTTTGCCCTGAAGCTGGAATTAACCTATAAATTAAATTGACATTGCAATCAAAATAATCTGTGTCTTCTGAATTTTTTAAAAAAGAGTGATTGCATACCCAACATTTATCATTTCCTCCGAACGGCTTTCCAGGAAATTCAAAATCAACAAGAGCATACCTGTAACGGCCCTTACATAAATTAATTTGCCTCTTCCATTTCAGCCACTCTTTACGCTGCTTAATTTTTTTTGCAAGAAAAGCTATACCTACACACGCCAGCGTAATGCTTGTCACGCACCCAATAAGAAATACTACGTTCACAATAAAGATAATCATTAACCTTCCTCACAAATAGCTGAGGCCGCCGTAGCGACCTCGAATGCTCGCTCTACACTAAAGGTAAAGGAGTTAACCGATTATAGCACAATCATTCATCCTGCCGCCCCTCCAAATTATCGCAACAATAACAATTGCTAGTAACCGTATCTCCAATATTCCTCTTTCTTGGATTTACTATTGATACATTATCTATTGTTCTTCCTATTAACGCGCCACAAAAAGCACACTTCATATAAGCAAAGCAATATTTATCCGTGTATGTGCTAAAACCTAATATTTCAAAGTCTCTGCGCATCAATCAAACCTAATAGTTGACCCTTTAAACCAAAACCCTTTGCAAACAGTACCCGACACTTCTCTTCCATACGGGCTAACAGCTTTAAACCCGGTGTGATAAAAATCAGACTTATGGTCACACGCAAAAAAACGGTATCCTGTTATCTCAATTTTATCGTACCCCTGAGCACGCAAAACCTTTTTGGTTGCTTTTGCGTTAGTACACCCAACGCTTAAAGTTAAACTCGCTACAAACACCAATAATAATTTATTCATCCTCACCTTGAACGCTCTGTTCTAAATCTTCAAGGCGTGCAGAAATTATCCTTTTTTGGTCTTTTGACTTGATATTTTCAATCTGCCTCTCAATTTCTTCGCAAGCTTTATCGCCAGCTTCTATAATTGATTCGTCATCTTTATAAGCATCCAACATTTCCCCCAAATGGTCTTTTAGCTTACCCCACACCCAAACCATACACATCTCTTGTTCAATAGATCGTTTATCACTCATTTTTACAATTCCCCTAATGCTTCGGCGCCAACTGTAGGTTAGACTCATCAATTTCCTGCATATGTCCTAGCACTTTTTTGCTTTCCAAGAACTGCGCCAACAACCTTTTTGCTTCTTCGTCACTAGTATTTGCGTCTGGCAAGTGATACCCTTCTAGCTTACATATTTCATTTAATGCTGTTAAAGCATGTCCGCATTTTTTATCGTCTAGCCAGTAATGATGAAACACAGCGTAGTACAAATAAATCATATGGTCTTTGGTAATCAGCTTACGTAAAATATTGCCAGCAAACTTTTGCTCAAAAAGTTGGTCGTACACCAGCTTAACTGATGGATTTTTTAACAAGTCACACGCCATATTACGAGCTGATGCAATTTTCTGTTCTTCTGTTTTAGGCTTTACCCCTTTCTTATCCGCAGTCTCACCAAAGCCAGCATCAAGCGCTGCTTTTGTTTTATTGCCACCATTAGCTACGAGGTGCGCCACAAACTCACATGCTTTGTCTTTATCTCTTGCCGTTAACTCACGTGTAATATTCATTAAATCACTTACAACGGGTAACAACGTTTCTGTTGTAAAAGGCATTTTAGGCATTGATTTCTCCTTCATATTTTTCTAAAACCCTATCAATCCCACCACTTACTTGATAATAATACATTTTAGGGAATGAATTTACGTAACGCAGCAACAACCCCAAACTAACCAATTTATCTAGGGAAACTCTCATTAATCCTCGGCAACGAAAAGTTTCGTATGTATTTAAAAAAGACATGCTAAATTTTAAGTCTTTATCAATTTTATTAAACCCATACATAAAAGCGATTATCATTTTTTCTATTCGTTTAAAATCTGGATTAGATGCAATACACATAGGAAGATAAGCCCCAACATGAGTAGCGGACAACTCTTTTGCCTCGACAAAATTTTTGCTCTTTCTGCTGTGACGCGTTTTGAATAGAATTTCTTTTTTCTGTTTTTTAATAAAAAAATTGTCTATAAGAAATCTCATCACACTGATAATAGTTGCTCTGCTAATCCCTTTTAAATATTTTTGAATAATAGGTGTTGTAACCGCTATCTTATTAAAAGACAAATAATGAATTGTTCCATACACCAACGCTTGCGATGCATTTAAATCATACAACACGTCTTCTGGTACAAACCCACATGAAACAGGAAGATTAAGCATTTATTTATCTTCTTCCGGTTTTTTTTCTTCAGGATTAAAATATGACATATCAATTTTCTTATTTTCAATCAAATAAAAAAGGAGCTCTATTTCAACAAGAGAAAACTTCTCTTTAAGATAAGATAAAATTCTTTGAACATCTTTTTGTCTGTGCTCTTCATAAATTCCTTCAACATCTTCATTACAATAAGTAACGGCATACTCATAAAAACTTTCTTTTCTACCCATCTCATCAATGTAATTCATTGCTGCACAAAATGCTGACTCAAATCTTTCTTCCTGCGACCTAAAATTTATCTCTGGCT
>Ga0180433_10006712_pt1 | contig 14970 bp, 13 predicted proteins | sample SS_ome_8_FD_132980 | JGI IMG/M metagenome (GOLD analysis project Ga0180433, IMG submission 132980) | Hypersaline lake sediment archaeal communities from the Salton Sea, California, USA - SS_1_D_1 metaG | ecosystem: Environmental > Aquatic > Non-marine Saline and Alkaline > Hypersaline >... | reverse complement strand
TAAAGTTGAAAACCTATGCAAAAGAGGGGGTAGAATATTAAAACTTAAAGATTTTTTTGTGATCCGAAACGGGCTTATCCTAATAAAAGACGATCTATTCATACTTGAAAAAGACAAGGATCTTAAGATAGAAAATGACGATATTTTTATCAAGATTGAAAAAAAATATATAAAACTTAACAAATCAGAAAAACAACGCATAAAAAGGCTGTATAAAAGCAGTTCCATCATACCATTTGGTTATAACCAAGATAAAACCTATAATTATCTTCTTTTCTTCAATAAAGATGAATTTAAAGGTACAAAATGGTCAAATCCTGCTATTCTACAAAAAAAATTTCCAAATCTAGTTAAATATCTTAAATTGCATGAAACAGAATTAAAGGAAATCTTGAAAAATGCTAAAGAAAATCCCAAAAACATCTATTTTCCTCGGAGAGGGGGATATATCCTTATTGATAACGGGAGTAGTGCTCAAGAGAAAATCAATCTTGAACCCTTTTATGAGAATTTTCCTAAGATATTTTTTCCATACATTTCCGATACAAACATATTTGGATTTAGCTCTACTCCATATTATGCTACTTCTGATACTTACTTCTTATGGCCCCACAATATTAATTCCAATATAGATTACCATTTTTGGTTAGCTTATTTGAATTCGAAGTTAGTAACTTTTCTGTTTAAAGCCAAAAATATTAGAATAAAGCGGAGCAAAACGAAATTAGAATATAATCTGCCTTTTCCTAACCTAACAAATTTTCAATCAAAAGAACAGAGAGAAATTATTTCTTTGATACGATATTTGAGTGATTTTTTAATCAAACTTAATATCTCTAATAAAAAAATTAGCTTCGAACTAAATATGAAAGAAATCTTAGATTTAATTCATGAGGCTAATCTTTACAAATTTTTCCTTAATAAGACTACTATAGGAGAAAACATTGATTCGATTTTTATTAGAAGAGTTATTGATAGTCTATTTTTTCGATTATTTAATTTAAATGAGGAAGAAATAGATTATTTAATCAAGAAATACTATTATTCTTAAATCGATCTATCTAAAGGGAGCTGAGATTCTCTATATGAATGAATTTCCTAAATTTGATGATGTTGGCAGCTTTCCTTTAGCAGATAACCTTGATAAGGAGACTTTTGACCGGTTTTATTGGATTGCCTACAAGGCATTCGTAAATAAAAATGACATCTTTCAAAATAAAGGCATTCAAATTCATTTTATCCAGCCTATGTTGGACTCTTTTAAATTTAAACTAAGTGCTGGAGTAGAAATTATTAACTATCCTCAACACATGGATATGTATAAACAATTTTTAAAACCCATAGCAGATTATGAGAAAGCGCCTGATCTAATAGACCCGGAAAAAGCATATATCCCAGAAATGTTCATAATCGAACAATTTGCAAAAGAGTTTTTTGAAAAGACTGGTCAATCTCTGAAAATAAAAGTATGCGTAACTGGTCCCATTGAATTATATGTTCGGAAACACCAGTTTACAATTTATTATGACCTTGCCCTAAACTTAGCTAAATCTGTAAATTCGTTTCTTAAAAATTCAATCATAAATTCAAAATATTTAAAAACCACGATTGTCTCTATTGATGAGCCTTCATTAGGATATATGGACATAATGAATACGAGCAATGCAGATTTGATAAATATATTTGATGCTTCATTGGAAGGTATTAAACAGAAAGATATTACTGTTCAAATACATATTCATACCTTAAATCGGGCTGACATCCCTTTAAATTCTAAATATATCGATGTGTTGACCTGTGAGTATGCCGCAGATAACACCAATAAAATTTCAAAGAAGTTATTAGATTCCTATGATAAATTCATTCGAGTTGGAATTACGCGTACCAATATCGATAATATTATTGCAGAAATCTTAGATAGGGGAGAATCTTGGGATCATTTGCAGACGTTTGATGGAATGTTAAGTCTTATTGATTCTCAGAAGATTATAAGGAAGAATCTTCTCACAGCATTAGATATGTATGGGGAAAGATTGAGATTTGTTGGACCGGATTGTGGTTTGGGGGGTTGGCTCCAGCCACAGATTGCTTATGAATTATTACTCCGTACTCAAAAAGTAATCTCAGAAGTTAGAAAATTAAGTCAATGACTCCCATTTCTGTTATTTTTTAAAAACAATAGATTTTTATATTTCTTTTTACATATTTTTATTGACAATTAATGGTTGACAAAATTATTAGGTGAGAAAATGACTGATGATTATGATGATTTTATTGAGAAAATAAAAAAAATGCTCAATATTGATTCAGATAAATTTGATATTGATCTATTTTTCATGCCTGAAGCGAATATGAAATCTCCATTTAATCAAGATAATGAAAATGTGAAAGGTTTTAAGATATCTTATCACTTTGATGAAGGAATGGATAAACCAGAAATTCGTTTTGAAGGAGACATAGATAAAAATAAGCTACGTGATTTTTTTAAAAAAATAGATATCTCTAAAAATCCCTATTTTAAAAATTTAGTGAGAAAAAAGCATTCAAACGTTATTGATGCTAAAGAATTATATTTAGAACCGTGTACGGATAAAGATAAGGAATGCGTTATTGAACCATTTTCTGAAATTAATGCTTATGATGATTGTGTAGAGATTATAATTGAGATGCCAGGTATAGAAAAAGGGCATATACTAATTTCATCTTTAGAGGATGGAAAGAAAATAAAAATTTCAGCGGAAAATGAAACGCGGAAGTTTTTAAAGACCTTTGACTTACCCTATAAGGTCAAGATTGGTGATTCCAATATGGATGTAAATAATGGCATCACTACAATCAAACTAAATAAATTCTAAATAAAGGAGAGTATATAAAATGAGTAAATTTACAGGTAGTTATAGTGGTCCAGAGAAGAAACTTCGGGTGAAGGATGCTTTTAAAGAGGATGCCGGGAAGGGAAGAGTACGTATTGACCCAAGCGTTGTTAACGAACTGGGTCTTCGCAATGGTGATGTAATTGAAATTATACATCCTGGAACGAATATGAAAACTGCGGGCTTACTATATCCTGGTAGGCAAGAAGATAAGGATTCGGGAATTATTCGATTAGAGCCATCTCTAAGGCGAAATTTAGGTGCCGCTTTAGATGATATTGTATCCATCCGAAAGATCGAGGCAGAAATAGCTGAGAAAATAACTTTCGCGGGATTAAAGCAGGTTGTGTTGGCTAAGGATGCTCAACAATTATCAACTACATTAGAAAATCGAGTTGTTACCAAAAATGACATTATAAGTTTTTACAATTGGAGTGGTCGTGTCGATTTGATTGTAGTAGATTTTTACCCGAGGGCGGATGCAGTTCAGATCCATATTGATACAGAGATTATAATGAGCGAAAAGAGCCATAAAGAACTTATTGAAATTGAAAAGTCTCGGGTTTCATATGAAGATATCGGTGGTTTAGAAGAAGAAATCCAAAAAATTCGAGAAATGATAGAGCTTCCTATTCGCCACCCAGAATTATTTAAAAGAATTGGGATTGACCCACCTAAAGGTGTATTACTACATGGGCCTCCAGGAACTGGTAAAACACTCCTCGCAAGAGCAGTAGCCTATGAGACGGATGCTCATTTCATAACAATAAGTGGTCCAGAAATTATGAGTAAATTCTATGGACAGAGTGAAGAAAATCTAAGAAAGATTTTTGATGAAGCAAAAGAAAAATCTCCATCAATAATTTTTATAGATGAATTAGATTCTATTGCTCCCAAGAGGGGAGAAGTGACTGGAGAAGTGGAGCGACGAGTTGTTGCTCAATTGCTTTCTTTGATGGATGGTCTTGAAGGAAGGGGTGAAACAATTGTTATCGGAGCCACTAACCGAGTTAATGATATTGATCCCGCATTGAGAAGACCAGGACGTTTTGATCGTGAAATCGAAATAGGAGTACCTGATAAGGATGGCCGTTATGAAATTCTTTTAATCCATACCCGTGGTATGCCATTAAGTAAAAAAGTTGATCTTCGGTTAATTGCAGAAAGGACTCATGGATTTGTTGGTGCAGATGTGGAGGCACTTGCTAAAGAAGCAGCAATGTTAGCAATCCGAGAAATATTGCCAAAAATCGATTTAGATAAACCAATACCAATGGAAATATTAGACAAGATTCAAATTAAAATGGAGAATTTTGTTGATGCACTTACGAGTATAGAGCCATCTGCATTGAGGGAAGTCTTGATTCAGCAACCAAATGAGACATGGGAAGATGTAGGAGGGCTAGAAAAAGCAATAATACAACTTCAAGAAGTTATTGAATGGCCATTGAAGTATCCTGAATTATATTCCCATTTAAAATCGAAACCTCCTAATGGGATTTTGCTTTACGGACCGCCCGGTACTGGAAAAACTTTACTTGCGAAAGCATTAGCTCATGAAAGTGAGGTAAATTTCATCTCAGTTAAAGGACCAGAATTTTTATCAAAATGGGTAGGTGAAAGCGAAAAAGCTGTCCGTGAAACTTTTCGAAAGGCGAGATCTGCTGCGCCATGCATAATATTTTTTGATGAAATCGATGCGATAGCCGGAGAAAGAGGAAGATTTGCTAGTTCTCAAGTCACGGAGCAAGTAGTATCTCAATTACTGACTGAAATGGATGGTTTAGAAGGACTGAAAGATGTAATATTACTAGCTGCAACCAATCGACCAGAATTGTTGGATGCAGCATTGTTAAGGTCAGGGCGATTTGGAAAACATATTGAAATCCCAATGCCCGATTTAGATGCAAGGAAGGAAATTTTTAAAATTCATTTAAAAAATAAACCATTAGCAAATGACGTATCAATTGATAGATTAGCAGAGATCTTAGACGGTTATACTGGAGCGGATATTCAAGCGATTAGTGAAGAGGCAACATTATTAACTATAAGAAAAAATGTACCTATTGTAAATCAGAAGCTAAAAGAAATAGCGGGCAAACAAGATCAATTAGAAAATTTAAAATCTCAAAAAGACTCGAATTTTCAAAAAATCAAGGATATAGAAGCGGAGATAAAATCTTACAAAGAAAAGATGGTTGAGGAAGTATATATAAACCAAGAGGAATTTGAACAAGCTATTGAAAAAATATTAAAAGATGCAGACCTCGCTAAGAGAGCACATGATCGAACCTTGAAAGCCGCGGAAGAAATGTTTAGGTAAATTAAATTTAGGTATAAAAGAGTGATTGGAAAAATGAGTGTAGAAAAGCAAGAAAAAGAGAAGAAAGTTATTAGTTTAGATTCATTGTTAGAGTTATTAGGAAATTCAACACGAAGATTAATTATAGCAAAATTAACTAAAGTTCCTCATTCCGCTCCGGAATTAGCAAGCGATCTCGGAATATCTCGACAAGCCGTTCATAATCAATTAAAAATGTTATCAGATTACGGACTTATAGAAATGATCGATTCTGATGATGTGAGGGGTGGTAAATATCATATTAACAGTAGTATCTCAATTAAAATAGACATCTCGCCGAATTATTTCAGTATAAAGCACTCATTATCTACCACGGAAGATGAAAAATCATTAATATTAAAAGATCTTAATTGTGCTAATGCATATTCCAAGATCAAAAGTTCTAATGGAAAGGTCAAATTCTTAGGAGACGAAATTGTCAAACTCGAAGAGAAACTTTCTGATTTAGATATTCAACGACAAGAATATCTCCACCAAAAGAGATTGTTGCTAAATGAAATAAAAAAATTAATGAACGAGCAGTATTTACAAAAATTTGAAGAAATGCTAAAGGAACGAGACCTAAAAGATAAAAGTGTTCGACAAACAATTAATCAAGCAGAAGAAGTATTATTTACAATGTTTTTTAATCCCAATCGTTACTTTAACCGTTTTAACGTAGATAAATTACTTGATGATTTGTTTTTCTCGGGCATGGATATACGTGAGAAGAGTGGTCGTTCGGGACCAATCAGAGATCTTCTTGAAGATATGTCTCGGTTAATGGGTTTCTTAAGAGAAGACGATGACGACTGGTTTTTTGACTTCTAACTTATCGTTTTTTCTCGGAGGAAAATCATGAATTTAGATGACTTAAAGAAAATTATACCCGATATTTTTGATAAAGTTAAAAGAGATGTTAGAAAAGTTTATAAACGACACCGAGCGGGGTTAAGTTTAGGATTAGTTGAGATGGGGATGTTCCAACAAGGATTTATTGGAGGAATGCATTTTCATCCGGGCACTGAGATAGTAATGAATAAAACTCCCTTAAAACTTATTTTGGAAACCCAGCCATCTGAAGTTGTATGGGCTTACACGTATCATATTTTACTGCATGAATATATCCATTCTCTGGGTGTTATTAATGAACGTCAATGTAGAGAGATCACGTTAAAGGTGACAGAAGATGTTTTCAAACATTCTGATCATCCTGCTATTATTTTAGCAAAAAAGGGAATTGGAACATATCTTCCCGATCTAAAAATGATCTATATTCCTCCCGAACAAAAACCAGAAGGAATGACTATTGAATATGTCTATGGGTTTGATCGTGAAAGTCAAACCTATTTTTCTTAATTATTCCAATATAACGATTAATCTTATTTTTAATTAAATCATATTTTAATTAGATACATAGTAAAAATTGAAAAGGACTGATACCAATTAGCTCCGAATCAAGAAAAAAACAAAGCCAAGATAGTGAAGAACCTATTGAAAAAAGTCTGGAAGTTGCTCCAGACCAACTTATTCTTAATTGGAACTATAAAGATGTCAAGAAAAAGCTTACTTATGATATAAAGAAATGCATTGGCTGCAGTTTATGTAAGCTTGTATGTCCTGTAGATGCTATTGAGTTGGGACCGATTCCCGAAATCGCACAGAATATTATTGATGATTCAAATCCTAAATTACTAATTGATCATGATAAATGTTGTTATTGTATGTTATGCGCTATAGTCTGCCCAAACGATGCATTCCATGAAAATATCAAACCAGAAGGCCAAATCGATCTTAATGAATATCCATCAATCGGAAAGTTCTATAAAATCGATATGGAACATTGTATCGAGGACAAAAATAATGAAATTTGCAAATTATGTTTAGAAGTGCGTGAACGCAACAATGTGAAAGATTACTATAAAATCTCGAAGGAATGCCCGACTAAATGTTTCAAAATCAATTCACCTATCGAAGGAGAAGTAATTATAAAGAAAAAGATGTTACACCGCTGTGATCCTCAAGGTTGCAAAGCCTGTGTGAATATTTGTCCTGTAGAGTCTTTTTTTATACCGGAAAGTGCAGAGGATGTCTTGAAGTATGGTAAAATCGCTTGCAATGAGGATGAATGTTTTTATTGTGGAGCTTGTGTAAACTCTTGTCCTGATGAATTAATTATTGTAAAAAGAAAAAGTATAACTATCGAGGATCCTAAGATTAAAGGACACTTTCCATGGATACAAGCTTGGATTAATAGCATCAAGAAAATCCTTATTGATAGCCTTATTGAAGCTAAAGGCAAAGAACAAATCGAAATTCCAATTATCGAAGAAGAAATTGAGAAAGCAAAAAAAGCACTTGAAGAACAAATTCCGCGCTTAACAAAATCTGAAAAAATAAAATTTGAAGAATTAAACTCGAAAATCCAAGAATTTCTACACTCCTCAAAAATTCGATACTGGATTAAAGATAAAAAAACGGATAAAATTGTAAAAGAATTAAGAAAGAAATTAAAATAGCTTAATTTATAAGTCGTTCCCTCCCTTATTCTTTATCATATATTTTGCTAAAAATATTGAACTAATACTTGGAATAAACATCAATGGAAATGAAATAATTATCAACGCAATCGTCATAGTGATCGCAGGATTGATTATGAAAAAAAGGTACACTATTGGTATTATTAACCAGAAAAGCGTTAACATCCATCTACCATCTATTTTCATGAAATCCTTGAATAATTTATAGAAATTTTTTGATATCAAGTAAAATAATACAATAAAAGCGAGAAATCCTGGAATGAGAAATATAAGATGAGATATTCCTGAAATAGCTGAAATGTAATATATATCGCCAAAATTTATTAACCCCCCAACCAAAAGATACCCAACTGAGTTCATAAATGCCCAAAATCCATACCAAAATAATAAATTGAGTGGAATTAAGTACCAATTTAACTTGAACTTGTTCTTTCGTCCTACTAATGCAATAATTCCTTGAGATAAAAAAGCTGCGGTTGAACAAGTTATTATACCTCCACTATACATGAAAATTCTTGGCAAGGGTTCTATACTGCCAAAAAAGGATACAAATGCATAACCAAATTCTAAAGGCCATATCCATGAAACATAATAACTATTCACAATTCCGCCAACTAAAGAGCCAATTATGCAGTGACCCAGATATTCATGTGTCCATTCTGAAAGATATTTCATAAAAAACGAAATAATAGTAAAGCTAACCAAGAAAAATATCAATTTTGTCCAATTGAAATTTGTATTTTGAAAAATCATAATCTTCATCATAAATTATAGACATAAATGTAAAGACTCACAGATATTTAATTTTGTAAACTTAAAAATCTTGATACAGAAAATATGGAATCTTAGAATTTCGATTTGTTTTTATACTTCATATTTGAATAACTTATACCACTAAATTCACCTTGAGATGAATATGATAGTTAAAATTAAAATTAAACAGCATAAGAAACCCAAAAAAAATTCAATAGAAGTCTGGGTACAGAGAAAAAAGGAATTAGACCAAGATTTATCACAGATTTTTCAATTTTTCGAAAATAATCTTATTTCTAAGAATATAAGGCGGCTACATCCCTATTATAAAATAACCTCAGATAATCCCGCCATGATCCTTTCCCTAATATCTAGTTTGCAAGAGTTAATTCCCGAAATATTCTTTAGTAATGAAAATAAGGTTGAATTCAAGGAAGAAGTACATTTCTAATCTTTATTGTTAAAATTTGAGCCATTAATTAGAGATGGGAGGGGAGGGAATTGAACCCTCGACCCCTTGGTCCCAAACCAAGAATCATACCAGGCTAGACCACCCTCCCGTAAAAAAGAGAAAGTTAAGAGGCTTTCGAAAGCTTACAATTTATCCATTCAAGTAACTATTAAGAATTATTGAAAATAATAAAATTTTTCGATTCTTAATATACTTGATAAAGAATCATTCTTGTATATAATTTTGCCTTAAGCATAGGTGTATATATGAAATCTGTTGTTTATTTACAAAAAATTGATAAGGTAGATTCTTCGATTTTAATTCGATTAAAGAAGAACCTTCAGTGGGTAGTGAAAAAATACGGAATTAAGGTAGAGATCCTTGAAAAACCATTTCTAACTTGTGAGGATGAGTATGTCGAACTTGAGAGACAGTACGATGGCGAATTGATTCTCCAACGCCTTGAAAAAACCTTGAAATCTCCTCAAAAGGACAGACTTCTTGGAATAATTGAGGGAGATATCAAGGGGATCCGAAAAATACACCTCTTTGGTCTTACTAATCTAAAAAATTCATGTGCTTTAATATCAATTAATCGTTTGAGAGGATCGTTCTATAGACACTATGAAGATAATGCGTTATTTGAACTAAGAATTTTAAAGGAAGCAGTGCATGAACTTGGACATGCATTTGGATTAAGGCATTGTAAAAATAGTTGTGTAATGAATTATTCAAAAAGTTTAGAGGAAGTCGACAAAAGACCAAAAGAATTTTGTGAGATGTGCGAAAAAGAATTGAAAAGTTATCTTAAAGCTTAAATTTAAGTTTTTATGTAATTTTTCCTAAATTTTTCATACAAATCTTCACTTGTTTTTATAATGTTTTGATTTTCGCTTACTAGATTAATTAAATCCACTGGTATGGCTCGAAAACCAAAATAAGAGCCTGCTAACGAACCTCCTATAGCTGCAACTGTATCACTATCTCCTCCCGCAGTAGCTAACTCGTAAATACATTCTTCAAATGAAGTTAAGCATTTTAAAAAGATAAAAATGGCACAAGCAACTGTGCTAATGGCATAGGGATGGACAAATGCTTTTCCTAAATATTCTTCAATGAAAAATGGGGATTTTACGCCTACTTGGGAGAATTTGATCAATCCTGCTTCCATAGGTATATTGAGATTTGCTTTTAATGTATTCAAAATTTTAATAAACTCTTGCCATATTGTATCATTAGAATTAATTAATGGTGAAATTATGTATTCAAAAAAATCTTCTATAGAAAACTTAGTATTGGGATTTTTGTGGATTAAATATGCGACAGCTCTAGCAGTTACCAAAGCTCCCGCAGAAGCAGCGGGATGAGAATGAGTTATTTCACTTGAAGTGATTGCAGCATGCTCTAATGCTTTTGGGTCTTTGCAGTAATATAAACCTATCGGAGATACTCGCATAGCCGTCCCATTTCCCCCTGATTTTGAGGCAGCTTCCTTCCAATCAATTCCATATTTCAATTTTTGAATTGAAGAAAGACATCCAAAGCCTGGGCCAATCGGAGGATCATCAAGCCACTTAATAAATTCTCGGATTAAGTAATCCTCTTTAAATCCCCAACCATCAATTAATGCTTGAGCAGTATGAAGAGTCAATTGGGTATCATCTGTGTAGGTCTTAAACAACTTTTTATTGTTTTCTATGAATTCCTTGAAATTTTTAAATTGTGAACGAATTCGGATACGGATTAATCCTTCAAAGGGTCGTCCTAATGTATCTCCGATAGCAACGCCTAATAAAGTTCCTTTAAATTTATCTAAGTAATCTATTGTCATTTATTTACAACACAAATTCTTTTAATGATAAAATCATATCGAGAAGCTTATTTATATTTTATCGCAGAATTTTTTCGTGTATATTTTGATCCAATTGGTTAATTCTTTCAGAAATAGTTCAGAGTTAAGTGGATAATATCCTTAGGAATAAGCCTTATAAAGGAAAGTTACCAATAGTTAATTTAACAATTTAATTACCGTTCTTTTATAATATGATAATGCAAAAATTAGAAAAATTAAAAGGGCCAATCACAGCATTAATAACTCCCTTTAGAGAGGATTTTTCAATTGATGATGAGAAATACAGAGAATTTATCCGATTTCAAGTAAAAAATGGCTGTCAGTTATTAACAATGGGAACAACTGGTGAGAGTGCTACTCTCTCTCATGAAGAACACCATCACGCAATTGATATTACAGTGGACGAAGCAAAAAAAACTGGAAAAGATCCGTTCGTTTTAGCGGGAGCGGGTAGCAATTCTACAAAAGAATCTCTTTCCCTTTGTAAATATGCGGAAAATGCAGGAGCAGATGGACTTCTTGTGGTGACACCTTATTATAATAAACCCGCTCAGCATTCGTTAATCGAACATTATAGTAAATTAGCAGATAATGTTTCTCTACCACTTCTTATTTATAATGTTCCAGGGCGTACAGGCTGTAATATTGAACCCGAAACTGTATCTAAATTAGCGAATTCTAAAGAAAACATAGTTGGAATAAAATGTGCCGGTGGAAATATTGACCAAATTACTAGATATATTAAACTTTGTCCTAAGGATTTTATTATTCTTAGTGGGGATGATGTACTTACGTACCATATAATGGCATTAGGTGGTAATGGTGTAATTAGTGTAGCCTCTAATATTATACCTAAACAGCTATCAGAATTTACTTCAAGCATGTTAAGCGGAAATTGGCAAGAGGCTAGAAAAATGCAATTTGAATTGTATGATTTGTTTAAAGTTTTATTTATAGAAACTAATCCAGGTCCCGTTAAATATGCAGCTGAACTCATGGGCTTAATGAATAAAAAAATGCGGTTACCATTAACCCCTCCATTAGAACCTAGTCAAAATAAAATTAAAGAAATTCTTAAACACATGAAATTGATTTAAACCTAAAAAAATTGGAGGATTATAGATGATAAAATTATTAATTTTAGGTCCTACAGGATCCATGGGAAAACTAATTACTGAATTAGCTCTTAAAGACAAAGAGATAGAAATAGTTGCTGCATGTGGTATTGAAAATATTGGAACTTCGCTAGGTTCATTGGTTGCGATGGAAGATCCTAATCATATTGATATAACTAGCATTGAGGATTTGGATGAGGTAATTCTAAAAACTGAACCTGAGGTTGTTGTCGATTTTACTCTTGCTAAGGCGACAGAAAATAATTGCTTAATTTGTCTCAAAAGGGGAGTAAGATGTGTAATTGGTACAACCGCGTTATCCAAAGAATTTTTATTAGAATTTAAAAATTTAGTTAAGGAAAAAAATGTTCCCGCTGTTATCTCTCCAAATATGGCTACAGGAATGAATGTTTTTTTTGAAATTGCAAAGAAATTAAGCCGTTATTTAAAAGATTGGGATATCGAACTAATTGAGGCTCATCATCATAGAAAGATTGATGCCCCTAGTGGTACGGCACTTAAAATCGGGAAATTAATTGGGGAAGCAATCGACTCAGATTTCGAAAAAATTGTAAAATATGGTCGTAATAAGGGTCAAAATAGAAGAAAAATCGGAGCAAAAAACGAGATTGGAATGCACTCTATAAGGGCAGGTGATATAGTTGGCGATCATATAGTGTTATATGCGGGAAGAGGTGAAAGAATCGAATTGAAACATCAAGCTCATAATCGCTACTGTTTTGCAGAAGGTGCAATCAAAGCAATTAAATTTATTGCAAAAGCAAAAGAAAGTAAAATTTATAGTACAGAAGAAGTTCTGGGATTAAATAAATAAGTGAGATAAAATTATAAAGAAATCTCAGAGCAGATCAGTATTTTCATCAATTTGAGTGACTCAAATTTCATTTTGCCAACTCTTCATATAGAATGAATAAAGGGTATCCAGTCCTTATCCACTCTTGTTTTATAATTTTATCTCGTGACTAATAAGATAAACAGAGTTTTTATCTTTTTTGATTAGATCTACTAATTTATGGATTATTTTAGATGATTGGGAACTTTTTGATTTTGAATTAAATCCTCATACGTTTCTGCTTCTCGAATTATATAAGATTTCCCATTTGAAAGTAAAATTTCTGATGATCGGGGTCGAGAATTATAACAGCTACTCATCGTATATCCATATGCACCCGTATCTAGTATTGCGAGAAATTGACCTTCACTTAACTCTGTTATTTCTCTATTTTTTCCAAGTATATCACCTGATTCGCAAATTGGTCCTGCAATATCATATTTCATAAGGTTTGCTTTTTCTGGTTTAAAACAAGGAAGAATATGATGGTATGAGTCATAAAGTATTGGTCGGATAAGAGTATTGAATCCAGCATCAATTCCTACGAACTTTTTATATCCATTATCTTTTATTGTGTTTATCTCTGTAGCTAAGATTGTAGATTCGGCGGTGATAAATCTTCCTGGTTCTATCTTTACTGTTGGATCTCCTATATTGCCATTTTCGATGAGATTAATAAAAGGAATCAAAACTAACTCTGTATATAAATCGAAATTAAATGGTTCCTCATCTGGGTGATACGGAATTCCAAAACCGCCTCCAAAATCTACAAATTCAAATTCTACGCCAACTTTTTTTGAGATTTCTTCAATAATTGATAAATATTTATCAATTGCCTTTTGGTAACTCATAACATTGGTTATACCTGACCCAATATGAATATGAATTCCAAATTGATGAAATCCTAGATCTTTTGCTTTTTGATATGCATCGAAAATTTGATTATCCAATATCCCAAATTTGATATCCTTTCCTGCTGTGATATCATGGACATGGTGTCCTGCTCCAAATTCGGGATTATACCTAAATGAGATTATATTTTTATCTTCTTTTAAATTCTCATAAATTTTATTTACCCTATCTAACTGACTTAGACTATCTATATTAATAATGACTTTATTTTCAATCGCAAATTTGAAATCCTCATCTGTGAACATATTTCCTGTGTAAATAATTTTATCACTTGCAATTCCCGCTTGTAAACAAGAATAAATCTCTCCTTGTGAGGTACAATCAAAGTTTGAACCTTCTGAGTCCAATATTTTTAAGATGCTCAAATTAGAATTAGCTTTTACCGCATAATGAATATTGTAATCTTTTATTTCTGATTTTAATATATTTGTGATTTCATTAAACCTTTTTCGAATAACACTTTCACTCGTAATGTAGACTGGAGTTCCATATTCCGTAGCAAGTTCTTGTACATTAAAACTGCTAATATAAAGTTTATTGTCAATAAATTCTAAATCTTTTCTTTTTAACCATTCTAAATAGTCCATTTTCCTTTTTCTCCAAACTAAATAACTAACTTTTCAATATAACCAGTGAAGACCTTGATCGCTGGACCCTCCATAAAGACTTCTTTCCCATCGTAAAGGATTGTAAGATCTCCACCATCATTATGAACTAGAATAGGTTCTTTCTTTTTGAATATCCCTAATATTGACCCTACTACTACGGCAGCACAGCTCCCTGTTCCACAAGAATTTGTGATCCCAACACCTCGTTCAAACACACGGACGTAAGCCTCTTGATTTGAAATAACTTGAACAAACTCAACATTAGTCTTACGAGGAAAATGTGGATCTGATTCAATATTTGCCCCATATTTGTTCAAATTAGTATCAGATATCAAATTTTTTGTAAAAATAACCGCATGTGGATTTCCCATTGAAACTGCGGAAAAATTAAAGACTTTATCTAAGATTACAATCTTTTCGTTAATACATTGTTGAGGATAACCATCTACTTCTACAGGTATTTCTTCACAGTCCAAAATTGGGCGCCCCATATTTATTTGGACCGCCGAAACTGTATCGTTATTTATCCGTAATTTTGCGATTATGATTCCCTTAAGTGTTTCAATTTTGATGTCTTCTTTTTTCACAATGTTATGTTCGTAAATATATTTAGAAAAGCATCGAATTCCATTTCCACACATTTCTGATTCAGTACCGTCGTTATTGAATATT
>Ga0180433_10006711_pt1 | contig 14970 bp, 9 predicted proteins | sample SS_ome_8_FD_132980 | JGI IMG/M metagenome (GOLD analysis project Ga0180433, IMG submission 132980) | Hypersaline lake sediment archaeal communities from the Salton Sea, California, USA - SS_1_D_1 metaG | ecosystem: Environmental > Aquatic > Non-marine Saline and Alkaline > Hypersaline > Sediment... | reverse complement strand
CGGTTCATTTAGTTCCAATTCGATTGGGATTGCGGTGGCTTTTGTAATTCGCATAACGCCACATAATCATATATTATTAAAAGCTATTCCCTCAAATCTTATAGCAAATCAAGATGGATTATCAAGATGATATGTATCTCCTTTTTCTCTTGATTTTTATTATAAAACTATGGTGGGTTTTATTGATTTATGTAATAAAAAAATTATTAATGTTGTACTGATATAGGAGCTTGCGATGTATCTCTTCTTTGATACGGAGACAACAGGTCTACCTCCTCATGTCTCATCTGATATCAGTTCATGGCCTCGATTAGTGCAGCTGGGGTGGCTTCTTACTGATGAAGCTGGAAATGTTCTTCGACAGGACAACTTGATTGTCAAACCCGAGGGTTTCACTATACCTGCTCGTACCATTAATATCCATGGGATCACCATGGAACAAGCTATTAAGGAGGGTGTTCGTCTTCAAGAAGCTTTAAAACGGTTTTCAGAGGCGTTACGCTTCTCTCATGTGCTCATTGGTCATAACGTTGATTATGATTATCATGTGATCAAAGCAGAATATTCTAGGAAAAAGATAGATACATTGCTTGGTAAATATCCTCGGTTCTGTACAATGAAGACGCCCTTGATCATTGAGTATTGTAGACTGATGAGGGGGGATAATAGATCTAACTGGCCCAGTCTTTCTGATCTATATTATTATCTGTTTGATGAGCCTTATCGTGATGCACATAATGCATATCATGATGCAAAAGCGACTGCTCGTTGTTTTTTTAAGTTAAAAGGAATGGGTATATTATAACACATGATATTCTAGCTAAAGGATATTGAGCTTTGCTTATGGGTTATGAGTAAGAGAAATGTAGCAAAAAGACTACTTATTCCAAGGAATGCGAACGGTATCCAGATGCCAAGGATATCTGCTATTGCTCCGCTGAGAAAGAGAAAAACCGTTCCACCTCCAAGCTGCAATGTGAACGTGTATCCGAATGTTTTTCCCTCCTTTGATTCATGTGTTGCCTCTGAGATAAATGAGAACAATGCTGGAAATGTTAAAAAACTGGAGATCCCTAAAAGAAATATCATGGCGATGATCAAAGGTATAGAGGGTGTGAGAATGATACTTATGCTGCTTAATCCTGTGAAAAGATAGGCGATGGTAAGTAGTTTTCTACGGCCGATGATATGTTGGATTCGCCCGTAGAAGAAACTGATGATCGTACCGATACCTATCCAACATGATACGAGCAGTCCGATGATTGGGAGAAGAAGGTTTGTAGTCTCATCAAGGTAAAGAGGCAGATAACTTACGGTAACTCCCCATATGGCCCCGCTTATAATGAGGAGGGGAACAAATACCTTCATTTTTCTCATCATGGTCTTCCATTCACGAAACGCTTCGCTAACTGTTTGTTTTTGATGATGCGATTGATTGTATCTGAAATATGTCTCATCTGTGCTTCTGGTTAATAGTATCCCTGTGAAGAGGATGATTATTCCACAGAAAGACCAGATGTAGAATGGAAATTGCCACCCTTTTAATTCTGCGATATATAAGGTTGTAAGAACTGCAAGGAATGCTCCAAGATCGCCAAAACCACTTTGTATACCCATGGCAGAGTCAAGGTTTTGTTTTTTAAATGTTCTTGATATGAGACCGATGCCAAGTGGATGAAAGAAGCTTGAACCGAACCGTAGGATGAACATTGCCAACATGACCGTGAGAAAACCTTGTGCGGTGGTAAAAAAAAGCATTGATGCACTTAATATGAGGATGCCTGTTGAGAGCAGGGTCCTATAATTTTTCTTATCGGATATTCGTCCGATGCATAGTTGAGAGATAAGACTGATAGCAAGTCCTCCACTGGTGATTGCTCCTATTTGGGTATAAGAGAGATCAAAGATAATTTTGAATATGGGAAAGAGGAGAGGTATAACACTGATGGCACCATCGTTGAATCCATGAAAGAGGCTCACTGTCGAAAGTATCTGCTGCTTATCATTCATCGTTAGCAATCCTTAAATTCTAGGGACAGAATTATATAAACTTCTTTTATATATTTTTAGTCAAAGCTTAAGGTTAGAATGCTAAAAAACTATGGAAATGGAAAATCAAGACCTCATGAACGTTTTTCTAATGAACTAAAATATTATTCAAAAAGAATGTTAAAAAGTATCATGTTTTATTCCTAAAGATTTATATATGCATGCATCTTAATTTGATATTGGGTTTTTCCATAGACACACATGGATGTAGATACCAATGAACAAAAGTAACAAAACACTTCAAATAATCATAACGCTCTGTATAACATTTTTGATAGCACTCCCCACCTTTTCTGCTATCACTCAGGATTCCTATAACACCTTACCAATCCCAATGCAATCCTTAAACATGGCACCATATGAATATTACACCTATGACAACATGACCGCATTGCTTATCAACCTTAGTCAGAACAATCCTGATATCATGAGCTTAACCTCTATAGGAACCACCTATGAGGGTCGAGAGATCTGGATGGTAAAACTATCAGACAACGTACAAACCGAGGAAGAGGAACCCGGTGTCCTTCTAATGGGTGCACACCATGGTGATGAAAAACCCTCATTTGAAGTCCTGATATTTTTCATTAACTATATGATCGACACATATCAAATGGAGGATACCGATACAGATGGAGATGGAGCAATAAACGAGGATCCCATTGATGGATTAGACAATGATGACGACGGGACCGTTGATGAAGATCCTATCGAACATCGTGTACGGGATGTCCTTGCAACAACCGAGCTATATATCATTCCAATGGTCAACCCTGATGGAGTTGAATATGAATGGAGGAAGAACAGAGAACCAAATTATGGTGCCGATGGACAAAGCCCCTCAATAACATCCTATGGAGTTGACCTGAACAGAAACTATGGATATATGTGGAACATCGTCTATCTCTTTCCAGACAACTATTTCTTGGAATATCTGCTCAACGATCAAAGCTGGATATATCGTGGTGAAGAACCATTCTCAGAGATAGAATCACAATCAGTAAAAGCATTTGTTGAATCACATGATATCAGCATATCATTATCCTATCATGACTATGGTGAGTTCATGATCTTTCCCTGGATGCATTCCAGTCGACATACACCTCATGAGACAATCTTCCGATCAATAGGATACAACATGTCCCGGATCAATGATTACGAACTAAAGATATATGGACAATATGGAGAAAGAGAGTATCTTATCCCGCGATATCAAGGAACACCAGGTTCATCAGAGAACTGGCTCTATGGTGAGCAAGGTATCATCGCGTTCACAATGGAACTCTGTCGTCGCAGACCAGAACGAATAACAACATTTGTTCTGGATGCATGCTGGAAACATGTGGGTGTGAACCTATACGTCTGCGAACGAGCTCAAACGATCGATCAAGAGGTACAAATGATAAACGATCAAAAGATAGCTGAACCCTTTCAATTTCCTTCTCTCTTTGAATCTATCCTAGATAGAAATTAAAAAAAAGTTCGTTCAACGCCGGAACGATCGATTGTAATTCCTGTGTCGTTGAACACTCTTCCCTCTCTTTTTAAACTCCCTAATAAACGGCAATTTTTTGAACCGGGGGATATCTTCTCGATATATCTGAAGTTCTTCATCACTTTGCACCCTTCGGAAATGATCATGATCCCGCTGGGTTAAAAGGGTAATTGCTGACCCATGACGACCTGCTCTAGCAGTACGTCCGATCCGATGTACATATTCTTTCGATGTCTTAGGGACATCATAGTTATAGATATGGGTCACATTTTTGATATCAAGCCCTCGTGCTGCCACATCAGTTGCAACAAGGACATCGACCCTTTGGTCTTTCAGAGAGTTCAATGACTGCAATCGTTTATTCTGACTCATCCCGCCATGAATAGCTGCCGCATTGATATTCTGATGCTTTAGATTTCTAGTAACGATATCAGCTTCCTTTCGTGTTGAACAAAAGACAATGGAAAGACCTGATGATTTATCCTTTAAAAGATGAACGAGTATTGAGAACTTGTTATTCTGCTGAAAAATATCATAATACACCTGTTTGAGCTTACTTGTATCAACATATGCCTGTGTCCGAATGATCCTCGGGTTTCTCTGATGTTTCTTTACAAGAAGCTCGATCTCATGGGTTATCGTTGCACTGAACATCAAAGTCTGCCTGTTCTTAGGTACATGATAAATGATATCTTCGACATCTTCTATGAACCCCATTTCAAACATCTTATCTGTCTCGTCAAAAACAAGGAACTGAACATCTCTTAGATCAATTGTCTGTCTACGGATATGATCAAGTATCCTTCCAGGGGTTCCAACAACGATCTGTGAACGACGGAGATCCCTGATCTGTGGTTCAATATTTACCCCTCCATATATGCTTGTTGTCAATATACCAAGTGGTTTTCCAAATTCAGAGAACACATCGCTTACCTGTATGCAAAGTTCTCTTGTTGGTGTAAGGATAAGGGCTTGAATTTTAGATCCTTTTATCTGATCAAGGATGGGAAGACAAAATGCAAGTGTTTTCCCTGAGCCGGTCTCAGCTTGACCAACAATATCATTTCCATTAAGTATCTCCGGTAGACATTTTTCCTGGATCGCTGTTAATTCCTCAAAGTCATTTTTTTCTGTAATATCGATAAGTTTTCTGTTGATTTGTAATTCTTGAAATTTCATTCTATCACAATATTTTTTGTTATCTTCTTAAAATGGTACATATTCCATATGCTACTAACCAATTCTTACAAAGGCTAGGGGTATATATTGAAGGGTAATGAAAGAAAGAAGAATGAAGCAATGAACAGATATTGATCCAAAACAAACAAGTTTTTATTGATCTGATATGCTAAACAAGTATATCAAATAAAGAAAAAAAGGTTACAATTTTGAAACAATTGCTCATGCATCCAATTTCCTGATATGCTTCATTCAAAACAATCTACCATCAGTATGTAACAATAAGAAATAACGAGTATTTACTTCTGTTGTTTGTTACTATATTTTAGAGTTTTTTGATGTTTTTTGCGTTTAGACCACGATCAGATTCCTCGGTTTCGAATTCTACTTTATCTCCTTCGTTGAGGAATGTCCCTGCTGGGATTGCTGTTCGGTGGACAAAGATATCTTTATCATCTTCTGTGTTGATAAATCCATATCCTTTTCGCGCGTTGTACCATTTTACTGTTCCTTTCATTTTATGTTCCTCCTAATAGTTTGGAGTTTTTCCTTTTAACAAAAAGAATAAAAAATTATAAAAATTCCAAAAAATCGTTTTGACGAAAATATGAAACCTTTCTTTTTTTATTCCTTTTATTTGTTTTTGTGGGATATGGGCAACTCTAGTTTATATAGTTTATTATGAAAATATTCGATTCTCCCACTCGTTTGGTAATGATTTGCAATCTATGAAATAAGGGAAATCTGTTAATATCTTGGATATTATATCATATCATATGGGTGTTGCTGCTGAAGGCACATTTGCATCATTATATGATGTCTTTTTTGATGGAGTGTTAAAACCTATCCGCCATAAGAATCTAGAGATAATTCAGAGATGTCACTGTGAAAATATCATCGATCTCGGTTGTGGGACCGGTTCCCAATGCAGGGTCCTTACAAATAATGGTTTGACCGTTGTTGGATTGGATAATTCAGAACGAATGCTTACAGTTGCAAAGAAAAAGGATGTTAATAAGACACGTTTTATCTTAGGTAATATCATGAAAAATGATTTTTCAGATGGTTCCTTTGATTGTGCTATCATCACTCTTGTTTTACATCCAAATGATGAAAACATGATACAAAGGATACTTTCAGAGGCAAAGAGACTTACAAAGAAAAATGGTATTGTCATCATTACGGACTATGATTATGGAAATCATTTCAAAGGGAAAATCGCATCAACCTTTATTCGGTTCATTGAATCAATGGCTAATGAATCACATCGCACTAATTATAAAGGTTTCATGAAAAAAGGTGGTTTAAAGGATATATTAACTACTGAGAAATATACTATCTTGGAATCATATTCATTATATGATAATGCACTTCGTATTTGCGTCATTTAACTAGATGAATATCATATGAGGTATATTGTGATATTATTGATTATATCTCAATCACATAAAGATCATCGAACAAATAATTGCCCGTTGCAGCATAGCCAACTTTTCCTGAAAGCAATCGATTATCATCAGCGGTTAAAAGCCATTCTGGTTCCTCTTCATTTTCATTCCAATATTTAGCCTTTATTACACTACCATTCACATTGATTTTTATTGTATACCAAATATTTGCCAGAGGAGTAAATGTTATTCTATTTGAATTATTTGCATCTACCCATTCACCATCGACCTTTCCACGAATTATTGCTTTCCCATTTTCAAAAACAAGCCTCCAAAAATTATTTTCGTCCTGATATCTGAAAATGAAACCTTGTACGGATGATCCACTTTTCTTGCTCAATGTTGTTATTTCATAATTTGTCCAGGAAGAATTCCCAATGAGTGCATGGCTATATTCCCACCCGTTCAACCATAACATATTTTCATTATCAACTGTTGCAATACTCCAATAACTGGGCTCAGTAAACTCTATACCCTGTGTGGTATTGAATTGGTTATAATAAGGAAGTTGTGCTAATGATGAGTTTTCTGTAGTGTTTTGTTCTTCATGTGTCTCGTATCCGGGCATTAACGATTCGATGTTATTATCGATCCATTCAGCTCGATCTGAAAGCCAGTTTTTCATCCAATTGACCTCATATTCATAACTGATACTAGGTGCTTTTTCCGGCCATCGTTCGAAGTTTCTTGCTTGTGCCTCATTAAGAATTGATGCCGCGTCGTCAGCGATCTGGAAAAGATTCTCATCTGAGAACTCGGTGGCCCGTAATTCATTCCATCTTTCTATAAGCCTTGTTACAAATACCGGATCTTGAAGTAATGCATCCCACCAAAATGGTGCCTGATAAAAATCAGATGGTGATATCTCATCAAGTACCCAATTTCTAGTATCAATGCCGTTGTGAGCTAAAGTTGAACCTATTGCCCAGTTAAAATCCCACACCGGCCCCATGGTCAATTTTTCATTACGATCCTTTGACATATAGGTACTTATACGAAAAGCATCTACGTTTTTCAATAGTTCATTAATGAGTTTATAGTCAACAAATGAGTCAACATCGATATACTCTGTATATCCAGAATCTGGATCATCAAAGGAACCAGTTGAAAGAGCTGTCTCAAATTCATTTATATAATTTATTATCCAATCTTCCTGTTCAGCAACAATATCATCTGCATCAGGGTAATCGATAATTATCTTTGTCCCATTATCTGTTGTAAAGAGATTGTCGCCGCTATCAACCTTATCTATTTTTAGAATGTATCCCCCAGTAATTTTCGGCTCATTGACATCATTTGATTTTAATTTTTCAATATCAACTCGGTTACTATCTCTTTTTATCTTTTCCATGAATACATACACACCATTGTATTGGTCCTCTAAAGTGTCCGAACCTGTACTGTTAAGGAACACCTCAACAAATTTTGTTCTCACCGCATACATACCGATTTGATTACTAAGGTTATATGCAAAATAATTCCTCATAAGGGTCTTATCATCATATGGTCCTTGAAGTATCCAATCTTCCTCTTCAGGCATTCCAAAAAGCTCAACTGCCATGTCCTCATAGTCACCATCATTTAATTCCCATGTTTCGATACCATATTGTTTTTTAGGATATGTTTGGGAAAGCTGTCCCCTTATTTCTATACCGATATATCCTTCGTATTCTGCAGTATCATAGATCGAGTTCCTTTCAGAGGTTGGATCATAGAAAACGGTCATCTCTGCAGGGATCTTAGGTTCGTCAACAATTGTCTCACCTTGGGTATTGATCATAATGATAGGGAGATTTGAACTGAAATTAATCCAGTCGGTCTCATTTACAACAGGAATTGAATCATTTGTTTCTGTATCTGATGATGAACTTGTTGAAGGCACCATTTGAGTAAATCTAGTTGCTATGTCCTCTTGACTCAAAGCAATGTCATAGATGGATATTTCATCAAGGACACCATTGAAAAATCTTTCAGTTTGAGATTTTGAACCAATGTAACATGGATTGCCCGAATTTTTTAGAGTCCCTGAAACTGATTTTGAGTTTTCGAGAACTCCATTGACGTAGATATGCATCTGTGTTCCATCATATACTCCTACAATATGATACCAGACATTTTGTTCTGGTGAGGTTGTAGATTGAATCCAGGCATTATCTGAATTGATTGTTGATATGACAAACTCGAATTTTGAATTTCCCGTGCTATGTTGTAGTTGATAATGAGGCCCCCAGGATATTGCACTATCTTTAAAGATGATATTTGCCCAGCTGTTCGCTGAATCTGGTGGCACGTTCCATTTTACCCAGGCCTCAAGTGTAATGCTTGTTCCTTCAATGTCCAGTGTTTCATTTCCTGGGATTTCAATAGATGAATTCGTACCATTGAATTCTAATCCTGAGCCTTCTACACCTGTGACCCATGTTGTTCCGGTAAGGAAACCGTTATTATCATTATTTGTATCATATACGATATCGCCTATGTTTTCATCAAATTTCCAATTTGATATGGCAATCGACCCGGAAGGGTTTTGTCCACAATCATTTGGAGAGTCCCTTGTTTGATTTGTAGCAATATATTCATCTCCACCATCTGGACACATACTGAAGGAAAGATCCGGATCATCTGAGTGAGCTGAATCATCAAGAATGACGCTATCCACTATTGTTCCATCCGGATCATAAAGATTGATAATATCCTCGCCACCAATATTTTCAGGTATTGTAAGAATATCACTAATGATCGTTGGTTGGCTATAGTCATTGCTATATTCAACTACTAAATATCCATCGGATGGTATTGTTGTTGCAATGGGATTATCAGATGGTATCTGCCAGATTCTTTCATCATAATGATCATCACTAAGATACATTCCCGCTAGGTTAATCGGATCGTCAGTTGGATTATATAGTTCGATCCAGTCATTTCCTAGAGCGGGGTTTGAATTTACTTCATTTATAGATATGCGGTCATAGGCGAAACTCACCTCAGAAGGTATTGAAGGTTCTAACTCATAGAGCAACTGGATTTCTTCAACAGTTACCACTCTATTAAAAAACATTATCTCATCCATCAAGCCAACGAAATTCCACCAACCACCATAATTACCTGAACCTATCAACAATGGTTTATCAGTTGATATCATATTTGATAAAGAAACAGTATTGATCAAATAACCATTAATATATAATGATAAATCTGATCCATCATAGGTTCCAACAATATGGGTCCAGGTATTGAGATGACCATCAAAAAGATAGGAGATTCTTTGTTCACCATTATCTCTTCCATTGTTTGATCCTCTCCATATGAGATTTCCGTATTCAAAGTTCAGGGACCATGATCTATTGTTGTATGACGTACTGTTCTCATCAGAGTAATACCATTTATCGATGATATATTTGTAATCTGAACTATCCGATGCATTAATCCAAAGGGAGAATGAAAATGAACTTGTATCTTGGAAATCTGTTGCATCCTCTACTTTGATATATGTTGTTCCATCAAAGAAAAGTGAGTCGTCTATCATCCCATCTTGCAGATTAAGCGTTCCAAACAATGTCCCATCATTACCACTCACAGTATCATTTACTGTTGAATCATGAATCTCATCAAAGGACCAATATGAAACTAACCCATTGATCTCCTGTGTATCATCTGTTTCCCCAGAGTTAATTGATATGTTAAATGATGTCAATGTTGGATAGGCTGCTGAAATGTTCCACCAGTCCTCTGAACTAATGTCATCATAAGGGTCATTGACAAAATCCCAGGGTTCAATCAATCCAATTGTTGTTAGATCTGTGAATGTGATTACATCTTTCATTTCCAGGGTGTTTTTTCCTGTTACACTTGCTCCCTCTGAATCTTGATATATTCCAAGTGTTTGACCTGAGGATTCTATATCATAGAAACAATTACTGATCACACCTTCTCCGTGTCCATCTGCATCAACGGCAAATCCGGCTTCTCTATTTCCAATGCAAGATATAAGCCCTGTTGAATATGAATTATATGTTTCTCCATTATTAAACGCGATGAATCCGGATACTTCATATTGCCCAGAACAATCTACTTGTGCGTAACAGTTTTGAACTGTGTCATGGCTTTGTCCAATGAAACCACCGACGACTGAGTTGCCTGACATGCCGGTTATTGTTCCAGTTACCCAGCTGTTTTCAATTGGTGTATCGATCCTTGCACCTAAACCACCTGTTCGATAACCGCCAGTAAAATTGACATTACTCAGTCCAATGTTACAAATATAATCAGATTCCCAACCAGTATATCCAAACAAGCCCACATCTGTAGTATCTGGTCTGTTAATATATAGATTATAGATGGTATGGTTATTCCCATCAAAACCTCCTTTGAAATAATTGCTTTGCGTGCCGATTGGAACAAATCCTGATGCATTGTTCCAGGTAACAGTCTCTGAAGCATTGATATCATTTAGCAGAATATAATATGCTTCAAGATCATCATTAACCATTTGCAATTCTTCAATAGATGTTATCTGATAAGGATCTTCAATTGTTCCTGAGCCATTCATCTGTACTGGTGGTTCTGTTATTTCTTCTTCATATTTGTCGATAATGATTCCAGATTGTACAGAATCTTCAGAATATGGATATGAATTCCCAGTAAATGTCCAGTTTGAATGATATTGATTGACTGCATTATCCTCAATGTCTGTGATGTACCAATAGCCTTCCAGGTCTTGACAAAGTCCGTATCCATTGGTTCCATCTACGATGAAGGAGCCAAACTTTGTACTATAGCTATTACCTGTATATATCCAGTTTGAATCATATTGAAATACCGCATCTTCCAAGGAATCAAGTAGCCAAAAATATCCATCAAGATCTTGATAGATGCCAGTTGGATAATTTGACTCTGAACTAATATCAAAACTATTTCCGGTATAGCTCCCATTTGAAAATAATTGATAGACCGTGTCCGTGTTCCAACCTACAACATATAGATATCCATCATCCCCAAAGCAGATCCCTTCAGGATTGGTCTCTAGATCAGTTAGATCATAATGCACTTTTGCATATGTCCAATTATGATAGAATTTCCATATGTCGTCATAAAGATTCTCGACAACATACCAGTTACCTTCAGAATCCTGGGTTATATCCCGTCCTCTAAAATCTCCAAAATAAACCTGCTCATTTGCATTGACCAATTCAGAGAGGGCATATGAAAGACCGGTATAAGTGAAATTTGAATCATAATGATATACTGAATAGGTGTTATAACCAACCATCCAGTATTCATTTAAACCCGTTTGATTTAAACTAGAGTTTGTTTCATTTGTATTTGGAGTTGTATTATTTGTTTCATCCTCGGTTTGATTGGTAGTATCCGATAACGCCTCACTAAAGATCGTATAAAGTTCACCTATCTCTTGAGAACTTAATCCTTTGTTAAATATCATGACCTCATCGATGGTTCCATTGAAGAATTTGATTGTTCCTTCATCTGATCCAATCGATACAGGCTCATTATTCGACTGTATGATCCCCTCAGAAGGCGTTGAGGCTTTTTGAGTTCCATTAACATACATCTTGAAATTTGATCCATCATAGGTTACAGCGATATGATACCAGGTGTCTAGCTCGGGTAGACCTTCGCCCCATTCAAGATCAATTGTTGTTCCATTTGCCATATGAAGTGTTGCTTTCCAGCCATCCCATACATCTTGATGAATGGACCAACCACTATTCCATGTATCCTTTTCAACAAGTTTTGCGGTGATTTGGTCTAGTGTTTTTGTCCATAATGATATTGTTATCTCTTCAGTGGTATCTAACGAGTTTGAATCGGGTATTTCAACCCATGAGATTTGACCATTGAACTCCAAAGCACTTTCATTAACTCCATTGTTTGTCCATGTTGAATCATGGATAGTTCCATCGTTTTCCCCTATTGAATCCAGTGTCTGATTTCCTGTTGCTTCATCAAATCTCCAATAGGATATAAGAGATGTTTCTTCAGGTTTACTTTGAAGATAGTAATTGTAGATCTCAGAAGGTTCAAGACAATTTTGATAAAGATATATCTCATCGATTAATCCATGGAAATAACGATCAGAGGATCCCCCATATCCTATGAATAGATCTGCATCATTCATAGTAATTGGATTTATATTTGAAAGCGATGCACTTTCTGATCCATTTATATAGAGTCGTATCATCTCTGAATCATAAGTTACTGCCACATGAATCCATGTATTTAATTTTGTACTAAGATTTGTTGGAGATGAAATTGTCCTATCACCAATAAATGCCTGGAGTTTTCCATCTTCTCCAATAGAGAGAGAATATGCATAGTTCTTACTAATGATATAATTATATTTTGTATGATCAATTCCATTGATTGAACTTGGATGTATCCAAGCCATTAGTGTGACTGTATCATTTAGATCAAGACTCTCTTCATCAGATATGATAATATGGTCATCTTGACCATCAAATAATAATCCACTTCCACTAAGGCCCGTTGTCCATGTTCCTCCTATTATCGATCCATCGTTTTCATTTAATTCATCATGAGCGATATCTCCACTGTTCTCATTGAGGCTCCAATATGAGGCAGTTTCATTATTTTCTTCATGATTTATTTCATCTTGATAAGGACTTATGCTGAAATCAAGGAGTATATACATACCATCCTGGAATTCAGACTCTTCAGTTAGCACTAGTGAGAATGTGATAGTCCTATTTGTGTGTTCAATATTTAGTATCCAATCATTTCCCCCTATTCGATAGATATCTTCATTTGTATCTACTGTTGCTGTTAACCTTGCAGGATATTTGATTCCATCAACATGGATCCATGCAGAATTGATATTATCAGGAAGGGTTGAATTTTGTATACTTATATTGAATTGATTAATTGAGGATGTATGGATCGTACCAAGATCCATACTGAATTTTACGTTTTCTCCGTCAGATCTAATATGTGTACCATCCTCAGCAAAAACAGTGAATATCGGACCCTCTTGGGTGACATCCATTGTCAATGATCCGGTTAGAAATGACTCAAGTGTTGGTAATGAACGTAATGCCAGGGATGCGGTAAAACCTGATGAAAGGAGAAGTAGAACAATAATTGCGCTCATGAGTTTTTTATTTTGCATATCGTTTTTCAGCCTCCATAGATCAAAAACAAATTGTTGAATGTTAAAAAAGTACCAATAAATGTCATGATGCCAGGTATCATGATTATGGATGTAAGATCCATATGTTTCTCTCTGTAAATATAATACAGTATATAGAGTCCAGAGATGATTCCAATTTTAAAAGTAATTAACGTGATTGGGTTAATTGTAATAAGAAAATTTGTGAGAGGGTTGAGTTCAACATTTCCGGATATGATTGATAAATATGTTGTAATTGTGTCACCTATGCCAAAAAGTGATATTCCAAAGATCCAGAGCACTGGTGAAAGATAGCTGTATTCAGAAGGTTGTAACGATTTAATATCTAATTTTCCCTCTATAAGATCACTATTTGTGGATTGATTATAATTTTTATTATTCGTTTCAATTGATTTTTTTTCACTATCATTTAAACTGTTAATTGAATCTGTATATGAAAGAAGTATGCGGAGAAAATCCTGAATTGTCAAATCTCCACTAAATTCTGATAATTTTTGATATGTCTCTTTAGATACTATCAAAGGGATAATTTCTTTTGCGTTTTCCTCCTTTTCAAGTTTTTTAATATTTTGGTCAGTGCTTAGATTGATCCCTATATGGTTCATAAAATCTGCAGATATTTTAAGATGAGTCAATCCTTGTTTCACGACTTTCATGATGGTTAGTTCGATATCTTCCGTTGAGATTTTTTTTAATTTGTTGAACGTTTCCATATAGATCATGATAGTATGTTTTTCATTCCGATTTCCAATTATCTCATCCTTAAGTGAGGTCATGATTACACCTTAAAAAATTGTTTAAAGGGGAGGAATTATTCCCCTTTTGATTTTATCAACGGTTTTATTCTTCGACAAGTTCAATTTCTATGTCAAAGACCATTGGTATTGGAGTACCACTGAGTGCCGGGTCCCTATCTGCGTAGAAGTCAAAGGTTAGGACATATGAGGGTTCAGCTTCCGGTGCGTCAATGAACCATTGTCCATTACCGATCCTGTAATGGGTTCCAGTATCCAAGCCAAGTAGAACACGTACAGGTTCCTCAATTCCTATCATATTCACAATGATTCCATCGGCCCCATTTACATCGTTTACCGTAAGTGTGATATTATAGCTTACAGATCCTGGTGCGGTGAGTGTGCCGATATCTGCAGAGAATTTAACTGAGTTCCCATCAGATGAGAACAGTTCCCCTGAACTTGGCTCTGATACAATAAGCATTGGGGCTTCCGTGTCAACTTCAGCTACCAAAGACCCAGATATCTTTTGATCGAGTGTAGGGTTCAAACCTACAACTAATGCGCCTGTGGCACCCATTCCAGCAACTAAACCGATAATTGCTAGAATCAGTAGTGTATTTCGTTTCTTATCTGTTATTTTTTTCATGTTTGTCCCCGATATTTTTCTTTGGTAACGATTGTTTAATTTTTCATATATATGCTCTGTGTAGCAAAAATCAGTAATAAAAATTCGTAAACTATATAAATAGAAAATTCACGATATAATAAAAATATGGAAATTTTTTTAGATATTATCTAAAATTAAAAGTAAAGATTTATCTTAGTAAATGGCAAATTCAATAGAAATCAGCTTTTTTAAGTAAGATATATTTAAACTTGAACGTTTGATATCGCAGG
>Ga0180433_10006707_pt1 | contig 14979 bp, 10 predicted proteins | sample SS_ome_8_FD_132980 | JGI IMG/M metagenome (GOLD analysis project Ga0180433, IMG submission 132980) | Hypersaline lake sediment archaeal communities from the Salton Sea, California, USA - SS_1_D_1 metaG | ecosystem: Environmental > Aquatic > Non-marine Saline and Alkaline > Hypersaline >... | reverse complement strand
TTGAACAATTAGCAAAAATTCTCATTGACTGCAATATATTTATTTCATGCATTCCCCGGTTTCCCTGCTGTCTTAATTCTTATAAATGGCCCCCAAATATAAGCATCCTCAACGCAGACTACAGAAATTCCTCTTTAAGTTTTTCAACAAAACAAAATTCAATCAATTGCATCAGCGGATTGGATTGGCTCCTATTCCAGGCCTTTTTATCATTCCATTTGTTTACAGGAAAAAATGTCCCCATCGAAATAAAAAAATCAATTAAAGAGAAACTTATGAACAATAGAAATGCCCTTAAATCCAATCTAGCTTTGATTGGTTTTATGGGGACCGGAAAAACAAGTGTGGGCCAAGTGCTTGCTGAAAAAGGCCATTTTAATTTTTTAGACACTGATCAAGTTATTGAAGAGTCCGAAGGATTTAGTATCAATGATATCTTCAAAAAAAAGGGAGAAAAAAAATTCCGGGAAATAGAAAAATCTTTGATGAGCCCATTCTTACAGCATTCCAAAAACACAGTTTTTTCATTAGGGGGAGGCACAGTTTTAGACTCCCATACTGTTCAAAAATTGAGGAAAACATGTCGTGTTATTTGGTTGTGGAATCCCTTGGATAAAATCCTGCAACGAACCAATTTTCAAAAAAGGCCTTTATTATCTGGATTCTCAAGGAACCATATGGAACAACTTTATTTGTCAAGGATACCTTATTATGCTGAGGCTTCTGACTTAGTGGTTCCCTCTCCAACTGGAGAGATCAAACAAACAGCACAAAGGATTAAAAATGAAATCGATCAAACCATCTCTCATTAAGGGGACAATAAAGGCTCCTTCATCAAAAAGCATGACCATTCGGGCTGCCGCCGGAGCTCTTTTATCTTCAGGAAAAACTCGCATACTTTCCCCCTCAAAATGCCAGGATGCCCGAACCGCATTCTGGATCATCCAAGACTTGGGATCTGTGATTTATCCTGATTCTCAGAGGATTCAGGTCAAAGGAGGACTTAAACTAAAAAAGAACTCCCTTCACTGCGGTGAATCAGGCCTGTGTATGCGCCTATTCACTCCCATCGCTTCCCTATTTAAAAGAGAATTGACTCTGAAAGGAGAAGGATCTCTGCTAAATAGACCCATGGATATGATGAAATCCCCTTTGAAATCCCTGGGCGTTCGATGCCAAACTCAAAATGGACTTCCGCCTATAAAAGTAACGGGGCCGATTGGCTCTGGACGGGTGAACATGAATAGCTCTGTGACCTCTCAGTTTCTTTCCGGACTCCTGATGACTCTTCCCCTATGTACAGGGGATTCTGAAATAAGGGTTCATAATTTAAAAAGCAAACCCTATATCCTTATGACCCTGGAATTACTCAAGGACTTTGGTATTCAAGTGAATACAGACTGTCACCTCAGTACATTCCATATACCCGGAAATCAAAAATACAGCAAAAAAGAATATGCTGTGGAAGGGGATTGGTCCGGAGCCTCCTTTCTTCTTACAGCCGGAGCTGTGTCTGGAAAAGTGACTGTAACCGGATTGAACATGAAATCTCGCCAAGCAGACAGACAGATCATTAAAGCACTCCATAAAGCCGGGGCCCGCATTCAAACTACGGAAAACAAAGTATCTGTTTCCAGAAACAAGTTGACATCCTTTACATTCAATGCCACTCATTGTCCTGACTTGATACCTGCCTTGACTGTTCTTGCCTGTTTCGCCTCAGGAACCAGCAGGATAATAGGAGCTGACCGGCTAAAGGACAAAGAAAGCAATCGCGCGTTTTCCCTCACTTCTGAATTTGGGAAAATGGGAGCTAAAATTTGTTTTGAAAAAAACAAATTATTGATTTCAGGAGGAGGTTTAAAAGGAGGGACTGTTTTTTCTCATCATGACCACAGAATCGCTATGGCTGAAGCTGTAGCCGGCTTAAGAGCCAAAAGAGGTGCGAATATCCATAAATGGGAATGTGTATCCAAATCCTATCCTGATTTTTTTAAAGACTTAACATCCATCGGAGGAAACATAAAATGAATTCTTTTGGGAAATGCTTTCAGATTAAACTATTCGGAGAATCTCACGGAAAAGAAGTGGGAGTCGTGATGGACGGAGTTCCAGCCGGTCTTCCTCTCAACTCTCAAGACTTCATCAAAGACTTAGAAAAAAGAAAGCCCGGATCTGCAGGGACCACTCAACGCCAGGAATCAGATAAGCCCTTTTTTAGAAGCGGCATTTTAGATGACAAGGCTACGGGAGCTCCTCTTTCCATCTCTTTTCTAAACCAAAAAGCCCATGCCAAAGATTATGAATTCACAAAGGAAATTCCTAGACCCGGACACGCGGATTGGGCGGCTTCTCAAAAATACGGGGGATTCAATGACTCAAGAGGAGGAGGATCCTTCTCTGGCCGACTGACTGTAGGCTTGGTGGCCGCTGGGGTTATTGCTAAAAAAATGATCCAGCCTGTTCAGGTCAAAGCTAAACTCATAGAAGTGGGGGGATCCCAAAATATTTTGAAAATCATAAAAAAAGCATCTCTAGAAAATGATTCTGTTGGGGGATTGATTGAATGCCGTGTCAACCGTCTTTCCTCCGGATTAGGAGAACCTTTTTTCGATTCTGTTGAGTCTTTGATAAGCCATATTGTTTTTTCGGTTCCCGGAATAAAAGGCTTAGAATTTGGTTCAGGATTCGCGTGCAGCAAGATGAAGGGAAGCGAATGTAACGACAGATTCATAAACAAGCAGGGAACAACCTCTACCAATCATTCCGGGGGAATAAACGGCGGGATAACCAATGGAAATGAAATGGTCTTTCGGGTAGCGGTCAGGCCAACTCCGAGTATTCCCAAACCCCAAAAAACAGTGAATATAAGGACAGGAAATCTGGAAACTTTGACCATCAAGGGACGACATGACACCTGTATCGCTTTAAGGATGCCTGTGATTATCGAAGCATCCACAGCTATAGTTCTAGCTGATCTAATGCTGCAAGCCCAAAAAATTCAAAGAATCTGGAGAAAAAAATGAAACTTGATGATATCAGAAAGCAGATAAGTCATATCGACAGGCAAATTTTGGAAAGATTGAATCAGAGAATGTCTCTTTCCCTACAGGTCAAAAAACTTAAATCTAAAATTAAGGACCCAAAAAGAGAGATCCAAGTTCTAAACCAAATAAATAAAGAAACGAATGGCTTTGACTTGGTTCGGAGAAAATTTGCCAAAAAAATTTTCAAAAAAATCATCCGGGAAAGCCGAAAAATTCAAAAGAACAAACAAAAGGAGGAATCATGAATATTGTCATCTTAGGTGCTGGACATATGGGAAGCTGGTTTGCAGAAAACCTAAAAAAAACACACACATTAGGAATTTATGATAAAGAAAATCAAAAAACAAAGTCAAAAAAAGGCATGACTGTATTCAAAGAACTATCAGAAATACAAAACTTTAAACCTGAAATCCTTATCAATGCTGTAAGCATACAGAACACCATTCAGGCTTTTAAAACAGCAGCGCACTTTTTCACAGATTCCTGTATCCTTGCCGATGTGGCTTCAGTTAAAGCGAATATTCCTCAATTCTATCAAAAATGCGGGTTTCGTTTTGTTTCAATCCATCCCATGTTTGGTCCCACCTTTGCTAATGTGGACAGATTGGAAAACGAGAATGTGATCCTTATTAAAGAGTCAGATCCAGAAGGAATTTCCTTTTTTGAAAATTTTTTTAAATCTCAGGGGCTGAATATCTTTGAATATTCATTTGATGAACATGACCAAATTATTGCCTATTCATTAGCTTTTCCTTTTGCCTCAACTATGATTTTTGCCGCCCACATGAGTTCATCAGCAGTTCCAGGCACTACATTCAAAAAGCACCTTCAAATCGCTAAAGGATTGTTAGCTGAAGATGATTATCTTCTTGCTGAAATTTTGTTCAGCCCTTATTCCCTTTCCCAATTGGAAAAAGTCACTCAGCGTTTGGAATTCTTAAAGCACATTATCAAGGATAAAGATTTTGATGAAGCTCGAGATTTTTTCCAACGCCTTAGAAATAATCTCAAGAAATGAAAACAATTTGCTGGGGAGTGTTCGTTTCTCAGAGAGAGTTGAGGCGGGTCTGGGCTTCTTTTTTCAGATCAAGGCTGTCATCAGCCTTTTCCCATAGATGTAAAAATTCAGCATAATACTTTTTGGCTTCTTTTTTCATGCCCTTTGCTTCGAGAATCTGGCCCATCTGAAAGAGATTTTTGGAGAAAAAGTATTCTCCCTGAAATCTTAAACTTATGTTGTTTACTGAATCCTCCAATACTCTTTGAGCTTTTTCAAATTCCTGGGATTGATAAAAGGCTCCAGCCATTGCATTTAAATACCAAGCTTCTGTTCCATCATAGGCTGATAAAAGGGAAATTCCATTTTGAAACTCCTTCACCGCGTCCTCAGTATTTCCTTTCTCTATCAGAATAGAGCCGTTGACCAGATTATAAAGTCTCATTTCTTTTTTGTTCATGCCTTTTTGTATCATGACTTTTAATTTCTCAGCATTGCTCTCTGCTTGATCTATATCACCTTTCTTTATATCCACCAAACATCTAAAAAACTGGGCCAGCCTTTGAAGGTTTGAATTTTCAACATTCACAGCCAGCTCTTGAGCTTGAGTGTAGGCTGCGCTGCATTCATCCAGATCATCCCCTAGAAAATATATATAGGCTTTTGTCAAATACCAATTGGCCTCTAAATCCGGTTCTTCAATAAGTTGTGCCATTTCCACAGCCTCTGCTGCCTGCTCCAGAGCATCCTTGAATCGGCCCTGCATCAAATACAGATTGCAGAGAAGGTTTATGCCATTGTTATGGTTATTTGGATTTTCAGTTTCCAAAAGCTTTTTATACTCAGCCTCAGCTTTGTCCCATTCTTCTTTCATGTGATGGATTGATCCCCTGATGAAATATTGATCATCAAAGGAGGGATCCCTCGATAAAATCTTATCTAATTCGCTGAGAGCCTGATCAAATTGACCCTCCATCATATAGATTTGGGCAAGGTCTCCTCTTATGTAAATGCTCTCACCGATTTGATCCAAATAATAATGCAAAAGCTCCACAGCTTTTTCCGGGAGTCCCTTCGCTATATAAGCATTAGCCAAATTCATATAAGTCTGGAGCCCCCTGGACTTATTTTCTTTATTCACCAACAATCGTTCAATAGCCTCATCCCATTTTTCTAAACTCAAGTACAGAAGACCCAGGTTGTTGTTGGCGATTTCATCATCCGGATAGAGTTGCAGTAATTGCTTGTAGGCCTCAATGGATTGATCATAAGTTTTTTCTACCTGCCGGAAATAATCTGCTGTGATGCTGTATTTCTCACGTTTGGAAACATGATCTCTTTTTTCATAAGCTTTTTCTAGATTTTTGCTGGCTTCACCCTGGTAGCCGAGGTTGGAATAACACACATAGAGACCTCTATAAGCCATGGCAAATTCAGGATCTATGGCCACAGCTGCCTCCAGCAGAGGAATGGCTTTCAGGTATTCTCCCTGACCTTTGAAATTTGTTCCTTCCCGGTAATATCGGTAGGCATCCTGGGACTCTGTTGTGATCTGCCTTATATTTTGATCTAAATCTCCTTGTATATCCGCGGATGACAACTCGAAATCTTCCTTGACCATTGGCGTCAGCCGATCCACCATTTCAAAAAGACTTTCTTCTCCTATCCCTTCTACCTGGTCTCTTCCTATGATTCTCTCTGGTTCAGCTTCAAGCAGAGTGGTATTCACTCTGAGTTTGTCTCCGGCTTTGGTTAACCGACCCATAAGAACGTACTGAACACCGGCCTTGGATGCCACTTCTTTAAGATCTTTTGACGAATATGTTTTTGCGCTTTCCAAGTTCAGATCTTTTAAAATATCATAAAGCTTCTCCCCGCTTAAAACTCTCAAAAATTTAGACTGCCCCAGATCAGCTACCAACAGGTCAGAAATGGCTTTTCTCCAGTGGTCAAGATTCGAATCTCCTGTGTTGTTTTCAAAATGCATCACCACTAAGGAAGGTCTTCCCCCATCTGAAACCTTAACTTTTCCCTGCGGAATAACATTCCATAGAACCAGCCCCACAACAAGAACAGCTATGAAAATAAGAGCAGGGGTTAACATCTTTTTTAGATTGAATTTAACGGTAATCTCCCGTGAAGCCCTGGTTTTTCTTTTAGGCAGGACTTTGTCTGTATCCGGCATTTGTTTTTCGATGCTTTTTAACTCTCTAAGAAGGTGACCCACATCCTGATATCTTTCATCCGGATTTTTCTGTAAACACTTAAGGATCAAACAGCTTATCTTCTCTGGTATCTGAGAATTTATTCTTCGCGGGTCTAACGGCTTCTCAGATTTCTGCTTCACAGCCACGCTCAGAGGTGTTTTGCCTTCAAAAGGGATCCGGCCGGTCATCATTTCATACAGGATAATGCCTAAGGAATAAATATCAGATCGATGGTCAATGTCCTGTCCTTCAACCTGTTCCGGAGACATATATTCGGGAGTTCCCACAATAACTCCCTCCTCAGTTATTCCCTTTGACTTGACAGACCTGGCAATACCAAAATCCATGATCTTGGCATTTCCTTCTCTATCGATCATCACATTTTGAGGTTTTAAATCCCGGTGAATCACACCGAGTCTATGAGCTTCATTCAAACCATCGCAGATCTGCCGGGTTATGATCACAGCCTTGCCCACAGTCAGCTGTCCTATTCTGTGAATAAGTGACTTAAGATCCTCTCCAGACACATATTCCATAGAGATGTAATGAATCCCCTCATATTCACTCAGGTCATAGACTCGGCAGATATTCCGATGAGAGATTTTTCGGGTCAGTTTCAATTCATTCCGAAAGCGGTAAATGGTCTGTTCATCAGAAGAGATTTCAGGATTCAGTATTTTCAGTGCCACATCTTCATCAATATTAATATCTCTGGATTTGTATACAGTACCCATTCCGCCCTTTCCAAGTTTTTCAATGATATGGTATCTATCTGCGAACGTGCTCCCCACTCCCAGGTCCAATTTGGGAGTCACAAGTGTTCTTGTGGCAGAGGTGGGTGTTTTTGAGGTTGATGTCAAAGAAGTCCCGCAATTCCTGCAGAATTTTGTTTCGGGAGCATTGTTTGTTTTACATTTAGGGCATCTCATAATTTTAGATTCCTATTGTACCAGCACTATAGTTATATACGCAATACTAGTCAAATCAGTTGCTATTATTTAAATTGGGGACGGTTTATCCATTTACCTTATTTTTTATTCCGGCTTATCTAATCTGGATTATTCAAAAGCCAATGCATAAATATTTTATGAATAATTCAAGTTTATTGTTTGAAAAATAATATAATTTAAATTAAATTAAGAAGACAGGGAAATTTTGTCACATGTTTTTTTTTGAAAGGAGCCCAAATAAATGAAAAAAAGACTTCAAAAAAATTCAGTGTTAATGGCTTTTTTATCTATTCTCATTATTCTGGTCATGATGAGCTGCCAGGCTCAGGATTCAAATCAAAAGTCAAATCTTGTCTTCCATATCTCATTTCCTGAAGAACTCTCTGAGCAGTCTTTAGACGGACGCCTCCTGCTCATGATTTCCAACAATGACCAAGCAGAACCCCGCTTTCAGATATCTGACGGCACAGACACTCAATTGATCTTTGGAATAAATGTAGAGAATCAGAAGCCTGAACAAGAAGCTGTGATCGATTCCGATGTGTTCGGATATCCGTTAGAAAGCCTTGCTGATATTCCAGAAGGAGAGTACTTTGTGCAGGCTCTTCTTCATACATATGAGACATTCAACCGATCCGATGGTCACACGGTCAAGCTTCCCATGGATAATGGAGAAGGTCAGCGATGGAATCAGTCACCGGGAAATCTCTACAGCACTCCTGAGAAAATCAATATCGATCCATCCAAAGACCAGCAGATCAAAATAATAATGGATAAAAAGATTCCTCCTATTCCGGACCCTCCAGAAACCAAGTACATCAAACATGTCAAGATACAAAGCAAGCTGTTGACTGAATTCTGGGGAAGACCCATGCACTTGGGAGCTCATGTGCTTCTTCCTGAAGGATTTGACGAACATCCTGACGCCAAATATCCCCTGGTTGTCTTTCACGGGCATTTTCCTTATACCTTCGGGGGGTTCAGAGAAGAGCCGCCTGATGAAAATCTCGAACCTGATTACAGCGAACGATTTGATGTTAAAGGCTACAACCTCATCCAGCAGGAATACGCTCATAAGTTTTATAAAGAGTGGACAGGACCTGATTTCCCGCGCGTTCTTGTTATCGAAATCCAGCACGCTAATCCTTACTATGATGACTCCTATGCGGTCAACTCCGCCAATCTGGGCCCTTACGGAGATGCCATCACCTATGAACTGATTCCATTTATCGAGGAAAAATTCAGGGGCATTGGTGAAGGATGGGCGCGGTTTCTGTACGGTGGTTCCACCGGAGGCTGGGAAGCTCTGGGAGTCCAGGTGTTTTATCCTGATGAATACAACGGTTGTTTCGCAGCCTGCCCTGATCCTATTGACTTTCGAGCTTACACAGTGGTTAACATATATGAAAATAAAAATGCTTATTATCTGGAAAGCTTCTGGAAAAAGACACCCAGACCAGGAAAAAGAGATTATCTCGGTCATATAAGCTGTACTTTGGAAGAAATGAATCACAGAGAACTGGCCCTGGGCACAAATTCACGATCCGGTCAACAGTGGGATATTTGGCAGGCTGTTTATTCACCTGTAGGAGAAGACGGATACCCGAAACCTATTTGGGATAAGAAGACCGGAATCATCGATCCAGAAGTGGCTGAATACTGGAAGGAAAATTATGACCTTCGCTATATACTGGAAAGAGACTGGGAAACTTTAGGCCCAAAACTCAAAGGAAAAATTCATATCTACTGCGGAGACATGGATAATTACTATTTAAACAATGCGGTTTATCTTATGGAGGAATTCTTGGAAGGAACCAAGAGTCCTTATTATGGCGGAGAAGTGGATTATGGAGACAGAGCCGAGCACTGCTGGAACGGAGATCACGAGAGACCCAATGCCATTTCAAGGCTTAGATATAATCAGATGTTCATCCCCAGAATCGTTCAAAGGATCCTAAAAACAGCACCGGAAGGAGCTGATCTAGAAAGCTGGAGATATTGAATCTAGAAGCCGATTCCCGCTCTTAATTCGACCCCCTTTACAAAACGACTGGTTGCATTTCAAAAAAAAGCCTGAGAAAACAATAATTTTTTATTCTTGAATTATTTTCCTGAATGATTATAATGTTAGTGAGTATTCACTACCATGAAAGAAACCATATTCACTATTTCAAAAGAAACCCGGAAAAAAGAGATCATAGATACGACTCTCGAAATCGTGGATAAACACGGCATCAAAGGAATGACTGTAGCGCGCATAGCCAAACAAGTTGGATTTGCAGAGTCTGCACTTTACAGACATTTCCAATCAAAAAAAGAAATCATACAATTTATTCTGAATGAAGCCGCAGCGGCTGCCCGTCAGCAGCTTAAAGAAATCATTGATTCCAATGATAATGCGGTTCATAAGCTGCAATCACTTTTAAAAATTCATCTTGAGTTCCTTGAAGCATTCCCCGGACTTTTTAAAATTGTCTACTCTGATGAGATCCATATCGGGGAAAAGTCTCTGCTCAACAAATTGGAGTCTTTGATCAATGAACTGACCGATTCCATTAAAGAAATCATTGATAAAGGGAAAAAAGCCCATGAATTCCATGCTGATGTAGACTCCACTATAGCCGCGGTAAATTTTCTGGGAATTGTGCAGACATCTTTTTCCTACTGGACCATTAAAAACAGAGAAATATCACTAAATAGGACCGGAGAGCGTCTCCTTTCCCAGTTCCTTAACGGAATAAAATCTTAGAAGGGAACTCAAAAATAAATACCCATGACTAACAAATGAGAGTGAATATTCACTCTGAAATAAAGGAGTTATCCATTGCTGAATCAATTATTCGGATTCATCATCAAGTTTAGAATCGCTGTGGTTCTTATCATTATCATTGTCACCTGTTTGTTTGGCCTTCAAATGAAAAATCTTTATTTTGAAAATCAAATGACTCAATGGGTTCCTGAAGATGACCCTGTCTTGAAGCTTCTTCTTCACACCGGAGAGCTGTTCGGCTCCAATCAGCTCGTGCTGATCACATTTAAAATCGATAATAAACAAGCATTTTCTCATCAAACTCTGACCCAGGTGAAATTTCTCACTGAAGAATTAAGCCAAAATGACCAAATATTTCTTGTCAATTCACTTTCTAATTCTCCTTATATCACTCAAATTCCCGGAGGAATTGAAGTCAGGGATTTTCTGGAGAATATTCCGGAAACCAAAGAAAAATTAGCTGAACTTAAAAAATCAGCCTTATCAAAAGACACTTTAGTCAATAATGTCATTTCTTCAGACGGCGAGTGGCTGGCCATGAGTGTGTTTATTGACTCCCAAGAAGACCTCATTGAAGTGTTTAGGGAAACCATAAAACCCGCGGTGGAAAAACATCTGGATTCACAGACAGAAATCTATTACTCCGGAATTCCTTCAGACGCCTATTTTGCCGATGAATTCGTCTCGTCAGATTTAAAAAAGCTTATCCCTCTTATTGTCATCCTAATTCTTATGGTACTCTATTTAAGCTTCAGGCATTGGAAAGGGATTGTATTCCCTCTTATTGTGGTGGTCATAGCCGTTATATGGACTTTTGGAGTGATGGGGCTTTTTCGCAGCCCTTTAAATCTGATAAGTCCGGCTCTGCCTGTTCTGCTGATGGCTTTGGGGTCTGCATATGGAATCCACGTGGTCAATACTCTCTACAGCCATTCTGACGTCACAAGCCAAAGACTGACCAAAGTTCAGTCCGCAGCCAGCCAGATCGCCTCTCCTGTAGTGCTGGCAGGATTGACCACTATGGCGGGTTTTGTTTCGTTTTTGATAGTTAAACTCAAAATCATTTCAGAATTTGGCTTTTTTTCTGCTCTAGGGATCCTCTTTGCGGTCATTATATCCCTTGTTTTCATACCTTCAGCCCATGTCATTTTTAAGGTGAACGAAAAAACCTCTCAACAAAGACACATGTCATTTTTATCCCCTTTTCTCAAAGTCCTGTTCCGTTTTTTAAAAGGACATGAAAAATTCATCTTGGTGCTATCGCTTGTCCTCATCATAGGACTTGGTTACGGCCTTTTTATTATAAAAAGACAGGTAAATTTTACTCAATATTATCCTAAACACAGTCATCCCAGAGAAGCCCAAGAAATCGTTAAAGAACATTTTGGGGGGTCGTTTCCCCTTACTGTTTATGTTAAAGGGGACAGTTTCAAATCAGCCGCTCATCTTCGAATCATAAGGAGAATCTCTCTTTATCTGGGTTCATTTCCGGAAGCCAGTCAACCTTTTTCTCTAGCAGACTTTATTGGGGAACTGAACTTCCAGCTCAATGACCGGTATCACATTCCAGAAAATGATCGGGGAGTTGGAAATCTATGGTTTTTTCTGGAAGGCCGGGATGAGCTCAATCAAATCATTACCAATGATTTAACTGAGAGTCAAGTGTTCGCGCGTGTTTCGAATTCAGAAGTTGAATTCATGCGCCGCACTCGAGATAAAATCAATCTTTTTCTTGAACAGGAATATTCAGAAAATCCCTCTGTGTTTAATCTAGAAGACTTTAATGAAGATCAAACCCAAGAATTAAGAAAGGAAGAAGCTGAGTATATCCTGGATGAAATCAACTGGCTCATTCAATCCTACGGAAAAAAATCGCTTAAAAAAGAATCGGCTCTTTCTCAAATGCAGGCTTTTATTCAGGACTTTCCAGAATCTGAAGACCAAGATGTGAAGATGATAGCTTCTTCTGAATTTAGAAATACCATTTATTCTGAATTTTTTGACTTCATCATATCTGACGACATCAAAAAGACTCTATTCCAACAATGCGTTTCCTCTCTCTCAGAATCAAAAATTTCCACCCAACATTTTAAAATTATTTTAAAACAAGTAATCCCTGAGGAAGAGTATGATGATGAGATTGCTTTGGATGTGGCTTCTACCTTATCCTTGAGAGTGACTGAATCCATCAGGGCTGCTTTTTCAGACCGCGCTTTTAATGAGATTTCTTCCTCAATTCATGTCGATTCAATAAATGACCCGAATTTTTCAAAAAAACTAAAAGGACTGCTGTATGAAATCGCAGATAACCTGGCCATCCTTCCTCAAAATAGGGTTTCTTTTAAAGGCCAGCCTGTTCAAATCTCTAGAATTGAACAAAGCGGTCATCCTGTGTTTATGACCCGAATGGATTATTTCCTCTACACATCCCAGATACAGTCTCTTATCCTGGCACTCGTGATCACGTTCATCCTCATCATGATCATGAGCCGTTCTTTCACTTGGGGGCTTATTTCCATCTTCCCCATAGGATTCACCCTTTATATGATCTACAGCTTCTTGGGTTTGACGGGAATTCCCCTTGACTTTGTCACTATGATGATTGCCGGAGTTTGTATTGGAGTGGGAATCGATTATGTGATTCATTTCACTCATGGTATTAGAGAAAAAGCAAAACAGGGTTTTGGGATTGAAGAGGCGGTCCAGGATGTGTTCATGGAAAAAGGAAAAGCCATTTTAGCTAACTCTTTGGCTGTTATGACCGGCTTTGTGGTTCTTCTTTTCTCTTCCATGAGTCCCTTAAAAAATTTGGGGGGAGTGATGGCCGGAGCTATGTTTCTGGCCGCTCTGTCCTCTTTAACCATACTCCCGGCTCTCATCCTTATTTTTAAACCCAAAATAGGAGGAAAAAAATGAATAAAAAAACAGTCATAATAGGTTTAACTCTTTGTCTTATTTCGATGGGTTTTGGAGGGAACAAAACCGGAAATGAACTCTTGAGAAAAATTGATGCTCTCACGGTAGGAAATGAAGCTCCCAAAGACACCCAGATGATGATGACCATGAAAATTGTGAGTTCTTCCGGAAACCAAAAAATGCGCGAACTACAGACATGGACTAAAAACAATCCGGACCAAGATGACTTTCGCCTTATGAAATTCACATCTCCCCCGGATGTCAGAAACGTGGGATTTCTCACTCTATCAGACGAACAGATGTATCTTTATCTTCCTGAATTTCGCCGAATACGTCGTATTGCCTCCCACAACAAATCCGACCAGTTCATGGGTTCTGACTTTTCTTATGAAGACCTGGGAGTCTCTTCTTTCCAAAAATATTATGAGGCAGAAATCATGAGTGAAGAAGATGACTCCTGGATGCTCAAACTCTCCAAAAAACCGGATGCTGACAAACCCTATGAAAAAATCGAGATGTGGGTCTCCAAAGAATCCAATCTCCCCACAAAAATGAAGCTCTATGATTCGTCCGGAAATCTGTGGAAAGAAGAGCTCCAGGAAAACAAATCCTTTGATTCCTACTGGATCCCGGTGAAGATCACCATGAAAAACCTCAAGGAAGACTCCTGGACAGAACTCACCATGAAAGAAATTCAAACAGACCAGGGACTGGACTCTGAAATATTCACACCCAGATATCTGAAAAGGAGAGTCCGGTGAAAAAAACAGTTGTTTTGTTTCTGGTGATCCTTTTTATCTATCCGCTGACCGCTGGAGCGGATGTCCATCTATCCGGGCGGGTGAAGCTTTTTTCTTCTCTTTTTTTAAAAAAGAATACAGAGGGACTTTATTTCAACCACGACTCAGCTGAATTTGCGACCAAGCGTCTTGAGACTCGCTTGCGTCTTTCCGGCTTCCTCTCTGACCAAATAAGCTACTCCGTTCGTTTCGACAGTTTTTCTCAACCGGATGCTCTTTTTTCTGAGTGGAGATTCCCTGAATCCAGCCCTTCCGGTGCTCCCTCTCAGGCTGAGCCTTTTGATTTTTTTCTCTATGAAGGAAACATCCGGATCATTGATTTCATTATTGATGGTCTTGATTTCACTGTGGGAAAACAGAGGATCCCGTGGGGAACTGCGGATAAGGTCAATGTGGTGGATAATCTGAATCCCATTGACTTTGCCAATTTCCTCACTTTTGACCCGGATTATTTTGCGGAAAGGCGACCTGAAACAGCGCTCAATTTCGAATACTATTTTTCCGGCTTCACAAAAATTCAGCTGGTCTGGCTGTTATCCCGGCAGATCGCACCCCTCCCTTCTAATTTTTCTGATATGGTCACTCAGGGTCTCATGCCTACCTATATCAATATCATGACTGAAAACAAACTTTTCCAAAACACAAATGCGGGATTGAGATTTTCAACGGTTTTGTTGAACACAGACATAGGTCTGAGCTATTACCGAGGAAATTATAATCTGCCTAGGCTTTACGGAGTCACTCCCACAGCCCTTACCGGACTTGAATATTCCTATAAATATCCTCAAAGAGAGGTATTTGGACTGGATGTAGCCGGAGAAATCTTTTCTGTGGGTTTCTGGGCTGAGGCGGCTTATGTCAGACCTGAAAAAATGGATGCCTTTGTCTTTATCTCCATGCCTGTCAATGAAGTTCCTTCTCTGGTAAAGAAAACTTTTCTTCTTTTTGAAGACTCTTACTTTAAATACGTAGTGGGCGCAGATTACACTCTGGATATAGGGACCGGACTCTACCTGAATGCCCAGTACCTGCACGGCTTCTTTGACGAAATCGATTATTCCGCTCAAGCCCAGTCCGCATTCGGATTTAAAAAAGGAATGTTTTTCGGGGAAATCGAAGACTATTTTCTGGCCAGTGCTGAATACAGCCTTTTGAAAGACAAGCTGACCTTAGAATTTGGAGGTCTTGTTGAATTCAGCGGAGAGGCTGAATCCTTTGCCTTTATGCCGTCTCTGGAGTACAAAATCAAGGATATGGTCACTTTTCAAGCTGGGGGTTTTTTAGTCACAGGA
>Ga0180433_10006706_pt1 | contig 14980 bp, 17 predicted proteins | sample SS_ome_8_FD_132980 | JGI IMG/M metagenome (GOLD analysis project Ga0180433, IMG submission 132980) | Hypersaline lake sediment archaeal communities from the Salton Sea, California, USA - SS_1_D_1 metaG | ecosystem: Environmental > Aquatic > Non-marine Saline and Alkaline > Hypersaline >... | reverse complement strand
CAGAGATGCACCCCCCTGTTAACGTACCATCGCTCCAGAAATCTATTGGAAGCATCGGTTTAGTTCGGCGACAATCACGAATCGCGGTACGCAGCATATCGCGTTGTTCAGGTGTAGGCATTAGATTAACATCAGGGTCTTCACCTACCGGCATATAGAGAAAAATCCATCCATAGAGTGCACCTCTATCCGCCATAAACTCAAACCAGTCTTCGGAACATATCACTTCGGCGTTTTCCCTGGTAACCAGTGAAGAAAATCCGAAGATACAGCCGGCCTCTCGTAGATCGTCCATTGCCTGTAGTATTTGCTTGAATGCCCCTTTACCGCGCGATGCATCAGTATACTCTAATGGCCCATTGATGCTGAGTTGCGGCGCTATATTACCCATATCAACAAGCTTCGATGCCATTGTTTTATCTATAAATGATCCGTTGGTATATATCTGAAAAAATGACTTATCATGTTTTTCTATAACAGGAAGCAAATCAGGATAGATAAACGGCTCTCCCCCCAGTATGATGAAGAAGTTTATTCCCATTTCTTCGGCCTCACCCAAGACACGATCGAATAACGCAGGACTCATATCGTCGTTTCGACTGTAGCTTGCTGCGTAACAACCTTTGCACCGGTAGTTACATCTCATCGACGGGGATATCAGCATTACATAGGGAGGCGTAACGTTGTATTTTTCCTGGCAGTGAGTATTAATATCAGGATCTCTAAATAGCATGCTCACTATCATTCGGGCAATATACCGTCGACGAACATTTGGGTGAATATCACGGGCAATCCTACGTATGAATAAACGTCCCGGTTTTCCTTGGTCCAACCAGTTGTGTGCCCACTCTTTAATCACCTGCTGTTTTTCATTGCCGGCAATGTAATCGATTGCCTGAAGTATATATTCTGCTCCTGAATCCGGATCTTTACCCAGCATCCCTAATGCATCTCCCAGCGACTCTTCTGCCAATTCCCTCTTTGTCCAATTCATAGTATGAAAGTTCATACTTGCTTCCTTGCTCACCAGCCTATCATCAAGAAAATAGTGATCATTTTTACCCCCTATCACGTTACTTTACCTTTACTAAGTAGTAAAAAACATCAACCTACTGTTTAGTATTGAGTCACCAAATGAATTAATCTGTCGGCTTTTTTGTTCATTTTGCTGGTGTATACTGTATACGATAGTTGTAATGAGTACAGGTCTACGTCTAGTCAGGCTGTAGGTATCGCCCGGTCACAGATACGTAGTTATTATGATTTGATACGTAATTTTCGCGAATCATTTACGTATAATTACGAATTCCACGGGCGATACCATGGCATGGATAATTATATTGTTTGTTGATGATGACACTAAGGCGGTGTTTGTGTGTGAATTCTGTGTGAAGCATGGAGAGGGCAAAAGTGGTACCTTAATATGCAAAACTATTCTCAGGAACTTTGGGAACAGGATGGAAGAGCCAGGTACACCGATAAATTTATTAGTAGGTTTGAAGAATCGGCAAAGGCTCTTTCTCGCATCGATAGAGTCAGCAATGTTCCGATAATTAATCGCCTGGTACGCTCCATGGTCACCCGCATGGAAAAAGAGTACCACTGGGGCCAGGTACTCCCCATAGAAGACGTTGAATTCGTTCTTGATTTACAGGATTCGATCGTACTACTGCCATGTCCATGTCGAAAAATGACCACGGGCCGAGAGGCACGCTACTGCATTGGGCTGGGCATTAATATTACTAATGTGTGCGGCAGATATCCTGACTATTTTGAGAGTATGGAGCTTTTAGAACCGGATGATGCCAAACGTATTCTTAGTACTTTCGACAAAGAAGGACTTCTGCATTCGATATGGACTTTTAAAACGCCCTATATCGGTGCTATCTGCAACTGTGATCAGGACTGCATGGCCTACCGCCTTCAAGTTAAATCGGGTCTCATGCAGATGATGTTTCGTTCCGAATACGTCGGTTCGATTAACTGGGATATGTGTACAGGCTGTAAAAAATGCATTAAAAACTGCCAGTTCGGTGCAATTCTCTACTCAATTACTAACACAAAAGCGGTTATAGATAAATCCTTATGCTACGGCTGCGGTGTATGCCGTACCGCCTGCGATCATAATGCCATTGAGCTTGTACCCAGAACGGTGCATGCTGATCTTCCATGGTGAAAGAAGTTGCTATATGAAGGTTGCCGTTGATAGTAAGACCTGTGGTGACCCTCTTACCTGTTTACTGTGTCTCGATCGATGCCCGGAATCAGTATTTGTTGTGTATCCACGTACCAGAAGACTACCTAACACCATGGCCAGTAATTGGGTGATAACGACCATCTTCACCTCAAAATGCCTTGGGTGTAAAGATTGCGTATATTTTTGCCCAACGGGAGCAATATCTGTGCAGAAATAGCACTTCTTGAGGCATTTGGAAACTATCATGAAAATAAAAAAATGGCTATATTGCTTAGCCGCCCTGCTGGACATTGGGTAGATAAGACTTGCGTATTCGCAGCGGACTTAACAATGAAAGAAATCTGATAATGGTAAGTATCTGGCTAAATACGTAGTTCAGTACATCGTCCATATTAGGTATTGGTACGTATTTTTAAGGAATAATATCTGATGATAATAAGTATCTAACGCAGTATTAGAATGGAGAAAAAAATGCCGCCATGTATGATCTCGCACGACAATACGACCTTTGTCCTGATTTCTTTTGAAGGGCCCGATCGCTATTCTCTCGCCGGAGGATTAGGCGTTCGGGTGCAAGGGTTAGCCAGCACACTTGTGGAAATGGGTTATCCTGTACATCACTTTTTTATCGGTGATCCCTATAAGAAAGGGGCTGAATCTTCACCATGTAGCAAACTGACCCTTTATCGCTGGTGTCAATGGATCAGTCATTATTACCCAAACGGCGTCTATGACGGTGAAAACGACAAGTTGAATGACTTCAATGATTCATTACCCGATTTCGTCGTCTCTAACATAATTGAAAAAGAAGTGGCAAAGGGGAAAACCGTCGTAATCCTTAGTGAAGAATGGCATACCGCTGAGGTTGTGTGTCGTATCAAAGGTCTGCTACAGGCCAAGGGGATCGATGATAAAACCATTATTTTCTGGAATGCGAATAATACCTTTGGATTCGATAGGATAGATTGGAAACGCCTGTCTCAAAATGCAACCATCACTACGGTCAGTCGTTATATGAAACATTTGATGTGGGATTTTGGGATCAATCCACTTGTAGTTCCCAACGGTATACATCCAAATCTGCTACGGGACGTGGACAAGAATCAGTGCAGGAAACTAAGAAATAAATTTACACCGAAAACCTTACTTTCAAAAGTTGCTCGATGGGATCCGGATAAGCGATGGAACTCGACAGTTGAAGCAGTCGCGAGACTGAAAGAAAAGGGCCAGCAGGTCGTGCTGCTAGCAAGGGGAGGTATAGAATCACACGGTAACGAAGTTCTAGCGAACGCCCAATCGCTCGGTCTCAAGGTAAAAAGCGTAACCAGTAAAAAGGACTCAATCGAGGGCTATCTGGCGGCTCTCGAAGAAGCGGGTTCCTTCGATGTACTAGATGTTAAATTTCATATTCCACATTCATTCCTCAGAACGATATACCATACCTCTGATGCAGTCCTCGCTAATAGCGGTCATGAGCCTTTCGGACTTGTCGGTCTGGAGACGATGGCAGCTAGCGGTATGGCATTTACCGGCGGTACGGGAGAAGACTACGCTATTCCTTACTACAATTCTATTGTGATTGAAACTAACGACCCTGCAGAAATAGAGGAGCATGTCCTATATATTAAACAGAATCCCGGAGAAGACAATAGAATGAGAAAATCAGCCAGACTAACTGCCGGGTATTTCACATGGAGCGGGGCTGTGTCCAATTTAATCAGAAAGCTGGAATATCTGGGATTAATTAAAGGAATATTTTCTTATAGAGAGCTGGCGTACATCACAGAAGATACATTAATTAACATTGAGAAAATGAGTTTTAATGAAAAAGTTCCTACAGGTGGTTTAAATCTACCTCTTAATAAACCTGTTTCGGCAAAATCTATGCCAGCTCTTATTAGTGGAATGTCATAAATCAAGCGAGGGGGTTTGTAGTATGGCTAGAATGAAATCCGAGGAAGCAAGAAAATACTTAGCACATGTACCGGAAGAAAACAGCTTCTACTGTACAAATGGTTCATACATTACGAGCATTGAGGAATTGGGTACTGCTATGGAGAAAATCGACGATCAAATTTATTACTACCATGCCCATGATCATGGAAATGATTTCAGTAAATGGGTAGGAGATGTGATAGGAGATCAAAAACTATCCAGGGACCTGGATAAAGCGTCCTCAAAAACCGAGGCGTCGAAGAGGACACAGGAGCGAATCACCTTTCTTCAAAGTAGACTGTAAAAAATAAAGCTATGTCAACAATCAGAATAGACCGTATTTAAGGACAAAACATCGGTCAAGACAGTTTTTAAAGACATACAGGAAGGAGTTAAAATGCCGGAGTTTGGTACAGCCTTTTCCGGACTTGAGAATAAAAGGAAGGTAACACACGCTGAACTTATAAGGGCAATTCGCTTTGTGATAGCCGCAGAATATGAAGCAGTACAGCTCTACATGCAGCTCGCCGAGTCAACAGATAATCAGCTGGCTATTAAAGTTCTGGTTGATATCGCGGATGAGGAACGAGTTCATGCCGGTGAGTTTCTCAGACTTCTATATGAGCTGGAACCGAATGAGAAGAAATTTTACGATGAAGGTGCCGAAGAGGTAGAAGAAATGATGAAATAATCTCCTGATCCTTCAACATCATAAATACCCGGTACCTATACTCCACTTGATATAGTCTACCTATAATCCCATAAATTATTATCGCATGACAGACCTGATTGCGTCTGCAATGACACATATAAAGACAACAGATGGTTAGTACCAGCGTTGATTAATCCCAATGACATGCAAAACTATACTTATGGGTGATGCAGCCCTTCAGGTGGAATTTGTACAATCTAGTAATTCCGTCATTGGCTAAACCGATGGTTAGGAGGTTGAAATGAAAGCATTTGAGATTGCATCTGACGTGGTTTATTCGGTACCCCCAACGGCAAAGCTCAATGAGGTCGCATCTATTATGAAAAGACACGGTATCGGTGCTGTTCCCGTCTGCGAGGGCAAGAACCTTATTGGTATGATAACTGACAGAGATATAGTTATAGGATGCGTAGCTTCTGGTATGCACCCTGCAGCATGTCAGGCCGATGAGTTTATGACATCTGCGCCAATTGCAGTAAATCCCGATACAGGATTGGAAGAAGTAGCAGCAATCATGGGAACAGAACAGATTAGACGTATCCCCATTATCAATGACGGCGAAATAATAGGCGTTATCTCGTTAGGTGATCTGGCTAGCTCTCTGTTAACTGAAGATGCAATTATAGCGGATACACTGCGCGAGATATCAAATCCGATATCTATTTAGACGCCCGGGGATATCGTGAAATATCTCTATTCTCGAAAGGTGTAAACGATATGGAGTTACTGATTGGAACCAGGGTAATCGACAGTAATGGTGATTACATTGGTACAGTTGGCCATATAATGCGAGATACGTGGAGCGGTGAGGTCAAGAAATACATGGTTTTGAGTGGAAAACCAACTGAAGGTCTTATGTTCAGTCCCAACGATATTGCGGATATCAGCAATGATCAGGTTAGACTCAGAGTATCCACAGATACGGTTACTGAGTGATTCCTCCACAGTAAGCTCCCCACTTAATACAATTCAAGCAGTATAAACTTTCCATATTGATGAAAGGAGATATTGTGACTATACATAAAATCAGATTCGATAATCGGGAGTGGATCATAATAAATAACGCAATCACTACCGAAGAACGATATCGTAACGGTCTGGTATCATACGCTCACTGGTTTCCTGACGGAACTATAAAGCGCCACGGAAGGGTGATAGGTACAGTTAACGACATTGAATGGCTTGCGGAGAAAGAGGAGATCAGACCAACGAAGAAAGGCATAGCAAAACTGTTTATTCGAATGCGTAATTGGTACAGATAGTCATATAATGATATATATTTCAATATGGTAAATAATTGGGAAAAGACGGAGGATTTATGATACAGAGATTAACATTTCTCATAGTGCTAATGATAGTCACTGCCTGGTTTCCAGGTTGTACAGAAACGAATATGTATGATTACACGTTTTCTTTTGAAGATGGACTTGAATCATGGTCAGAGGATGGTACGGACTTGGATAACCCGCCCGTCGATTGGACTGTTGCCTTAAGCGATGAAATGTCATCAGAAGGGGATTATGCGATAAAGCTCTATCTCAATAACGTGAATGACGCCGGTAAGATCTGGCTAGAGCGTTCGTTCGATTTGGAACCAAATCGAACATATAATGTAGAAATTACATACGATTTTGCCAGTGCTGATTTTGGTGATTTCAATCTCTGGCAAATCATAACGGGCGTTTCCTCGGAAGAACCCGAAGCAGCTGATGATCTCATGTTCCAGGGGGACACAGGAATCGGCGAGCAAGAGGGCTTCATCTGGTTGGACAAGAGCTATGAATTTACCGCCGAATCCAACGATGACGGAGAGCTATGGGTTGCCCTGGGTGTATGGGGAACATGGGAAACCCCACGAACATACTATATAGACAATATATCTATTTCATTTATCGAACAATAGATCATCGACTTGTTCAGACGCATCTTGTCAGGAGCATATCCGCCGGGCACAATAACAGCGTCGAATTTCTGATTATCCAATTCGTCAGCAGCAATATCAGAGATCACTTCGGCCTTGTGTCGTTTTCCGCGATATTTAGCACCGGCCTTGCTCCCAATTATTGTCACTTCTGCGCCGGCTGCCTTCATAGCATTCAGCGGCGAGGTAAGCTCATCGTCCTCAAAATCAGATTCAGCCAGTATGGCTATCTTTCTACCTTGAATAGATACCTTAGTACCTTTTTTTTGATCCTAGCGAAATTTCTGCAATTGTTCCTTTGCTCGCGATGAGTCAAGAATCTGGCGAACCGGGGGGCCTTTTTTAAGAGCAGGTTGGCGTTCCTCGAATGTGCTTCGTTCCTCCCTGTATATGACTCCTACCGGTATTCGTTCGCCCCATTCTTCGGCCTTGGCTCTAACCTGACGTTTATCCGTGGGATCGTAGCTCTCGTCCTCCAGCCGATAAACCCGCTCCCGGTACCATTGAAAGGTATTTCTGTGGTTGAAAGAAACACACGGCTGCAGGATATCTATATAAGAAAAGCCTTTATGTTGAATACCCTGCTTTATTAAATCGGAAAGGAGCTCGATATCTCCCGCGAAGCCACGCGCGACAAAGCTGGCACCACATGCCAGCGCAAGCGCAATTGGGTTCAACGCAGGACTTGCACCTTCAGGCGTTGTCTTGGTAATGAAACCTTCATCGCTGGTAGGAGATGCCTGGCCTTTAGTCAACCCATATACCTGGTTGTCATGCACAAGATACGTAATGTCGTGATTGCGACGTAAAGAATGGAGGAAATGGTTACCGCCTTCACCATAACCGTCACCGTCTCCCCCGACAACAATAACTGTGAGTTCGGGATTCGCTAGTTTGGCGCCTATGGCAACAGGCAGCGCCCTGCCGTGTAGCGAATTAAATACATTTCCCCTGGAATAGTGCGGTAGTTTTCCTGCCTGGCCTATCCCTGATACAAGCAATACCCGTTGTGGTTCGATACCAATGTCTACCAGAGCCTTATTAATCGATCTAAGTATGCCGAAATTGCCACAACCTGGGCACCAGGCTGGCTCCAGTCCGGTATAATCATGCATAGTCACCATGTTGAAATAGCCCCTTTCTTTATCCTTTCCACCAGATAATTTGGTGTGAATGGACGACCATCATACTTCAATACTAATCCGTCAACTTTTATACCCGTCTCCGCACGAATTAAACGAGCGAGCTGTCCACTGGCGTTTCCTTCAACGACATATGTCTTCTGTCCCTTTTGCAATGAATCCTCGACATCCTTACTGGGGAAAGGCCACAATTCGCTCAATTGAAGCATATTCACCGATGCACCATCTCCATTTAATATATCGACGGCCTCTCGCACTGCTCCATACGTACTGCCCCAGCTAATCAGGCTAATCTCCGGCCTGGAAGCACCATACATCGAATTTAGGTTGATATCTCTGCGTAGGCTATTATACTTGCGTAAACGTTTCTCTACTTGATTTGATCGCATTCCCGCATCCTCAATCAAGTGTCCGTCTTCGCCGTGTTCGTCGGAATCCGTTACTACCAGGGCTTCGCTCATTCCCGGAAACGCACGCGGCGAAATGCCTGATTTCGTTATGAGGTGCCTCTTGTAATCTTCGGGCTTATAGTCCCGATCCGTCTTATATAATTCCCCACGGTCTATTTTCACCTTTCTGAAATCGAATTCAGGTATCGTCTGATATGACGTAGCCAGCAAGTGATCGCTTAGGAGGATCATCGGTATTTGATATCTTTCCGCAAGGTTAAACGCCTTGACCGTCAGATAAAACGCTTCTTCTACTGTCGACGGGGCTAAAACAGCGCGGGGAAAGTCCCCGTGATGAGCGGAGAGAACGAACTGCAGATCGCCCTGTTCGGTTCTGGTTGGAAGCCCAACAGCGGGCCCAGGACGTTGCGCATCCACTATGACAACCGGCGTTTCGGTGAGGCCTGCCAATCCCAATCCCTCCGCCATCAGACAGAAACCGCTGCCGGATGTCGCGGTTAACGCCCTTACTCCTGCAAACGCCGCGCCGACCACCATGTTTATGGCAGCTATTTCGTCCTCAGGCTGTATTACGACCAGGTCCATATCTCTGGCTCTCGCGGCCATGAACTCCAATATGGAGCTGGCCGGTGTCATGGGGTATGCCGCCATGAATTTACATCCTGCCGCGATCGCTCCAAGCGCAAGTGCCTCATTTCCATTTAATAGAAGCATGTCGCTTTTACCCTTATCCTTGAGTGTGATAGGATAATCCTTGTGGAAATTTTCCTTTGCAAATCTATATCCGGAGTGAAGTGCTTTAACATTAGCATCGCCGGCTTTTCTATCGAATGTTTCCTGTAACAAAATTTCTGCGGTCTTCGGATCAAATTTTATTAGGGCGAGACATGCTCCCAGAGCGACAGTGTTGGCCGTTATCTTGTTGCCCGCCTCCTTTTCAGCCAATTCACCTAATGGGATACCGAATAGACCATCACCGTTCAAATCCGGAGCTTTTTCCTTATCGAATATGACCACTCCACCATCGACCATTTCGTTACGATGCAGATCGACACTTTCCTGATTGAGCGCCAGCAGCATATCCAGCGACGTATTGATTGCGCCTACCTCGCTGTCCTTTGTACGGATGCGAAAGAAGTTATGACCTCCTCTTACCCTTGATTCATAATCCTGATCGCTATATACATGATAGCCTCCTCGAGCGAAAATCTTCGACAGTATCTGTCCCAGCGACTGGACCCCCTGTCCGGCCTCCCCCCCGATCATAAAACTGGCTTCTGTCATACATTCCTCCTTACAATTAGTCCGCCTTACTTACTTCAAAATGAATTACTAATCTCTTCATAGTCCTGTGTATCCATACGCCAACCGCTGGCAGCGGCGTTTTCTTCTAGATGTTTAATCTGTACTGCTTTGGGAATAGTGATCACCTGTTTCTTGGCAATAAGCCAGTTGAGGTATATCTGTGCCGGTGTTTTACCATATTTCTCAGCCAGCCTTGCTACTATATCCTTTCCCTTCCCGGTATGAGTGAACAAATAACCTGTCGCTAATGGAATATACGCTGTTATCGTGATCCGTTCTTTCTCCGCAAAAGTGAGTAAATCGTTTTCCACGCCTCTTGAAATTACGTTGTACTTGACCTGATTTGCGGCTATTCTATGTCGAGAAAGGGCTCTTTGAGCCTCTTCAACTTGGTTAACATAGAAATTACTCACTCCGATAAAGCGTATAATTCCCTGATCCGCAAGGTCTTCCATAGCACGCATCGTGTTATCAATAGCAATAGCTGTTACCGGCCAGTGCAACTGATACAGATCAATGTATTCGGTGCCGAGACGATTCAAACTTCCTTTCGCTGCCCGGAAAACATCTTCGTAGTTGTAGTGTTGCGGTTCCACCTTGGTAGCAATGAAGACACTATCGCGAGGTATCCCTTTTATCGCCCGCCCGATAAGTTCCTCAGCACGACCATTGCCGTACATCTCAGCGGCATCTATATGAGTAAGATCCTTTTCTATGCCATATCTTAGGGCTTTCACAATTTGAGCGTCATCAATTTCAGATGGAGCGTATTTATCAGGCGGAGCTATATTCCATGTGCCCATGCCTATTACCGGAACATCGACATCACTCTGGCCTAGCTTCTTTGTCTCCATTCACCTCCCTCCCAACCAATTTCGCTTCATGTTCTGCTTGTCTGTAACTCTCCAATAAGCTGCCGAATTCCATCGCTTAATCTCGTCTCTGGCTGATACCCAATCACTTTCTTTGCTAAAGAAATATCAGCATATTCCCGTTTTATATCGCCCTCTGGCCAAGGTTTATACTGAACCTCAGCTTTCCTGCCAGTAACTACCTCGATTGTTTTAATAAGGTCATTTATGCGTATCTCGCCACCGGTTCCTATATTTAAAACCTTGCCAATGCTGTTATCGTTGTTTGCTGCCATTACATGCGCCCGTACAACATCTTTGACATAGATATAGTCACGAGTCTGGCTGCCATCTCCATTAACTGTAATAGGCTGGCCCTCTGTAACAGCCCGTGTATAATGAACGACCTCGTCCAGGCTGGTCTCCAGATTTTCCCTAGAGCCGTATACGTTAAAAGGCCGCAGGCACGTACAGTCAAGACCATAGGCTCGAGCAAACACATTACAATAATTTTCTCCACAGAGCTTGCTTGCCCCATACGGAGTCATGGGACCAGGTAACTGTTTTTCGGCTATGGGAAGTCGCTCAGGTTCCCCGTAGATGGCAGATGACGATGTATATATAATCCTTTTAATGCCGGCATCACGGGCTACTATTAATACGTTGTATGTTCCAAGTGCGTTCGAGAGAAAATCGAGATCGGGATCTTCAATCGAACTACGGGTAGAAGGTTGAGCTGCCACATGAAAGACGACATCGATGTCCCGCATGGCAGTGTATAGTTCGTCGCATTTGGATATATCGACCCTGAAGAACTCCACTCCCAGCGGTATATTGCTTTCCGTACCTGTGGATAAATCGTCAACCACAACGATATGCCGGGTATGTTTTAGAACCTCTTCACATAGATGAGATCCGATAAATCCCGCCCCTCCAGTTATCAGTACTCTGGTAGCGTCAGTAATCATGGCGACTCCTTGTAGCACCAGTCCAAGCAGGCACCGAAGGCTTTTTTATAGAAATATATTGATTCAACTCCTCCTTTCAACATCATATGAGGCGTGACGTTATTTAATCCTTCCGGGATTGGATCGATTTCATTTCCCATTTTATGTAACCTCCTTTTTTTTATACTACGTTATAGAATTGTAAAATATGAATCACTATAACGATGTAGAATGCAGATATTAGACTGGAATGAATATATCGCCAGGAGTTACGTAGTTGGTAAATTAACCCAAATCGTTGTAGAAATCCAGTTATCACCACAAGTGTCATAAATGTATACAGAATAAGTCCCGTCGAATGCAAAGGAGCGAATGCAGCAGGTCGACCTATCTGTTGACTAAAATGAACTGATATAAGAAGAAAGGCGATCAGATTCCCAAAAACATGAACCTTCATCAGCGTCTTGTAGCTCCCTTTTCTATACCTCTTTAGAAAAACGTATATAGGTGTAAACACAGCTACATATCCCATACCTACCCATGCCAGCCAGTGTGTCAAATAGAAGTACTCAAGCGAAATACGCCAGTCCCACCAACGCTCGTAGGTGCCCACAGATATCACAGCGATAATCACCAGTAAAAGAAGAGAAAGTAGGAACTCTTTGTTTTTAAAGATATTCATACCATGCATTCGTCCTAATAATTTCGTCGGCTTAACTTACTTTATGTGGATTCTTTTTTGTTCCCCATATTTTTCTCATTTATCCACTATATATTGCGTATGGATACAAAAACATCAACCATACGGATATATTTTTGCTTCACAGGGCCTAATCCTCATTACTATTAGTGATCTACATTCTAAGCATAAGAAATTCAACTGGATACCTAACAGTTGTTAAAAAGTTCATTTATTAAACACAACAATCACGGTATAGTAACACAGATTAATTCCATTAGTTGAAAAGAATTACACAAACGGGCGGTGTGCAATTAATAGGCCGGATGTATTGTAGAAGCTAGGTAACCATCGGATTGTTTGTAACAATTCATGGGGGAAGAATCATGATAGCTATTGCGAATAATATAAGCACCAGGAAAAAGATTATCTACGAGGCACTAAAATATCGCGAATCGGACAAGCAAACTGAGGAGAGGATCAAGAGTGGGCCCGATGTTTATATTAAACAGTTGGCTAAAGAATGCGTTAATTCGGGAGCTGAAATACTGGACGTTAACCTGCAACAGAGATATGACACGCCCGAAACAATGGAATTTTTTGTGAATACCATTCAGGAAGTTGTTGATAATCAGCTCTGCCTCAGCGCTTATAATACTGATACGTTGGAAGCTGGTTTAAAAGCCTGTAAGAAAACACCGATAATCAACCACGTTTCACTGGATACGACTCAGTTGCAGGGAACGTTACCTCTGGCAGCAAAATATAACGCTGAGGTTATTCTATTTCCCTTTTACTCAGGTTCGTATGGCAAAGAAGAGGATATACTGAGGTTATCAGGTATTCTAGTTGGGGCAGCGAATGAGGCGGGAATACCCAATGAACGAATTTACATAGATCCGGGCGTCCTGCATATAACCAGCGAAACGGGGCAGAGATACGCTAAAGCACTAACTGCTATTATTCCCGCCCTGAGAGAGGCCTTCGATCCTCCCGTAAGGACCACTTGTTGGATCAATAATATCTCCGCAGGAGCAGATAGAAAACTGCGCCGTTCAATCAATAATACCTTTCTGGCAGTTATAAGCAGTGCCGGATTATCCGCCGCTTTTATCGATGTACTGGACCTGGAAATAATGCGCACTCTGCGTCTGATAAACATACTGGTGAATGGGGAGATATATGCAAACGGCGCAATACAGCCGAAGATAAGCCATACGCATATAAAGAGCGATTATGAACCGGCGCTTCGCTGATTTGTCCATATGTAAAAAATGGCGAAGATATAAGTGGGAAAAATTCTTAGAATATCGGAGGATATATGACTACGAAAGAAATGCAGGAAAACGTAGTAGAAAGTATGAAGGAATGGCAGAAGGTAGAAAATGCATCAGCGGCCTCTACGGGAAAAATCATCGAAAATACGGATAATCCGGTAGTACGTCTAATAATGGAGATAATCCAACACGATTCAAACACGCATTATCGGGTAGAAGAATTTGTCTCTGACAGTATGGGCGATAAAATGGTCAGCCTCACGCCCGAAGAGATGGGCGACATCTGGATGATGATTGAACAGCACATTGAACTTGAGAAGAAAATGGTTACCGCCGCCGAACGCCTGCTTGAATCGATGAGGGGTAAATTTATGGTTATTCCTCAATATCTCATTGAATACCTTCTCGAAGATGAGAAAAAGCACAGCAATATGCTGGACAGGTTGCAGAAAATTAAGATACAAATGTATCCTTACGGTTAGTTTTCCTTTCCGAATTCTCTTTCATTACAACTGCTCCTATAGTGAGGGAAAGGGCGCGAGGGCGCGAGGGCGCGAGGCCTCGCACCCCTTCCCTGTATGAGTGGTTGGTTTTTTTAAATGTTGGTAAGATCGTATAGAGTAGTATCTTTCTATATAATTTTAATACCTCACCACGTTCTCCACCCACGCGGATCATTCGCTGGTATTTCTCACGCGCCCGGCCTTCATGCGCTCCGCGCCTGATGCTGGGTTGGAACGAATCCCCTCAACCCCCTTTAGCAAAGGGGGAGGATAAATTACAGCGGCGCGATTCCCATCGCGCCGATTTCAATAGTTCGGAGATTAATAAGACGAGAGATCGAGCCTAAGCGATCCTTCCGATGCCGGAAGGATTCCACAGAAGGATCTAAGGATGTACCTTAAAATTATAGTATCCCCCAACGGGGGATTCAACGGGGGATTCAACGGGGGATCAATAACTCAAAAAGTAATGTATAGATAACAAAGCAATCTGGATAATTTTGGAGCGGGAGATGGGACTCGAACCCACGACAACCTGCTTGGAAGGCAGGGGCTCTTCCACTGAGCTACTCCCGCATAATAAAACGTATTGTATCCCCATGAATTACAACTTGTCAAAGGTTATATATTACTAGATCGTAATAGACAGTATCATAAGTAGTAAAATCAAGTTGACAGCATTTTTTTATCTTGTTATTCTTATTGCGTGAGAAGGCTGTCTAATATACGACCATTTCGCGGCCTTCGTTATAATATTTCGAGAATTCAAGATCCTTCCCTCGTAATCACGCCTCCCTACGATATCATTTCGCCCGAAGAACGAAGTTGGTACTATCACATCAGCCCTCATAATATCATACGTTTGGAATTTGGAGAGGACCTCCCCACAGATTCGCCTCAAAATAATAAATATACGAGGGCAGCTCTTACTATTAATTCCTGGATACAGGAAAAAGTGCTTATTCGTGAAGACAAATCCTCATTCTATATAGTTGAGGAGAACTTCAACCATAGCGGTAGTAATCTTACACGTAGAGAACTTATCGCAGCTGTGAGACTGGCAGACTATCAAAGCGGCTTTATTCGTCCTCACGAGAGCAT